>ERZ1066126.22-NODE-22-length-143436-cov-20.419240_pt1 | contig 143436 bp, 112 predicted proteins | sample MGYA00382773_ERZ1066126 | MGnify/ENA primary metagenome ERZ1066126 (study PRJEB33369, sample SAMEA5778356) | biofilm metagenome | biome: Industrial cooling water; feature: Water cooling tower basin; material: Biofilm | place: United Arab Emirates | collected... | reverse complement strand
TTTGAGGCGGAGTTGTTGTGCCTCCGTGAGCGGTTTGACGAATTTAGTTGGGGTTTTCATGCCGCTCATTCTACCTCAAAATATTTGCCCGACTACTTAATGCAACTGACGCCAATCTACGAGACCGCAACACCTGCCGAGGCAATTCTATGGCTGATGGCTATGCCGCCAGGATGACGCCGATGGCTCCGACAATCGCCACCAGCAAAGCGCCAGGAATCGCAAAGCGCAGCCAGCGCCCGTAATCCACCTGAGCCGCGAGCAGCACGGCGAGCAGCGCGCCGTTCGTGGGCGTAATCAAATCCATTAAGCCTCCACCGGTCTGAAATGCGATCACCGCCGCGTCGCGCGAAATGCCGAGCAGGTCAGAGAGCGGAGCCATGATCGGCATGGTCAGCACCGCCTGCCCGCTGACCGATGACACCGGGATGTGCAATACAGCCTGCATCGGAATCATCAACAAGGCTGCCGCTTTGCCGGGAACATGCGCCAGCGGAGTCGCCAACCCATAAACAATTGTGTCAATCACGTGGCCGTCGGTGAGTACGACGCTGATGGCGCGTGCGACACCTACGAAAAGCGCCGCGCCCAACATGGTTTCCATCCCTTTGATGAAATCGCTGGCAGTCGTCGTGAGATCGCGTCCTGAAGCAAGCCCGACCGCGAATCCAACAATGAGGAACAATGCTGAGAGTTCGTTGAATCCCCAGTCGAAGCGCAGCACGCCGATGACGTAAGGAATAAACGGGAGGACGACAAGCGCGAGCAGCAAGGCGTCACGTTTCGTTGCGCGTACATCGGTCGGCGGAGGTTCTGACGACGAACGCACATCGTCGCGTGCAGTCATCGCCAGCGTCCACACGATCCACACGGTGACTGCGGCAAGCAAGAGGCCGAAGCGAATACCAGGAATCGTCAGCGGTGGCATTTCAGCAAAGCGCAGCGCAATGCCCGTCTGAAACGGATTGGTCGGGCCGAACGCAGCGCCGACGGCTGCGGCTCCCGCACTCATTGCCACTGCCGTCACGTTGCCGAAACCCAGGCCGCGACTCAGCAACACCAGCACGGCGACAAGCGCGACGATTTCCTCCTGCATGTTTTCAAGCGCGCCGAGCGTGGCGAAGGCCAGACTGACTGCAATGACGATGGTTCGTGGTCGCCGCGTACGCCCGACCAGCATTCCCACCAGCCGCGCCAGCGCGCCCGTCGCTTCCAGAAAGGCAAACGCGCCGCCCACGAACAGAATGGTGAGGATAACGTCAGCGCCCGCGATGATGCCGCGAGGCACGGCAAGCAGCGCGGCTTTCAATCCGACCGGAGCGGCGGCCACGCGCGCATAAGTTCCCGCGATGACGACCTCTCGCCCGGTCGCCTCGTCTTTGCGTCGTTGATATTCGCCCGCCGGAATGATCCACGTGAGCAGGGCAGCTACGGCGACCCCACCGAGGAGGAGGACAAAGGGATGAGGCAGTCGAAGTTTCATATTGTTGGTTGGGTACTGTGGGGTTATTTACGAAAAGGTATTTGTGTCAGTCGCCCGAGCATCAGCAAGGGCTGCCTCGGCGGTGCGTCCTAGCTGACGCGCGGGCTACTGATACGCAGAAGGTTTACGCCCAGTCCTTCCTGAGTCGTAGCTCTTCGATTCGGTAAGCGTGCTGCATCTCGTGCAGCAACAATTGCCGAAACATAATCCTGACCGAGTAATGACTGAACTCTGGATGCTCCGCCGTCAGTCGCCAATCGGCGTCAGATAGTTGCTGCAACCGCTCGACAAGGTGCGCTCGTTCACGCACATACAAGGCCAGCGCTTCATCCAGATCAACGTTGAGCAATGCGCCCGCTTCTTCTTCTGGCGAAGGAAACATCGGTGTGATGCAAGGCGATGGATCAGAAAGCATCAACTCCAACCGCGCGAGGTAAGGCGTATCAGCGGTCGTGATGTGGCAGGCGTGTTCGTGCGCAGACCATTTATTCGGACCAGGGCGACGCTTCAGATATTGCGGCGGGACTTCGCGCACGAGACCAATGATGATTTCAGGCGCGCCCGCTAAGGCTGCAATCAGGGTTTGCGAGTTATTCATCATCTCAGTTGCGCCCTCACGGCTTGGAGGCGGCGTTGAAGCAATACATCGTACTCCGTGTCCGCACATAAATCCGCCCATTGCTCAGGGCAGGCGTCGCACTGATTTCATCGCCCATTTCGTTGACGGAAAGCACTTCCCATTCCGCGCCCGCTTTGAGAACGGTGATTTTGCCTTCGGTATTGGCGAGAAACACTTTGTCATCTGCCGCAACAGGTGAGGCGTAATATTCGCCCAATGCGTTGGGACTGCGGCCCTGTTTGAGCATTTTGCCCGTCGCGGGATCAAGCGAGGTGATGATACCGCCGGTTTTCACCATGTAATACACGTCCTGATACAACAGCGGCGCAGGGATGTACGGGATGTTTTTCTGCACACGCCAGCGCACTGCACTTGCCGCAAGCTGGTCGCGCGCATTGCCCGGACGAACCGCAATCGCCCCCCATTCACCCTGGCCTAACGCGCGTGCCTTATCCCATTCCGCACTGACAATGATCTTGTCGTCGCTTTCATCAATCCAGCCGAAGTGTTCTCCCATCTCATCACCGCGAAACTCTTCCAGCGACAGTCGCCCATCCTTGTTCTTGTCATATTTCGCCAGCGTGGCGGCAAAGGTCGGCAGCATCGGCTCACTGCTGCCCAGCGTCGAGACTATCAGCGTGTCGCCGTGAACAAGCGGCGTTCCCATTGAACCATCAGATGCCAACGGCAACCACCAGCGGCTGACACCGGAAGTTAGGTCATAAGCGTCCAGACGTGTGGAGCCAAGTACGATCAGCTCTGCGCGATTCGCCTTTGGTCGAAAGATTATCGGCGTTGCCCAACCAATCGAAGCGCCCGGTCGGTCGGTCTTCCAGCGCAACCGCCCGGTCGCGCGATCAAGCGCGATGACAAACGACCCCGCCACCTGATCGCAAACCAATACAACCAGGCCGTCGGCGATGATCGGCGACCCCGACATACCGTAGAAGTTTTTGAAGGGGCCGAGCGCATAACGCCAACGCTCCTTCCCGCTGTTGTCGTACGAGACCAAACCCAGTTCAGGGAAGAACGCCACGACACCGTTTGCATCAGCGGCTGGCGTAGGCGACGCCGGATCGTTGGCTTTGTAGATGGCGAGATTGTGTTCACGCTTCGCGTCACGCCGCCACAATTCGCGGCCTGTGCGCGTGTCGAGGCAAAACGTAAGCAATCGTTCGCCCTCGCTCGCCGTGCCGTAAAGTCGCGTGCCAACCACGATGGGCGATGACTGCCCGTAAGGAATGGTCGTTTTCCACACTACGTTTTTGGTCGGCGAAAATTCGACGGGATACCTGGTGGACGAATCAACTCCCGATCCGTTCGGCCCGCGAAACTGCGGCCACTGCGCGTTAGCGCGACCACAGATGACGATGGTGACAAGCAGGACAAATAGACTCGTATGCTTTGATTTTCTGACCATTCGATTTTCTCCTCTGAAAATGTCCGACAAGCTGCCAGCTTGTCGTGGTCTCGATTTGACGCTTGTTAGGGTCAACGACAAGCTGGCAGCTTGTCGGACAGTCGGGCTCAGCCGTTTTCATCGTTTCAGGGCGTTGTCGCAAACGACATGTCAGACTCCTATCTAATAACAAACCTGATTGGCGGCTCAATTAGCCTGTTGCCGCGCTCAGATTTTGCGGCGGATGGAATAGAGTTTGGTTTCCGTGCGTACCAACAATCGCTCGCCAACGATGGCGGGTGAGGCCAGTGCTATTTCGTCGAGCGTATTCACGTGCAGGAGCTTGAATGTTTCGCCCGCCGCGATGACGAAGGTTTGCCCTTCTTCACTCAGGCAAAACAGCTTGCCGTTGTAAATCCACGGTGAAGTCGTGAACGCTGTTGCCGCCGGATCAATGCGCGTCTTGTACGTTTGCTGGCCTGTCTTCGCGTCAAGGCGTGTCAGGATGCCTGTTTCGGTCAGCGTGTAGATTCCGCCGTCATAAGCCACAGGCGTGGGCAGATAGGTTCCGCCGCGCGGCTGCGACCAGACGACAAACTCGTTTTCGCTTTCGCCTTTTGGAAGCGAGATGTCGCCCGTTGCACCGGGACGAAGCGCGAACAACGGCCCGCCTCGCCCGGCATTGAGGTAAAGCAGTCCGTCATAAGCGAAAGGCATCGGAATCGGTATTTCTGAAATGCCCGAGATGCGCCATAGCTCTTTCCCTGACAGGTCGTAACTCACGGCTTCGCCTGGCCCTACCGTGACAATCTCGGTGCGCAGCGCGTGCCGCCAAATATACGGCGTCACCCAGCCTGACTTCCGTCCCTTGGCGCCCATATCGCGATTCGTGCGCCAGATTTGTTTGCCCGTCTGTTTGTCGAAGGCCGCGATGTACTGCTGCTTTTCATTGTCGCTCATCGCGATCAGTTGGTTCCCAACGAGCACAGGCGAACTCCCAGTGCCGAAATCGTGATAGATCGGATTCGCTTCAAGCGGTGTCATCCACACCTGCCTGCCCTTCAAGTCAAATGCCCACAGCCCCAGATTCCCCACGTAAACATACACGAACTTGCCGTCGGTCACTGGACTCTCTGACGTAAAGCTGTTCTTGCGATGCCGTCCGCCCGGCGGTTGCCCCGTGAAAAATTCCTTCCGCCATTCCACCTTGCCGCTCTTCAGGTTCAGGCAGTAGAGAAAGTAATGCAGCTTCACTTCGTGCGGCATTTCGAAGTCGCGTTCATTGAGACGGTCTCGAATCTCCTGTGGCGAAAGCCCCTGTTTTCGTAGTTCCGCACTGTATTCGTTGCTGTATTCCGTTCCGATCTGCGGCGACTTTGATTTGCCCTCAGTGACTGCTGTCGTCAGGTAAATTTTGTCGCCCGTTACGATAGGCGAAGACCATCCGCGTCCGGGAATAGCCTGCGCCCATTCGACGTTTTCCGTTTTCGACCAGCGGTCAGCCAGACGCGCGCTCGTTCCCACAGGGTTCGAATCGGGGCCGCGAAACTGCGGCCAGTTGATGTTTTGGCTGTGAATGGTCGTCGCCGTCAGCAACACCGTACAGGCCAGACAGATCAAGCGAGTGAGAAGATGATGATTGATTGCCATGTTGATTTTTTGCACTGGTTCAGTTCCTACTCCTTCCAGATGGCGCCGAATCCGAGTTCCCACAATCGTTTATTCAACGACGGAAGTTCCTGTTCCAGCATTTCGCTGGCGCGCGCTTTCAATGCAGCCCATTGAGCATTGAGTTCTTTCATACGATCCAGCGACGGTTGATTCACCTTTGGAATATCGCTTTCGGTCTGGTTGAGCAAAAACAGGTAATTCGCCGTGAACTTGTTCGGAAAATTTTCGACATCGTCATACGCCTTCGATTTGCGCTGCACCATGTCTTCATCCCAGGCCTTCATCTTTTTGACCAGCGCCTCGCCGTCTTTTTTGACGGCGCTGAATTTCTCGCCAGCCGGCAACGAAGCGAGCAGCGATTCCAACTGTTTCTGCTTTTCGTAAAGGCTGTTCGTCATGCGGTGCATCGTCATCAATTCGGTCTCCATGGCCAACATCGTCTGATGATATTCGGCGTACTCCGTCGCCGTCGTCGGGTAAAGCGGATTGGCCAGAATCTCCGTTTCAGTTGAAACCGTCTGTTCATTCATCTTTACAGTGATGCTGTATTTGCCCGGCGGAGCTTTATGTCCGGCGTAGCTGCTTTCGATGTAAACGCCCGGCACGCCCGGCATGGTCGGATAACGCATGTCCCAAACGAATCGGTTCAATCCCTTTGCCTTGGGCAAAACCGGTTGCGGTCGCGGGCCGCCGTCGTAACGCACGAATTTTTCATCTGCTTTGGATGAGAAGCTGCGGACGAAATTGCCTGTCGCGTCTTTGATTTCAAGCGTGATGTGATCGTCTTTTTTCAATTCGGGCAATTGGTAATAAATCACTACGCCTGTTGCAGGATTGACGCCTCGAAACGGATTCGCGCCCGTAAATTCGGCGTCTGCCCGATCCATTTCGCTGCCGCCATTGACGAGGTGCGCAGGATCGGGACGATAAATCGCTAACGCAGCCGCGTTCGGTTTGTGCTGACGAATAACGCTCAAATCATCCAGCACCCAAAACGATCTGCCCGAAGTCGCAGCAATCAGATTGCCCTTGTGAACGCGCAAATCCGTAATCGGCGTCACGGGCAAGTTCAATTGAAAAGGCGACCATTTCTTGCCGCCATCCCAGGACAAAAACACGCCGAGTTCCGTGCCCGCAAACAACAGGTCTCTGCGCACTTCGTCTTCGCGCACGACGCGCGTGAAAGCGTCTTTCGGAATGCCGCTGTCAATCTTCGTCCAGGTGTTGCCGTAATCGGTGGTTTTGTACAGCCCTGGGGCGTGGTCGTTGAATTTGTAACGAGTCGTAGCAATGTAAGCCGTCGCCTTGTCGTGCGGCGAAACTTCAATTGCGTTGATCAAGCATTCGGCCAGGCCTTTGGGCGTGACGTTTTTCCAGTTTGCGCCGCCGTCGCGCGTCACATAAACCAGACCATCATCGCTGCCCGTCCAGATTACGCCTTTTTCGTGCGGCGATTCGATGACGTAACTCAGCGTGCCGTAATTCTCCGCGCCGACCGCTTCGTTGGTGTAAGGGCCGCCGCCTTTGCCTTGTTTCTCTTTTTCGTTGCGCGTCAGATCGGGCGAAACCTCTTTCCACGTTTTGCCCATGTCGCTGGTTTTCAGCAGATACTGCGCGCCGTGGTAATAGGTGTTAGGTTCGTGCTTGCTCCATATAATCGGCGCATTCCAGTTGAAGCGATACTTGATGTCTTTCGCATCCATGCCCAGGTACTGAATCGGCGCGGCCATGATGTTCGTCGAAGCTTTGGCCTGCGTGTCCAGCACTTCAATCGTGCCTTGATAACTGCCGCCGAGAACGTAACGCGGGTTGTTTGGATCGAACGCCAGAAACGCGCTTTCGCCGCCCGCTGAAGCTTCCCAGCTTGCCGTTGTAATGCCGCCGCTGGCGAATTCGCGGCTGGCGATGGAAACAGACGTGTTGTCCTGCTGCCCGCCGTAAATGCGATAGGGGAATTGATTGTCTACGTTGATGCGATAGAACTGCGCCGTAGGCATGTTGCTTTGCGTGCTCCAACTCTTGCCACTGTTGAAAGTGATCGCGCAGCCGCCATCATTTGCAATGATGAAGTTGTTCGGATTGTCGGGATTGATCCACAGATCGTGAAAATCGCCATGCGTGCCGGAAAGCGTTTCCCAGGTTTTGCCGCCGTCTTTTGAACGCAACGCAGGCGCGCTCAACACGTAAATCGTGTCTTCATTTTTCGGGTCAATGAACAGTTCGATGTAATACCACGCTCGTTGCACCAGACGATGATCGTTGGTAATGCGGCTCCATTTCTTGCCTGCGTTCGTCGAAACAAACAGACCGCCTGCTTCTTTGTCCGAATCGCTTTCGATCAGCGCGTACACCTTTTCAGGATTCGACCGACTGACGGCAATCGCCATCTTGCCCAATTCTTCGGGCAATCCGTCTTTCAGCTTTTCCCACGTTTCGCCCTGATCCACGGATTTATACAAGCCGCTGCCCGGACCGCCGCTGATGACTTTCCAAGGCAAACGACCGTGTTCCCACATCGCGGCGTAAAGGATGCGCGTGTTGGTCATATCCATCGAAAGTTCCGCCGCGCCGGTTTTGTTGTCCACAAATAAAACTTTCTTCCACGTCGCGCCGCCGTCCGTAGATTTATAAATCCCGCGCTCCGGCGAATTGCCATACAACGCGCCTTGCGCAGCCACCAGCAAAACGTTTGGATTTTTCGGATCAACCACAATGCGCGAAATGTGCCGCGTCTGTTCCAAACCAATGTGCTTCCAGGTTTTGCCAGCGTCCGTAGACTTGTAAACGCCATCGCCCGAATGCGTCATCACGCCGCGCACGGCGTGTTCGCCCATGCCGACGTAAACCACATTCGGATCGCTTTCGGCCACGGCGATTGCCCCTATTGTGCCGGTTTTGAAATACCCGTCGGAGATGTTGCGCCACGTGATGCCCGAATCATCGGTTTTCCACAAACCGCCGCCCGTCGTTCCCATGTAATACGTCAATGGATCGCCGATCACGCCGCAGCCAGCCACAGAGCGTCCGCCACGAAACGGCCCGATGGAACGCCACTTCACAGCTTTGAAAACGCTGTTGAGATCATCCGCTGCCGCGCTCTGCGGAATTTGCGCAAACAATTGGCCTGCCAGTAAGCAGGAAAATAAGATTGACAGTAGGTGTTTTGACATAATTATCCCTTCACAAATTTAGAATTTGCCAGACGATGCACGAATGTGTGCGACAACTGTGTTTTATCTGAAGTCTATCGTTACCGCCAAACTTCTTGCGTACTCAGCCCTCTTCACTGCTAGCGTTTTGACGCCGTTTATGTGTAAAAGAAAGCGAGTTCCTGCACTACGACGTTGCTCTTTTTCGTCAAACGCACAGGCGTCGAAGCTTTGCCGATCAAACCCTGATCGGCCAGATATTCGCACGCCGTGGTCACGCATTCGACGTTGAAATTGCGTTTGAAATGATCTTCGATTTCGGTGCAGGAGCGCGCTTCGCCGGCTTCGCGCAGATAATCAATCACGAGAGCAAACAAGCTGGGCGCTCGTTCGGCGATGTAAGCGTCAATTGTTTCCAGCGCCGCTGCTACGTTTTTTTTGTTTTTTTTGGCGTTGAGCAAATCGCTGTAAATCGTTTTGAACAGTGCAGGGTTGAGCTGCATTGCCTGCGGAATGACTTCTCGGTCGGCCAGCAAACGCGCGCCGATGACTTCTATCTGCGCCAGCGACGTGGCGGCGTACAAAATCCATAACGCCGTGTATTCCAGGTCGCCGCGCGTCAGGAAAAACTTGTGAGCTTTGTAAATCAGCGGCAATGCGCTGCAAGCTGCGCGCAACAATTGAATCTCAGTGTCGCGTTCGCCGATTTGTTGCAGCCGCGAACAAAGCTCGGCAACCGTCGGATCGTGCGTGTAAAGCAATCGTCCTTTGGCCAGAAACGAATGCATAAAGGAATTGCTGAGCGAACCTTCCACCGTACGGCGCAATTCCGTTCGTGAAAGCAGCATTGCGTGAACATTGATCCCGTCGGCATACAACGCCAAGCCGCCGGATTCACCTTTGCGGTCGTCCAGCGTCACCAACACCAGATCAACATCGGATTTCGCCCAAACCTTGTCGTGCGACAAGCTGCCGCACAGAATCGCGGCCAGAATCGAACGGTCTTCTTTCACCTGTTCTATCAGCGCATCAATCGCTTTGGTGAATTTTTGCTGGATGGGAGTCATTTCCATAAACAGCATCAGGAAAGCCGGGATATTTGCCAGATAGCGATAGCTTGTTTGGCCATCCAGGATTGTCTGGCAGCAATCCGTTCGGGATTCCATTCGGCATTTTCTTCGGCAAGTTTGCGAGTCACGACAAAACCACTATTGGCATAAACAGGGCGTTTGGTTGTGTAATTGTCGTTACCTTGATCCCGGTTGGCCGATGATTGCAGCAAGGTCATATTACCCAGCCGAAAAACCATACTTTCAATTTCTTCTTCTGAAAATTGCTTCCAGTCTGCGCCGGGGTTTTGAGGAAGCACGTGTTCAAGATTGAAGGTATCACTATTGAAGTCGTAATCCTGCCCCGCTAGTTGTTTCTCCAATTCGCACAAAATGTAACGAACAATTCGACGATTTCGGGTTTGAGTCGTGCGAATGATTTTATTGGCAAAGGCAGCACGAAAACTTTCGTCAGAAATGTAAATTGGGTTTAAGGCGCTCAGTACCTGACTGGGAGACCTCAATTCCAGGCGGGAAAGCCCAGACGCTACTTGATTATAAACACGTTCCTGCTCGTTGGCTTGCAATACGCTGATGACGTTATATCTAAACGAAATGATGACCGTCGCACGTAAAATCGGCTCAAATTGTTGATCATCGAATATCCGTCTGGCTGCCAGCAAAAGAGGAAATGGTTGGCGAACCCCAAAGAGTTTTAGTTGTTGAGCGTAAGATTTCAATTTGGGTGGCCACGATGAGGTTTCTGGCGAAGTCAGGCCGAGGTAAGCATCAATGTCCTCTTCCATTGCGCGCAGTAAGTCAAAAACCGCCTCTCTGGTTTTTACCTGCCCGCGAATGGTTTTGAAAAGCTCCGCCTGACGCACAAACGAATGGCGGCTATTCCAATGTAGTCGCAAAAAATCAGGAAAGCTTTCGCTACCCAATCGGCCAACTACCGCCTCCCAACGATCTTCCAGCTTTTTCAACTCATATTCGTGCTGGCCTTGGCGATCGAGTACAGAGAAAAGATAGTTTTTCAAAAGGTCTGTTGCTGAAAGCCGCACACCACGTGCGTTGAGCGTCTCGAAGACTTTATAGGCGTTCAACTCATCGGTCACCGTAATTACCGTGAAAAACAACCGGTCGCTCATTGTCTCAACCAACGTTGCGAGCGCGATTCCTTCGTCCAGGCCGCTTTTGCGAGCGTATTCGCTGACTTTTTTATCAAACCATTCGAAGGTTTTGCGTAAGCTATGTTCCGATGCTCGAAACCCACGTTGTGGAAGATGACCAAGCGGGACCAAATAGGTTTGGTAGTAATTGTCGTTGTTACGATTGAGCGTCAACTTAGAGCGCGGAACAAGGGTGATCGGGTCAAGGTAGCCAATATAGTTCTTGCGAAGTGTTTCCAATCGCTGTTGGTTGTCGTTTGCGTCTTTGCCTTCATCAACCAATCGCTGCAGATTTTTCAGAACTGCCAGGACAATCAGGCTAAGTGTTGTCAGTCTTTGTTGCCCATCAATTACGTCAAAGACTTTTTCATCATCTGATTGCAGCACCAGATAACCCATGTAATGTGCTGGTTCGCCGCCCTCCTTGATCGTGCCAAGAATATCCAGCCAAAGGTCTTCCCATTCATCTTCAGTCCAACTGTAATAACGCTGGAAACGTGGGATGCGGTAAGTCAGGCCGTTGCCCATCAATTTGCGATAGGTGTCATTCCTGGTGGCGAAATTTGATGCTGGCATAAGTGTTCCTCTAGCTCGTATGAATTCTGCAGCTAGACTAAATCGAACAGCAAGACGAATTCAATCAGTTGGTTATCACCTTTCAGTCGCTTTCACAGGAACAGGGATTTTCTCAGCTCGCACGGCGGCGTGATAAGCGAACGAAGCCAGCACCATCGCGCATTGTTTCAAATCGTCTGCTTTGACGCGCTCGAATGTGTCCATGTTCGTGTGATGCGTTCGCACATCGTAATCCACATAATCCTGCACCGGATTGAAGCCCGCCATTCCAGCACGCGTGTAGCTCAGATGATCCGTGTTGCCGATGCCTTGCAGTATGTTTTTACGCGCACCTAAATCCTTGAATGGTTCCAGCCAGGCGTCAAAGATCGGTTTGACCGCCGCGTTGTTTTCCAGGTACCAGCCATAAATCGGCCCGCTGCCCGGATCGAGGTTGAAATAGACGTTGAATTTTTCTCGCGCCGCTTTGTTGGCATCGCCCGCCAGATACTTTTCCACGTACCGGCGCGAACCGTGCAGGCCTTGTTCTTCGCCGCCCCACAACGCCATGCGGATAGTTCGTTTAGGCCGTGCGCCGATGGCTTTCAGAATTCGCATGGCTTCCATCACGGCGGCGGCTCCGTCAGCGTTGTCGGTGGCTCCCGGCGAAGAATGCCACGAATCCAGATGGCCACCGATCATGACGACTTCATCGCGTAAAACCGGGTCAACGCCGGGCAATTCGGCCAGCACGTTGTATCCGTTCTTGTCTTCGGTCAGAAATCGCGTTTGCAGGTTGACGCGCAATTTGACGGCGATGCCGCGCTGAATCATCCGAGCAATCATGTTGTAGTGTTCGGCGCTGAGCACAATGCTTGGCAAAGCGGCTTCGCCGTTGTCGCGCCCCAGCACGAACAGCGTTCCGTGCTCGCCTCGGTTGGGACGCAACACGACTCCCGCGCCTGCCTCGCGCAGCATCCGTGCCATGTTTTGCGGCGTGATGAAAGAACCGGCTGGGCCTGCCGGAGGACGCGGTTGTCCAATGGCGACGGGATGATCGAACAACGTAGGTTGCGGACGGTCGGCGCGCTCGAACGAAGTCTGAATCGGCTGGCTCATGACAATCGCGCCTTTCAAATTGTCGCGCATTTGGGCGATGTCTTCCTGCTTTTTGTCGCCGAGGAAAATCGGAGCGGCGGTGATTTCGCCCGCTGTCGAAGCCGACCACGCTTCGGGATAACCGATCAACGGCATGTAGCGCGGCTCGACCATTTCAATGGAAAACTTGTCCATCTCCCAACCGCGTCCGAATTCCCAAGCTTCCAGACGCGGATTTTCCAGGCCGTATTCTTTCAACTTGGCTTGTGCGTAATCGGCGGCGGCTTTGTAGGCGGGCGAGCCGGTCAAGCGCGGACCGATGTCTTCGGTAAAGTGCGTGAACGTTTCGTAAACCTGTGAACGATTCAACCCTTCGTCGCGGATTTTGGCGATGATGTCTCGGTCAACGGGTTCCTGAATCGCCACGGCGGGCGAGGCAAATAAGCACGAGCCAATGACAGCAATGGTCAGCAAATAACGTTTCATGTCGGGTGATCCTTTATCGTATTTCTGAAATTAATGAACCGTAGCTTCAATTGCCAAGCGCCGGTTGAGCGGGCGGTTTCAATTCAAACTCGCGCGGCGGTTCGACTCCCAGCAAATGTTTGACGAAATAATCCCAGCGGCGGCGAACCATGTACGGTTCGTTGCCGAACCCGTGCCCGCGATTGGGGAAGAGAATCAAGTCGAAGTCTTTGTTGGCTTTGATCAGTTCGTTGACCACCAGCAGCGTGCTATAAAACGGCACGTTGTTGTCCATCGTGCCGTGCGCCAGCAGCAATTTGCCTTTCAGATTTTTGGCATGGTTTTGATTCGCTTGATCGTCGTAATTGCTGGTGCCGTCGGGGTTCGCCACCAGCAAGCCTTGCCATTTTTCGGCCCAATCGTCTTCGTACACGCGATTGTCGTGATTGCCCGCTTGCGACACGCCGACTTTGAAAAAATCTGGATGACGGAACATCGCCGCCGCCGTGGCAAACCCGCCGCCTGAATGGCCGTAAATTCCGGCGCGTTCAATGTCTATCCACGGATGTCTCTGCGCCAACTGTTTCATCCCGGTGATTTGATCCGGCAAGGTGTTGTCGCCCATATCGCCATAATAAGCTTCGTGGAATTTTTTGGAGCGTCCGGGCGTGCCCATCCCGTCAAGTGCGACGACGATGAATCCGAGTTCAGCCAGCGCCTGTTCACCTCCGCGACTGGCGTTGAACGTGCGCGGGCCTACGCTGCCAGACTGCGGGCCGGGGTAGATTTGATTGATGATCGGGTATTTTTGGTTCGGATCGAATTTGGTCGGCACATACATCAATCCGTACAAATCAGTCACGCCATCGCGCGCTTTGACGGTGATAGGTTGCGGAGGCTTCCAGCCAGTGGCCACCAGGCGCGAGATGTCAGCCTTTTCCAGCGTCAAAACCAATTTGCCTTCGGCGTCGCGCAACACGGCAACCGGCGGAACGTCCGGTTTGGAATAGCTGTCCGTGAAAAAGCTGCCCGAAGGCGCGAGCGAAATGTCGTGGTCGGCGTCTTCCGGCGTCAGCAGCTTCAAGCCTTTGCCGTCGAGCCCGATGCGATACAAGTGGCGAAAATAGGGATCGCGACCTTTTTCTTTGCCGACGCCGAGGAAATACAGCAAGCGGTTTTTCTCATCAACGCGCAAGACCTGTGTGACGTTGCCTTCGCCCGTCGTGATTTGATGTTTCAGCTTGCCGGTGTTTGCATCGTACAGGTAAAGCTGTCCCCAGTTATCCCGCTCGGAAAACCAGATCACTTCATTCGATCCCGCCAGTAAACGCCAGTTGGGGCCAACGCGGTTGTTGCCGGATTCAAAGAACGTCGTAACTTTTTCTTCCAACACGTCGCGGACTTCGCCGGTTTCGGGGTTGGCGATGCGAAGCTTGGCTTCTTTGTGATCGCGCGAAGTCGAAACGAAAGCGAGTTGTTTGCTGTCGGCGCTCCACTCCACATCGGCCCAGTTTCCTCCGCAAACAACGTGGTCGCAGAGTGTCGAACGATGCGGATCGGCAGGCATTTTCAGTCGAACGACTTTGGCAGTGTCTGCATCAATCACTACACGTTCGATCATGAAAATTTTGGCGTCGCCGGGCAGCGGATATTTCCAGGCTTCGAGTTTCGGGTGTCCGACCTGCGTGTTGACCAGATACATTTCGCCTACGCCGCGTCCGTCGTGCTGGAAGGTGGCGATCTTTTTGGAATCCGGCGACCACGCCAGCACTGGGTTGTCGCTTTTCACCCAGCCAGCGTTGTTTGTTGCGTAGCCAAAATCTTTCACACCGTCGGTTGTCAGTTGTGTTTCCTTGCCGGTGGCCACTTCGCGCACCCACAAGTTGTAATCGCGAATAAACGCCGTGCGTTTGCCATCGGGCGAATTCGCCATCGCGTTCGCGCCGAAGCCGCCTCGCTGGTTTCCGACACGAGCGGCGTTGTTATCGTTTGCAACGCTGCATTGATTGCCGGACACGTCGCAGGTAAATCTGCGACGTTCGATGCTGAAAGAAACGTTTTTACCATCGGGCGAAAAATCAATCTGTTGGAAGGGGAGTTTGAGCGCTTCGTATTTCGCGCCGGTGGTTGAAGACAACGTAGCCGCCAACCTTTCATGATCGAACGCCGCTCCGTGAGTTCCGCGCGCAGGATCAACGAGCACGAACTCCGCGCCGGTTTCTGTCGCTACGCGGTACCAGAACCGTCCATCGGGCAGCCACGCCGGGCGAACTCCGGCTCGCAAAACCAGCGGCGCGGTGTTGTAACTCATGAACTTTTCGGCGCGCGCATAGTCTTCCGCCGTTAAAGCCTTCTGTTGAGCCAGGCAGGGAAGCGCCATCAAACTGCTCGCCAGTCCAACGGCGAAAATTGCGAACAGGAAACGCACACGTTGCAACATAGCTTTTGTCCTCGAAATTGTTTTGGGTTGGCGATTCGTTGAACTCCGAATCGCCGGTATTGTTGTCCATCGAGTCGGATTTGTGAATCGCGTTGCCGCTGTCCGCATCGCCAAGTTATTCTCAGGCTTATTGAAACAGGTCAAAACGTATAAGGAACCAATGTCTTCATCGAATATCGGGGAGTTAGGAACCGATCACCGAACAGCGTACTTCCACATGCTCTGGGCTTCGCTGGCTTTTGCGGTGATGGCTTCGGTCAGCCATCTGGCCGGCAAATACAGCGACTGGCAACTGGTAGTCGTCGCGCGTGCCGCCGTAGCCTTTTTCTTTGCATTCATTCTGACCAAAGCTGCCGGAGTCAAATTGATTTTGTTTGGTTCGCGGACGTTGTGGGTGCGTTCGTTGGCGGGCAGCACTGGAATGATTTGCAACTTTTATGCGCTGGCGCATCTGCCTGTTTCGGACACGCTGACGTTGATGAACACGGCTCCGATCTGGGTGACGTTGATCTTGTGGCTGGTCTTCAAACAAAAGCCGACGGCTGGCATCGGCGTCGCCGTGCTGGTCAGCGTCATTGGCATCGCACTGATTCAGCAGCCGCATTTTCAAAGCGGCAAGTTCGCCATCCTGATGGCGCTCTGCGGAGCCTTTTGCACTTCGATTGCGATGTTGGGATTGAATCGGCTGCAACATATTGATCCGCGCGCCATCGTCGTTCACTTTTCCGGCGTTGCCAGTTTGGCGACGACTTCGTTTTTGCTGGCGACCAATCGCAAGGATTATTCGGCGCAATTGACGGACAATACCACGTTACTGTTGCTGGTCTTGGTGGGATTGGCAGGCGTTGCCGGGCAAATCGGCATGACCAAGGCTTTTGCCAAAGGACAAGCGACACAGATTTCGGTCGTCGCTTTGTCGCAAATTCTTTTCGGATTGATCTTCGACGTTGTGTTCTGGAATCACGCCGTGAATGCGCTTTCGCTGTTGGGCATGGTCATGGTGGTTGTGCCGACGGCGTGGCTGATTCTGAGCCGGACTCCGAAACAAAGCCATGACCTGACTGAAGTTGAGATGGAAGATTGACCTCGGCATCCGACCTGATCATCTTCAGATCAGATCGCAGCCTTTTTGACTATCTCGTAACATTCGCATGCCGCTGCTGCCAAACCGGGGCGGTCAATGACGGTGATCAAGCCGCGCACGTAACGGATCAGGTTTTTCTTCTGTAACGCTCGGGCAGCATTGGTAACACCTTCACGGCGCACGCCCAACATGTCGGCAATGAACTTTTGTGTGAGCCGGAACTTGTCTGAATTGAGGCGATCGTGGGTCATCATCAGCCAGCGGGCAAGTCGCGCGTCAACTTTATGAAACCGGTTGCACGCTGCCGATTGCGAGATTTGACTCAATAACGAATGCGTGTACCGGAGCAGTAAATTCGACAACGATCCACCCTGTTTGGCGTGTTTGCGTAGCGATTCAACTTTCATTCGCATGGCTGTGCCCGCGCCTTGCACCAGCGCTCGGTTGAACGAAGTGGTGGCTCCCAGAAACACCTGTATGCCAACCATGCCATCGTTGCCGACGATGCCCACTTCCAAAGCCGAACGGTTTTCCACCAGCGTTAGTAAAGAAACAATTCCCTGATTCGGAAAATGGACGTGTCTGATAATGTCTCCTGGTTCATAGAGGATTTTGCCGAAAGATAAAGGAATCTCCTCCAGGTCAGGACGAAGGCGTTGGTACACTTTGGTTGGCAAACCGGCAAGTATCTGGTTGGTTATCGGCTCGCGAATGGGAACAGTTCCAGGCAAAAGAAGCCTCCTTGTTTGATTGCTGTCATGATTGGGTAACCCAACAGACGGCATAAGGAGGAGGTCATCAGCCAGATCCAGATGTCGAATGGTGAACTAAAGAGAATTTAGCGCCGGGAATGTATCAGGCGCAGAGCACCTGGTCTATGCGCCAGCGCACATATGCTGGTCGGCTCGAAAGATAATTGTTAGGGGAGCAAACGATCGTACTCGTTTTTGACGACCCGATAACATTCACAAACTGTGGTTTCCAGTTTTGGCCGGTCTAGCAGTGTGATGGTGCCGCGAACATAAGAAATCACGCCTCGCTCTTGCAGGTGTTTGGCGGCCAAGGTGATGCCTTCACGGCGCACGCCCAGCATGTTGGCGATCAGACTGTGTGTCATCACCAGTTTGTCTGAGTGCAGCCGGTCATAACTAAGCAACAACCAACGGCAGAGTTGCTGCTCAACGGAATGGAGGCGGTTGCAAACGGCAGTTTGGGAAATTTGGGTGATCAATGCCTGTGTATAGCGCAGCAAGCTCTGTTGAAACTGGCCGCCTTTGTTGAATTCAGCTTGCAGCACATTCGCTTTCATTTTGTATGCATTGCCTGCGCTCTGAACCACAGCCCGGTTCGGCGTCGTTTGGCCCCCCATAAACAGAGCAATTCCAACTATTCCTTCGTAACCGGTCACGCCAATTTCGGCTGTCGAGCCGTTTTCCATCAGATAGAGCAAAGAGATTATGCAGTCCGTTGGGAAATAAACGTGCGTCATCTGTGCGCCCGATTCATAAATGACCTGGCCGAGCGACAGCGACACCAATTCCAAATTGGGCTGCAATTGCTCAAGTTCAACCTTCGGCAGAGCGGCCAGCAACCGGTTTTCCATAAGGCTTATGGGTGGATGAGAGATGGGAATGATCAGCCTCCTTAACTTTTACAAGAGTCAGAGCGATTGTCATTATCGTGAAAAGAACGGTTGCATAAGATTGGATCGCCTGGCTCTTTCAGAAGGCTCCGGCATTCGGAGCCTTCACTTTAATGTAACGCACTCAGTCTAGCTTATATGTTCGCTTGCTCACATATAAGCTCAGCAAGCACGGAATTTTGGGCGTGAGCAAGCCAATAAAAGACGGTTATATGTGCGATAACACACCGACAATGGTATCGAAGACATCTATTATGTGCTTTAAGCCGTAGTGACAGTATTGAAAGTTCATCAATTTGGTGGGCTGATTTATGAGTTGCTGTGGAAGCAGTTTTCCCAAGGCCAGACGCGTTCAGCTTTGCTTGACGTTTACAGCAAATGGCAGGTTAATGGCTGTCCGGTAGTTTCAACGGCCATTAACTTCTGCCGCAAGAAATCGTGAATAGAAACAGGCAACTCTCAATTCAAGAATACGGCTTAACGAGCGATGTGGCAGTGTATTACCGGGCAGTAACACGCACATCTGCCAGTGATTCGCTCTTCTATCTTCATTCACTCCCACTTTTTCATCATCAACTAAAAACGCACCAACACCAATTTTTACAGCAGATGAGAGTTCACTCTCTGCCTGAATAGCAAAATACAAGCTTTTGACTCGGCCATTACAGCCTGGCTTGCTGACCCGCGCGCGGGTGGTCTGCTTGCAAAAAGTGGACACCCGCGGGCTTCCCGGATGGTGGACAACGAAGGCAGAAAACTATGACCAATTTGGAACGTAAGCATTTTGCAGAGATGGCGCAAAAGGCCGCCGCTTTACAAAAAATCTGGTTGCGCGAGCGGGAAGAACAACGCCAGGCACAGGCCACTGCCAATGCCGTAATCAAGCGGCGATGGGTCGAGTCAGATTCTGCACCTGCAATAGCAATGGCAGCCAATCAACTCGGCGGCGACGCTGAACTGACCGACCAAGGCCAGTTTAGCGGCCAGGTTAAAAAGGAGAGAAGGTAATGATTCAAGAGGCTCCCGAAGCGGACCGCTTCAAACTAGAGTTACGCGATTCTTTGCAGTTCGAAACCATGAATTCGCGTGCCATGACAATTGCGAAACACGACAATGTTTACACTTGCGGAGATCAGGACCAAACCGTCTATTTCATCGAACGCGGACAGGTCAAGTTGCTGATGCTTTCACCCGAAGGCAGGGAGTGTTTGCTGGCCATCCATACGGTCGGAGACATTTTCGGCGAATTGTGTTTGTCGAACTTGAATGCAAGGCTGGAAACTGCGACAGCGATGGAAGAAACGGTCCTAAAACAAATCCCAAGCTCCAGATTCTTTGCGCGCCTGGACCGGGACAAGCTGTTCGAAGGTTTCGTGCGGTATCTGGCGGTGCGGATTGCCGACCAACAACAGGTCATCGCCAATCTGGTCACTGTGGATAGCGAACAGCGACTGGGCAAGACGTTGTTGCAACTGGCCCGCAAGCTCGGCAAAAAAGACCCGCGCAGCATTCGCATTGAACTGAAGATTTCGCACGAAGAACTGTCGGAAATGGTTGGCACAACGCGCCCACGAATCAGCATGTTCATGCAACGCTTTCGGAACCTCGGATTGATTGAAACCAATACCGACCACTTCCTGATCATAAAAGAACAGGAGCTTACTTCTTATCTGGCGCAGATTGCTTAGCGCGGAAATTCTTTTTCACGCTTGTCCAGTATTGAACGAAAACCCCAATTGAAATCAGCCTATTCTTGGGTACAAGTCGGGGACGAAGTCGGCATAGCAGGGCGCTGACGGTTCAAGGCGGCAGAGACAACAACGGGGCAAACATCATCCAGCAGGGTTGGCGCGACACCCGGCAACAAAGATGGCGCTTGGAGCAAACCGGCGGCGATTATTGCCGAATCGTCAGCGTGGACAACGGCAAGTGTCTGGACGTCACCCGGCAGGGCAAAGAGAACGGCGCGAACATTCAGCTTTGGGATTATGCCAATCAGGCGATCAGCAGTGGAGACTGAAGCGATAACCAGTAGCTTTATAACCAGCCGTCTGGCAATTATCGCCAGACGGCTGGTTATTGGGCTTTGTCAGAATCACTAATAACCGGCTCAATACCGGCCAACACCGGGAGAATCATCATGTCTGTTGCCAAGGTAACCGAGATTATTTCGTCATCAACTGAAAGCTTTGATGATGCCGTTGACAAAGGGATCAAGCGCGCCGGTAAGACGCTGGAAAACGTTCGCAGCGCCTGGGTCAAAGACCTGAAAGTCGTGGTTGAAAAAGGAAAAGTCACTGAATACCGTGTGACGATGAAAGTTTCCTTTATCCTGAAAGATTGATTCACTTCACTGTTAGTTGGCCTGATCAGCAGGCAGCGCATCCAGACTGGGGGATGCCGATCATTGAATTCCACAGCCTGGGCTTTTTTCCGAATCCTAGCGAAAGCGAGGGAGAGTTATGGCACTTATTACCTGGATGGTGCTGGGCCTGATCGTGGGATTTAGCGCCAGCAAATTAATCAACAAGACGGGGGAATCCCTGCCGATGATTCTGATACTGGGAGTCGCTGGCGCTGTGACAGGCGGCGAGTTCTTCAACAAATTCTGGCTGGTTGGCGTAAAAGGAGTGAGCTTCGGCGGCATATTGATGTCTGCTGCTGCCGCCGTGCTTTTTCTGGCCATTTATAACGCCCTGCGAGACAAACCCTCAAAACAGACTGTCTGACAAACGGCAAGCATAGAAATTGAACAAAAAGAGGAAATAGGACTGAAAGTAATCACAATCATTTTGGGCTAAGTTTTACTATTTCTTGCCTCCGATCGTTTCAGTTCTCAACCCCTGTCGAGTTCTTCAATCCAGTTCGCTCCCGCCATTATTCTTTCCAATCTTGTTCAATATTGAACGGCAACCCATTCCAACCTGACCGATGATGCTGGTACTCCCTGCGTTATAGCTGGCGATTCATAAGGGTGGCGAGCAATCACCACACATCGAAAGCAAGCGAGCAGGGATATAAATTTTGAAAAGGAAATATGAAAAGTAGATCAATCATCGGATTCGTCGCGATGTTTTGCCTGGCTTTGTCAGCCAGCCTGGTCACACAAGCGCAACCAAAGAAAAACATCAAAGATCAGATTCAGCAGTCAGAAAAGGCGGCCCAAGTCTTCCGCGAGATTATGGGCACGCCGGACAAGGGGATTCCACAGGAACTGCTGGAGTTGGAACAAGGATTCAAGATATGGAGAGTAAATGAACATCACCAAATTGATTACCGCCAGCGCGTTGTTCCTGATAACACTCGTTGGCACAGTTTCGGCGCAAAGCGTCCAGGCCGCAAATACCTGTCACTCACTCGCTTTTGCCCTGATCACCTGCAACGCGGCTCACTGCTACGGATGATCAGCGGGGCAAGCGCGTGACAGATAACCCAAAAGAGGAGGCCATATCTGGTTTCACAACAGAGTTGAAAAGCTGAGAGCGAAAGTCGTTGTGCTGGAAGATGGTCCAACCGGCTTGGAGCAGCAAAATCTCCCGTCTTTTCTCCTGGTTCAGACTTAGTATCCAATCGGCTGCTTCGTAAAAAAGTGACCCCAACAACCGCCTCGAAATAGAAACGAAAATATCATGGCAAAGCAGGTAGTTTATGGAATGGATTCACGCGCTGCGATTTTACGCGGCGTCAACCAATTGGCCGACACAGTCAAGATCACTCTTGGCCCCAAGGGGCGGAACGTTGTGATTGATAAGAAATTTGGCTCACCGACAATTACCAAAGACGGCGTGACGGTCGCGAAGGAAATCGAACTGAAAGACCCGTTGGAAAATATGGGCGCACAAATGTTGCGCGAGGTCGCCTCGAAGACCTCTGATGTGGCAGGTGACGGAACGACGACGGCGACGGTTCTGGCGCAGGCCATCTTTCGCGAAGGTGTCAGGACAGTAGCGGCGGGAGCAAACCCGATGGCGCTCAAGCGCGGCATTGAGAAGGCTGTCGTGCGCGCTTTGAAAGAGATTCAGCGTCTGGCGAAGCCCGTGACAGGCGACGCCATCGCGCAGGTCGGCACAATTTCAGCCAATGGCGACGAAGCGATTGGCAAAATCATCGCCATTGCGATGGAAAAGGTCGGCAAAGACGGTGTGATCACCGTCGAACAGTCGCAGACGATGGAAACCACACTGGAATTTGTGGAGGGCATGCAGTTGGATCGCGGCTATCTCAGCCCGTATTTCATCACTGATCCTGAACGCATGGAAGTCGTGCTGGACAACGCCTTGATCCTTCTTCACGAAAGGAAGATTCATTCGATGAATGAACTCCTGCCGCTGCTTCAACAGGTTGCGGAAAAACGGCAGCCGCTGTTGATCTTCGCGGAAGACATCGAAGGTGAAGCCCTGGCGACGCTGGTCGTCAACAAATTGCGCGGCACGCTGAATGTCGCCGCTGTCAAAGCGCCGGGCTTCGGTGATCGCCGTAAGGCAATGCTGGAAGATTTGGCCATACTGACCGGCGGCCAGGTTATCAGCGAAGACCTCGGCATAGATCTTAAGAAGGTCACTTTGGAAGAGTTGGGCCGGGCTGGAAAAGTGATGATTGATAAAGACAAGACGGTCATTGTGGAAGGCAAAGGCAAGCCGGGCGGGATCGAAGGCCGTGTAAAAACATTGCGCGCTCAAGCGGAAGACACTACGTCGGAATACGACCGCGAGAAATTGCAGGAGCGATTGGCCAAGCTTGTCGGTGGCGTTGCGGTCATCAAGGTCGGCGCGGCGACTGAGATGGAAATGAAAGAGAAAAAAGCGCGAGTCGAGGACGCAATGAACGCCACACGCGCCGCCGTCGAAGAAGGCATTGTGCCAGGAGGTGGTGTCGCTTATGTACGAGCCGCAAAAGTGCTGGAGAAATTCAAGATTTACAAGGACGATGAAGGCGACCCGGACGAACAGATCGGGGTCAACATCGTCAAACGCGCTTTGGAAGAACCGTTGCGGCTGATTGCGCAGAATGCCGGCAAGGAAGGCTCAATCATCGTCGCGCGCGTCCGTGCCGAAAAGAACGAGAACATAGGTTTCAATGCACTGACCGAAGAGTTTGAAGACCTGGTTGCGGCGGGCGTCATTGACCCGGCCAAGGTCACGCGCACGGCGTTGCAAAACGCTTCCTCCATCACAGCCTTGCTGCTTACCACCGAAGTGATGATTTCAGACTTACCTGATGACAACACATCCGCAGCAATGCCCGGCGGCATGGGCTTTTAAGGGATTCCCTTTATGCGCACGCGCATCACCCGATGTCTCACAGTGAGGAGCCTGGCAGGCTCCTCACTGTGAGCAATGTTTTCAGGAGATAGTTTTGTTAATACCTGGCACGACCAATTCCATAAACCGTCTCGCATTCATCGGCAATTACTTGCCGCGCCAGTGCGGCATTGCCACTTTTACCACCGATTTGTGCGAAGCCATTGCGGCTGAATACAGCGAGATCAGGTGCATTGCGGTGCCGATTAACGACACTGAGGCGGGTTATGCCTACCCGAACCGCGTACGCTTTGAGTTGGGCGAAAAAGACCTTGATTCGTATCGCCGAGCCGCCGACTTTCTGAACATCAACAATGTAGACCTGGTTTGCCTGCAACATGAATACGGCATTTTCGGCGGACGCGCGGGCAGTCATGTGCTGGCGCTGCTGAGCGAATTGAATATGCCCGTCGTCACCACGCTGCACACTGTGTTGCGTGACCCAGACCCGGATCAGCGGCGCGTGCTGGAGCAAGTTGCAGGATTGTCAGATCGGCTGGTGGTGATGAGCGAGCGCGGCGTGGAATTCCTGAAAGACGTTTATCACGTGCCTGCTGAAAAGATTGATTTCATCCCGCATGGCATTCCTGATTTGCCGTTCGTAGACCCCAGCTTTCACAAAGACCTGTTTGGCGTCGAAGGCAAAATTGTGTTGCTCAGCTTCGGGCTGCTTTCTGCCAACAAAGGCATCGAAACCGTCATTGAAGCTTTGCCAGCGATTTTAGCGAAACATCCGAACGTGGTTTACGTCGTGGTTGGCGCGACGCATCCGCATGTTTTGCGGAACGAAGGTGAAACCTACAGGTTGTCGCTGCAATGGATGGCGCAGGAAAAAGGGGTTGAAGGAAGTCTGATTTTTTACAACCGCTTTGTCAGTCTGGAAGAACTGGTGCAGTTCATCGGCGCAGCGGATATTTACATCACGCCCTACCTGGCCGAAGCGCAGATCACGTCGGGCACGCTGGCTTACACCGTTGGCGCGGGAAAGGCCGTCATTTCGACGCCGTATTGGTACGCCGAAGAAATGCTGGCCGATGAACGCGGCGCGCTAGTTCCCTTCCGCGATCCGGCGGCGCTGGCTGAACAGGTCATTGACCTGCTGGATAACGAAGCCAAACGTCACGCCATGCGCAAGCGAGCTTATATGTTCGGACGAGATATGATTTGGCCTCAAGTGGCGCGCCGTTACCTGGAAAGCTTCGAGCGCGCGCGCGCCGAACGCCGTCATTACAGCCAGCCCGGCCTGGCGGTGAAACCGCTGGATAAGCGTCCTGGCGAATTGCCGCCACTCAAGCTCGATCATTTGCGCCGCATGACTGACGACACCGGAATGCTGCAACACGCCATTTTCACGGTTCCCAACTATCACGAAGGCTACACGATTGACGACAGTGCCCGGGCGCTGCTGGTGAGCGTTCTGCTGGAAGAAGTCGGCAACAGCGAAGCGGAAGAACTGACTACGCGGTATCTGGCCTTCGTCTGGCATGCCTTCAACGCCAATACCGGACGCTTTCGCAATTTTATGGGCTACCAACGCAACTGGCTGGAAGAAACCGGTTCGGAAGACAGTCATGGCCGCACTTTGTTGGCGCTTGGAACCGTACTGGGTCGCTCCAATACGCCTGCCTTGCAAAGCATGGCTGGTTGGGTTTTCGAGCAGGCCTTGCCAGCCATTCTTCCCACTCGCAGCCCGCGCGCCTGGGCTTTTGCGCTGATTGGCGTCCACGAATATCTCAAGCGATACACAGGGGATCGCAAAGCTGGCCGAGTGCTGGAAGATTTGGCTGCTCGCTTGTTGGCTTGTTATCAAAAACATCGCTCGGATGACTGGCGCTGGTACGAAGCCAAGTTGACTTATTGCAACGGTGTTCTGCCGCAAGCCTTGATGATGTGTGGCCAATCTTTATCGAATCAGGCGATGACTGAGGCCGGGTTGGAATCGCTGAACTGGCTGGTTGATTTGCATTGCTCAGAATCAGGAGGCGGGCATTTTGTTCCAATTGGCTCGAACGGGTTTTATTCGCGCGATGGCGAACGCGCCCGCTTTGATCAACAGCCGGTTGAAGCTCAGGTGATGATTTCCGTCTGCCTGGAGGCTTATCGAATTACGGGCGACAAACAATGGCGCAAAGAATCTCGCCGAGCTTTTGAATGGTTCCTCGGTCGCAACGACCTGAACCGCCCGATCTATGACCCAACGACCGGAGGTTGCCGTGACGGGTTGCATCCCGACCGTCCGAACGAAAATCAAGGAGCTGAATCCACCTTGGCCTTTTTACAATCGTTACTGGAATTACGCCTGGCCGAAAATGGGCTTCATTCCTTGAAGCCGGAAACTCAATGAGCAATCAACATCCAGAACTCTTTCGTCGTCACAAACTCAATCCGATTTTGAGCGCCGCTGATTGGCCTTATCCGATCAACAGTGTGTTCAATCCCGGCGCAGTGTTGTTGCCGGATGGAACAACCTTGTTGCTGTGCCGCGTGGAATGCAGACGCGGACTTTCTCATTTCTCAGTGGCCAGATCCGTTCATGGCGTAAGCGATTGGCAGATTGATCCTCTGCCTACCCTGATGCCTGAACCTGACAAATTCCCGGAAGAACTGTGGGGCATTGAAGACCCGCGCATCACCTTTGTGCCTGAACTGAGCAAATACGCCGTTGTTTACACAGCTTACACCCGCGATGGCCCCGGGGTGGCGCTGGCCTTTACTGAAGACTTCCGCAGCTTTGAGCGCTACGGAGTGATTATGCCACCGGAAAATAAAGACGCCGCGTTGTTACCTCATCGCATTGGCGGCAATTGGGCGTTGATCCATCGCCCGGTCAGTGGCCCACGAGCGCATATGTGGATCAGTTATTCGCCTGACCTGCGCCATTGGGGCAGCCACAGACTGATGATGGAATCCCGGCGCGGTTCCTGGTGGGATGCCAATAAGATAGGGCTTTCGCCGCCGCCGATAGAAACTCCGCACGGTTGGCTGGTGATTTATCACGGCGTCAAACACACAGCCGCCGGTTGCATTTACCGGCTCGGCCTTGCGCTGTTTGATTTGCATAGACCTGAACGTTGCATCAAGCGCGCAGACGAATGGATGTTCGGCCCCGAAGAATCTTACGAACAGCACGGCGATGTGGGAAATGTCGTCTTTCCTTGCGGCTACACGATTGCGCCGGATGGCGACACGATTAACCTGTATTACGGCGCGGCAGATACCAGTATTGGATTGGCCACCGGCAGCTTGGCCGAAATGCTCGACTGGCTGGAACACGGCACTTGAAAACAGGTTCAACCAAGCCTCTCTGTTGCTTTTCATCTTTATCTGTTGAGTCTGTTCAGTATTGAACATCAATTTATCTCAGCTTCGCCGACCATACGGGTGACTAAAAAAATATCTGCATTTCAAAAATAGATTGCCGTCGGCGCTAATTGATGGCGGGGAAAGTGGCGAACATCAGGCTGCTGACGAACTTGAGTAAGAAATTATGGAAGAAACAGTCAAATCGGGAACCTTGTTGATCGCCGAAGGCGCTACCTTGCCGGAATCTTTGCGGTTGGAAACAGCACCGTATTCTTATGGGTGGCGGCTGGTCAAAAACCTAGACCTCAAAAGCTTCAGTCAAATCATCAACCAGGCAGGTTGGAATTTTTTCTACATTGCCGGAGCGATAGAAACCAGCGCTTTTGGGAGCGATAAGAAGAAAACGACTCGCAAGGCAGTCAAAATGCTCTTGGCGAAATTGAGTTCGAAGGGCTTTAACTGCCTGGAAATTACCCAGGTGGAATCAAGGCGGTCTTTAGGAATGCCGTATGTGAACGTTTCTGCTCATTCCCGGCATATCCAGAAAAGCATCGTTCTCTTTGGCGACTGAGCGGTAGGAGTTTATGTCAAAACGAAATGGCGACAGAGCCAAATACAATCGTGAAAACAAGAAGCGCAAATCCAGGCGCGCGCGCGTTCAGGAATTGCGAAAAGCATTGAAGAGCAAGGTTCCGGAGCCGGTGGCGAAGAATCCTGCAGAGATCGATAAGCAGATCGCCAGTAGTCGGTTGCGACAATTGACCGGCGATGCGAAGACGGATGCGACTTTTTTTGAAATTGTCGTATATCCGCCGCGGTAAGGAGAGCTAAATGATTTATACAAGTATCGTCACAGTCATAATTTTGGGGGTGTTGCTGACACCGCTTTCAGGCCAAACGCAAGACCTTTCACGTTATCGTGATTTCCAGTTCGGGATGGGATTGCCTGCCGTGGTGAAGCAAATTCGTCTGAAACCATCTGACGCCAAGATCATCCATCACCGCCCGGCAATGATTCAAGAATTGGTTTGGGAAGCGTTGAGCTTTACACACTCTTCGCCTCAGCCGGAATCCGTGAAAGACATTCTGTTCAGTTTTTACAACGGAGAGCTTTTCCGCCTGGTGATTTTTTATAACAAGGAACGCGTTGAAGGCATGACGGCTGAAGACATCATCGAAGCGATTTCCGCGCAGTACGGAACAGCGTCCAGACCCACGATCGAGCTCACTCTTTCCTCGACCCAACAATACAGTGATGGAGAGAAGTTCTATTCAAGCAGAAACGAAAAAGTCCTTGCGCAGTGGGAAGATTCGCAATATTCATTTAGCCTGTTTCACTCCTCCTTACAGTCCACCTTTGGTTTGTTGGCGTATTCAAAACGGTTGAACGCTCAAGCTCAAGCTGCCATTGCCGAAGCCATACGATTGGACGAAGCGGAAGGTCCTCAAAGAGAGGTTGTGCGTAAACAGAAAAAAGACGATGAGGATCGTGCCCAACAAGAGAAGGCCAGGCGAACGAACAAAGCGCCGTTTCGACCGTAATGCCAACTCAGCCATTCGTCAGTATGCTATTGGTGAGTGAAGCCAGAGCCTCAGTTGTCTTGCCACACCCCTTCACGCAGCTTTTGCGTAAAGCCCATCCGGCACATCAATTTTTTTGCCATCCATCGCCGTCGTTGCCGCTTGAGTGGCTGTCAGAAGGCGAGTTTCTAATTTTGCCTGGATAGATAAGCGGTTGCGTCTGTTTGGGCGCATGCTTATAATCCGCGCCAACTTAAAGCGGGATTACCACTTGTTTACATTCATCGGTTCAGCAAAATGGCCGATCACAATTAGCAAAAGTTCTGACTAAAAGACTTTCAAAGGTTCTTTTTGGGTTTGAGTTCAGGAGTTTTTTTGCGCGAAAGAGGTGCTGCCTATGCAGAGCGAAGTGTCCTCGCTCGAAGCGGTGTATCTGATCTGGTTGTCTGGAGCCGGATGCAATGGCGGATGTACGATGGCCATGCTTGGCGCGTCGGAGCCCGGCATTGAAGATTTGATTCTGGGCAATGTGCCGGACGCGCCGCGTGTGATTTTGGTGCATCCGGAATTGGCGATGGAAAACGGAGACACGTTTCGCGCCAGTCTGGAACGCGCCGCCGCCGGGCAGTTGTCGCCTTATGTGTTGGTGTTGGAAGGCGCGATTGCCAATGAACGGCTGGCTGGTTCGGGCAGTTTTTCGCGATTGGGAACTTCGACCGATGGCCGACCGATTACCACATCTGACTGGGTAGACCGGCTGGCTCCGCACGCGGAAGCGGTGATTGCCATGGGAAGCTGCGCCTCTTGGGGAGGCGTGATGGCGGCTGATGGCAGTCCGATTGGCGCGCGTGGATTGGAAGATTATCTGGGCCGCGATTATCGCAGCCGTGGCGGTTTGCCGATCATCAATGTGCCGGGATGTGCCCCCACCGGCGAAGGTTTTCTTGAAACTCTGACTTACGTTTTTCTTCATCTGGCTCAATTGGTGCCCCTGGACCTGGATGAAGAACGCCGTCCTCGATGGTTGTACAACCACGAGACGTACCCGTTGCCTCCGCGAGTCGAATATCCCCCGGCAGTAGGTTTTGATCTGTCGAATCGTCCGGCAATCAAATGTCCGGTTCCTGTCACCGGCTGGTTGCGCGGATTTGGTGGATGCGCCCGCGTCGGCGGAAGCTGTATCGGATGCACTGAGCGCGATTTCGTGGATCAGTACATGGCGTTGGCCAGACCCGATCCGGCGTTTTGAGCAAACATCGTGATGCCTCTTTAGTTTTAGTTACGCCCCAATAAAGCCCCAAATGATTGCACGATGTTTAGCGACGAACGGCGTTCTTGACGCAGCGACACATTCTTTTGAGCGCAGCCTACCCTCACACAGGCGTTCAGGCGTTCAACACGTATTTCTTTTTCTTTGCCTGTGACCTTCAGAAGTCTGCCAATCGAATTCGACGCTTACGGGCGCGCGCATCTGCGCGATGAAGACGCCGTTGCGCCTTTCAGCGTGGACGGCGATCCGCGAATACAGCGGGCGCTCAACCGCGAAAAGGCGCTGGAAAAACTGGCCGACAACCAGCACGTCCGGGATTTCAATGTTTCCCCGGTGACGCGCGTGTCGGGCAATCTGTCGGTTCATGCGGTGATTGATTTTGAACAGCGTCGCGTGCTGGACGCCCGGATCGAAAACGCGCAGTTCTGCGGCTATGAATTGCTGGTTAAGGGGCGCGAACCTTCGGATGCTGTTCATCTGGCCAGCCGCGCGCGCGGAACATCCAGCGTGGCGCACACGATTGCGGCGGCAATGGCGCTGGAAATGTCATGCGGCGTGACGCCTCCGCCGCTGGCGATTCTGGCTCGCAACCTGGGCGCGTGCGGCGAAGTCTTGGGCGAAAGCGCGCATCATTTATTCTTGCTGGCCGGGCCGGATTATTCCGAAGCGGCAATCAGTCGCACCAGTTTGTCATTGTGGGGCAAGGCGCAGAAAACTCCCGCCCCCGGCGTGAATGTTCACGGATTGGACACAATTGCCGACGTCATGCGCGGACTAAATCCGCTTAGTGGTCACTTGTATTTGGAATCGTTGCAGATGATGCGGCTGTCGCGCGAAATCGTGACGGTGTTGTTGGGCAAATATCCGCATCCGTCGGCAGTTGTGCCGGGAGGAATCGGCGTCGAAGCCAACAAGGAATCGTTCAACCAGGTGCTGGGGCGCGTCAACACGCTGCTGGATTACGCCAAAAAGGTGACGGCAATCTGGGACGATCTGGTGGATTTCTTTTACGACGCCGAACCGCGGTATCGCCGCGTAGGCGAATTGCCGGGCAATCTGTTTTCCGTCGGGTTGTGGGACGACCCGGAAAGTTATGACGCCAGTTACACCAACTGCAACGGCTGGGGACAGCAGCGGTTGTCCATGCCGGGCGTGATGATTAACGGCGAATTGCGGACATCGCGGTTGAGCGACATCAACATCGGCATCGAAGAGTTCATTGACCATTCGTTTTATAAAAGCTGGGAAGGCGAATTGTTCGATGCCGACCCGTTGAGCGGCCCGTTGTCGCCCTGGCATCCCTGGAACAAGCAAACGGTTCCGGCTCCGCAGGAACGAAACTGGCGCGAACGATATTCGTGGGCGGCGGCTCCGCGTTGGGATAGGGAACCGATGGAAACCGGCGCATTGGCGCGCATGTGGGTCAACACACTGAACGCCAATTCCAATTGCGAATTCATCACCACCGGTCGCCGTTCGATGGAAATCGCTCTGCCGAAAGGCCAACAACCGGCGATGAGCGTTCGCTGGTTGATTCCCGAACGTCCGAACACGCTGGAACGGATTCGCGCGCGAGCTTATCAACTGGCTTATGCCGGAATCGTCGCTTATGCCAATTTGCTGCAGGCGTTCGATTACGTGCGACGCGGGGAAACTCATATCTCCCGGCGTTTTCGCGTGCCGGACAAAACCACCATCGGCGTTGGCTTTTGGGAATGCGGGCGCGGAGCCGTCACGCATCATCTGTCCATCAACGAACGCAAATTGATGAATTACCAGATCATCACGCCTTCGGAATGGATGGGATCGCCGCGCGACGCCGTCGGAATGCCGGGAATTTACGAAGCGGCAATTATGAATACTCCGCTGTTGGAAGAATGCGCGCGGTCGGAAGACCTGACCGGCGTGGACATTTTGCGAACGGTTCGGAGTTTTGATCCTTAATCGGTAGTTGGTAGTTGATGGTTGGAAACAATCACCGACCACCAGCCTCCGACCACCAATCACCCAAAAATGGTTTTCAAAAACCTGCCAATCGAATTCGACAAAGGAGGACAAGCGCGAATGCGCGCTGTCGGCGTAGCCGATCCGTTCGGATTGGAAACCGCCGCGCGTCCGCAGCTTGCCACCGAACGCGAACGAATATTGAAAGAAGCGGCGGACAATCCGCACGTGTACCGGTTTGAAGTTGACCCGCTGACTCGCGCCACCGAACGCTTATCGCTGGGCGCGCTGATTGATTTCGCTTCGCGCAAAGTGCTCGACGTGCGTGTCGAAACCACAGGTTTTCGCGGTTGCGAACTGGTGTTGAAAAATCGAGCGCCGTCGGATGTCGTCGCCCTGGCCAGTCGCGTCAGTGGACAGGGCAGCGGAGCCAATTCGATTGCGGCGGCTCAGGCCTTGGAAATGGCCTACGGCATTGCACCGCCTCCGTTGGCGACAATTGTCCGAAGTTTGGGCGCCGCGGCGGAGTTGCTGGCTTCGCATGTGCGGCATTTGTTTCTGGTCGCTGGGCCAGATTATTCCGAAGAAGTTGTCGCCAAAACCAACCCTTCGTTGTGGATCATCGCACAGCAAACGGCTGCGCCCGGAACGTCATTTCATGGATTTCGCACCATCGGCGAACTCATGACCGAGATGAATGCCTTCAGCGGGCAACTGTACCGCGAAGCGATTCAATTGACGCGCACTGCGTGCGAAGTCGCCACATTGGTTTTTGGCAAATACCCGCATCCGTCTTCTATCTTTCCCGGGGGAGTCGGAATCGAAGCCAATCGCTCGACTTTTCAGAGCGTGCTGGGACGCATCAATCAACTGGTGGATTACGCCAAAAAGGTTGTCGCCATTTGGGACGATCTGGTGGAATTCTTTTACGCCGCCGATGCGCGGTATCGCCACCTTGGCGAAACACAATCGAATTTCATCAGCGCCGGATTGTGGGACGACGCGAACGGTTACAACGCGCGCTTCGAAAATTGCAACGAATGGGGCGAACGCCGTATGGCGACGCCAGGCGTGATCGTCAAAGGCAAATTGCGAACGACCAAGTTGGCCGAAATCAGCGCCGGAATCGAAGAGTTCGCCGATCATTCGTTTTATTCCGCGTGGAACGGGCATCCGCTCAAAGCCGATCCGCTGGGCGTTCCGTTGTCGCCGCTGCATCCGTGGAACAAGCTGACGATTCCCGTGCCGGAACTCGGCAATTGGCAAAAAGCCTATAGTTGGAACACTGCCCCTCGCTGGGATCGTGAGCCTATGGAATCGGGCGCGCTCGCCCGCCAATGGATTACTGCTGTTGGCGGCAAGTTGAAGAACGAGTTTATTCACGCCACCGGAACCGCCGGAAAAGATGCGGGGCTGGAAATTGATCTGCCGAAATTCCAGCTTCCGGCGACGAAAGTCGTCTGGCAGGTTCCCGAACGCGCCAACGCATTTGAACGCAATCGCGCGCGGGCGTATCACATTTCGTATTGCAGCGTCATTGCGTTGACGTATCTGTTGAAAGCCTTTGACGCATTGCAGCGCGGCGAAACCGCCATGTCCACGCGGTTTCGCGTTCCGCAGGAAGCCATCGGAGCCGGATTCTGGGAAGACGCCCAGGGCTGTTTGATGCATTACGTGATGATCGCCGGCGGCCAGATCGCCAATTACCAGATTGTCACGGCGTCGAGCTGGATGGGATCGCCGCAGGATTCGTTCGGCGTTCCGGGGCCGTATGAAAAGGCGATTCTTTCGACGCCGCTGCTGGAAGATTTTGGACATCCCGAAGAATGCACCGGCATTGATTTGCTCAGAGCCGTACGAAGTTTTGACCCTTAAAGGATTGCGGATTGTAGATTGCGGATTGCGGATTTCCTGCTGATTGTCAGCGCGTGAAATCCGAAATCCACAATCCGAAATCCGCAATCACCCGATCCCCCTTTGGAGGTTTTGAATGCGACTGCCAACCTGGAAGTTCAGAAACGTAGAAGAAGATCGTGACGAAAACCGTCGCCAACTGCACGAAGCAGCGTGGCCGGACATGTTCGCCAATTTGCAGAGCGCGTATGCCGAATTGACCAATGCCCAATTCGAGTTGGAACGCCGCACGGCGGAAATTTCCGAAACGCGCGATCTGTTTCAACAGGTGATTTCGTCAATGTCGGAGGCATTGTTCCTGACAGACCGTTCCGGTCGCGTGATTCGCGCCAATCCTGCGGCAGCCGCCTTGCTGGAATGTCCTGAAACTTCGATCCTCGGTCGCCCGCTGACGGCGGTCTGCGGTTCCGATGACATTCCGGCGACTCCGTGGAAATTGATGGAAATTGCGCCGACCGGTCGCATCACCAACCTCGACGCCGATTTGCGCACGATGGGCGGAGCCAACATTCCCGTCAGCTTCTCGCTCGGTCTGATGCACGACAAACAGAACAAGATCACAGGTGTACTGGCTGTCGCCCGCGACATGCGAGAACAGCGCAGTTTGATCAACAGTCTGGTTGCCGCGCGCACGCGCTTTCAGGAATTGTTGGAATTCGCGCCGGACGCGATTGTGCTGGCCAATCAGGACGGCGAAATCGTGCTGGTCAATACGCAAACCGAAAAGCTGTTCGGCTACAAACGCGAAGAGTTGCTAGGTAAAAGCGTCGAAGTGCTGGTTCCCGAACGGTTGCGCGGACAGGTTCCAGAACCTCCCGTAGAAAAAGACGATGCGCTGCTCGATCTGGACGAAGCCCTGTTGACGGGCAATCTTTCCGGCAACGCCGAACAGGTGGAGTTTTACCTGCTCGACCGCGATGGCCGCGAATTCCCTGCGGAAATCACCCGCCGCCAGATTGAAACCGAAGACGGGTTGCTGGTCATGAGCCTGATCCGCGATGTGACCGAACGCAAACGCGCCGAAGCCGCTCGCCGGGCCGCCGAAAGTCGTTACCAGGATTTGTTCGATAACGCCAACGACATCGTTTACATCCACGATCTGGAAGGCAATTTCAAATCGCTTAACAAGACCGCCGAACGATTGACGGGATATTCATTGGGCGAAGTTCTGCAAATGAACATCGCCCAGGTGGTAGTTCCGAAATACTTGCAGGAAGCCCAGCAGCGGATCATGCAGCATCTGTCCGGCCCCGATAATCTGCCGCCATTTGCGTTGGAAATCGTTCGCAAAGACGGAAGCTCCATGCCGGTCGAGGTCAGCACTCGTTTGTTGATTGAAAACGGCCAGCCGGTCGGCGTGCAGGGAATCGCGCGCGACATCACGGAACGTTACCGCGCCGAAGCCGCTCAGGGAGCCGCCGAAGCCCGCTATCGCGCTCTGTTCGACAACGCCAACGACCTGATTTACACACACGACCTGCAGGGAAATTTCCAGACGGTCAACGAAATGTCCGAGCGCATCACCGGATACAGCCACGAAGAAGCGATGAGCATGAACATCGCTCAGATCATTGCGCCGGAATATCTGCCCGGAGTGTTGCAGCGGGTAACTGAACAGGTGCAGGGCAAAACCTTCAAGACCCCGCTGGAACTGGAAATCGTCTGCAAAGACGGGCATCGGATGACGCTGGAAATCAACACCATGGTGTTGACCGAAAACGGCATGCCCATTGGCATGCAGGGCATCGCGCGCGACATTACCGAACGCAAACGAGCGGAATTGATTCAGGCGCGATTGAACCGGCAAGCCGCGTTGCGAGCCGAAATCAGCGCCGCGTTGACCAACGAAAACAACTCCTTGCCGCAGATGTTGCAGGAATGCGCCGAATCTGTGGTCGAGCATCTGGACGCAGCGTTGGCGCGCATCTGGTTGTTGAACGAAACCGGCGATGTGCTGATGTTGCAGGCCAGCGCCGGACTTGACGTCAACATCCCCGGACTCTCTGAACGTGTGCCGGTCGGCCAATACAAAATCGGGTTGATTGCCGAAGAAAAAGCGCCTCACCTGACCAACGACGTGCTGAACGATCCGCGCATCAGCGACAAGGCCTGGGCCGAACGCGAAGGAATGGCGGCGTTCGCCGGTTATCCGCTGATGGATGGCGACAAGTTGATCGGCGTATTGGCGATGTTTGCACGTCACGGCCTGGAAGCCGACACGATCAACGCGCTGGCGTCTGTGGCCGACATTCTGGTTCACGGCATTCAGCGCAAACGCATTGAAGACGAACGCGCGTTGTTGCTCGCCCGCGAACACGAAGCGCGTATGGATGCCGAAAATGCCAGCCGGTTGAAAGACGACTTTTTGGCGATGATTTCGCATGAATTGCGCGCGCCGCTGACGGCGATTCTGGGTTGGGCGCAGATGCTGCGTTCGGGCACGCTCGACCGCGCCAGCGCTGAACGCGCGTTGACGACCATCGAACGCAACGCCAAATCGCAGGCGCATCTGGTCGGCGATTTGCTCGACGCATCGCGCATCGCCACCGGCAAACTCAGTCTGGAAGGCAAACCCGTCGAATTGATGAGCGTGGTGGACGCGGCGGTGGATGCCGTTCGGCCTTCGGTCGAAGCCAAGAGCTTGCGCATGCAAATCGTCATGGAACCCTGGGTCGGGCCGTTCAACGGCGACCCGGAACGATTGAAACAGGTCGTCTGGAATCTGTTGTCGAACGCCATCAAGTTCACTCCGGCGGGCGGGTTGATCGAAGTCCGGTTGGAGCGATTGGAAAACAAAGCCTTGCTGATTGTCAGCGACACCGGACAGGGAATTGATCCCGAATTCCTGCCGCACATTTTTGATCGCTTCCGACAAGCCGACAGTTCGACCAAACGCCAGCAAGGCGGATTGGGATTGGGGTTGGCCATCGTCAAACACATTGTCGAACTGCACGGCGGAGCGATTTACGCTTACAGCCGAGGCGAAGGACAAGGTTCGGATTTCATGATTACCTTGCCTTTGGCGATGCAGACGGTCGAATCGAACGAAGGCGAATTGTGGCCGGAATCCTTGCCCGAATCTTCGACTCGTTCAGGCAATTTGCGCGGCATCAAAGTGCTGGTGGTGGACGACGAACGCGACACACGCGAAGTGTTGAGCGTGATGTTGAATCGTTACGGCACTGAAGTTCGCGCCGCCGGTTCTGTCCGCGAAGCGCTGGAAGTGCTGGCTGAATGGAAACCCGATTTGCTGGTTTCGGACATAGGCATGCCAGACGAAGACGGTTACGTGATGATTAAGAAACTGCGCGCTTTGCCGCCGGATCAAGGCGGTGAATTGCCCGCCGTGGCGTTGACAGCGTTTGCCAGCCCTGCGGACAGGGAAAAAGCTCTGGCTTCTGGATTCCAGCGCCATCTGGCCAAACCCGTCGAACCGGTCGAACTGGCCAAGATCGTCGCTCGCGTGCTGGGGCGCAGCGAAGAAGGCATCACGTTATAAGTTCTCACCCCCGCGTCTGTGGCGGGGCTGCGCTTCACTGTGCAGTTCCGCCATTCGCGATACGCCTTTCCCATCAGCCGAAGCATAAACTCTTCCCGACTCCCCACCATTGACACCATTTCCCGAACAGGAACTTTTTTATGCTGCGAAGTTGGCCGGTCAAACTGGAATACTCTTTTTTGCTTTTGTCGGTTTTAGTGTTTGGTTTGGCGTTGATCGAACGCAGCAGCGCCAGTCCACAAACCAGTTCGCCCAGAATCGTCGTCGCCGGATGGACGCTGACTGCCGAAGATTGCCGAATGCCTGATGGATTGGTTGATCCGAACGAAACCGTCACGTTGAGCATCGCGCTGCAAAACACTGGCGGAACCAACACCAGCCAGCAGCTTCTGGCTACGTTGCAAGCCAGCGGCGGGGTTCTGTCTCCGAGCGGCCAGCAAGATTACGGACGATTGTCCGTTGGTGGACCGTCCATTTCGCGCAGTTTCAGTTTTACTGCCGCCAATCAACAGCTTGGAACGCCGATTACTCTGACGCTGCAAATTTCCGATGGCGGCGTTAATCGCGGGACAGCGACGACCACGATTTCGCTGGGTTTGCTGGTGTCACCTGCCGATCCGGGTTTGTGCCAGACCGGTTTCAATCCTCCGCGTTCGCCCAGCCCCTGCATCCTGACGCATTGCGCTTCGACGCGCCGTCCGCCATTTCCCGTAGGCAATTACACGATCATTTGCGACACAGACGCGCCGTCGCGGTTTACATTTCTGCTCAGTGTTCGAGACACGCAATCGCCGGCCATCGCTTGTCCGCCTGCCGTGACCGTCGTTGCGCCCAACGGAACTTCGGCGGCAGTGACCTATGCAATGCCGACCGTCACCGACAATTGCCAGGCGACAGCCGCTTGTTCGCCTCCTTCCGGCGCAACGTTTCAAGTTGGCGTGACCACTGTGACTTGTACAGCGACGGATAGTTCCGGCAATTCGACCAACTGCTCGTTTGCCGTGACAGTGAATCAAGACATAGGCCAACCCATTCCGCCGGGAATTGCGCCCAGCGATCAACTAGCCGGTTCTGTGCTGGCCTTTCCGATTTACACTTCCAGCGCCAGTTCGCCGCAATCGCAAAACACGCGCCTCGCCATTACCAATGCCCATCCCGCACAAGCCACCTTTGTCCGATTGTTTTTCATCAGCGAAGCCTGCTCAGTAGCAGATAGCTTCGTCTGTTTGACGGCGTTGCAAACGGCGCATTTTCTGGTTTCGGATTTGGATCCGGGAACGACCGGGTATTTGATCGCCGTGGCGACCGATGCCACAGGCTGCCCGGCGAATTTCAATTTCCTGCTTGGTTCTGAGTTCGTGAAGTTCCAATCCGGTCACGCGGCGAATTTGCCGGCGTTGGCATTCGCGGCTTTGCCCGGTTGGCAACCGTGCGCGACCGGAGCGATGTCGGCGACGATAAATTTCGATGGCGTTCGCTACAGCCAGGCTCCGCGAGTCGTCGCCGCCAGCAACATCGCCAGCCGAGCCGACGGCAATGAAACGGTGATTTTCCTAAACCGGCTTGGCGGAGATTATCGAACCGGGGCCAGCGCCATTGGCGCTATTTTCGGGTTGCTATATGACGACGCGGAAACCGCTGCCAGCATAATGCGCTCCGGCGGATGCCAAATGAGGATGGAATTGACCAGTTGTTTTCCTTGCCCCGGCCCGCGCTTTGAATCTTTCATTCCATCGGGAAGAACCGGCTGGTTGCGCCTGTACGGCCAATCCGACATCGCTCTGTTTGGCGCAAGCGTAGTCACGAATCCCAACGTTCGCGCGACGGCCAACGCCTTCAATCAAGGCCACAACCTTCACACGCTGACGCTGACGAACTCTGCCAGCATCACAATTCCCGTAATGCCGCCAGCCTGCTGAGCAGCACAACGGTTCTTGCCGCAAATCCTGGCTTCGGCCACAATAGCCGCCGATGAAGTTTCTGGTTCAATTTTGGGCTGCCTTCGCGCAGAACAATCCAGTTCAATCCAATGACGCACAGATGATTCGACAATTGCTTGTCGAAACGCGCTCGATGAAAACCGTTGCCGAGCGCTTGAAGCATGTGTCGGCCAAATTGCTTGGCGCAATGTATTTGCGACGCCCGCTGATCGGTTCGCCGACCGAGGCCGAAGTGTTTACCGCGCGGTTGGATGGATTTGATTGCATCACCTTTCTGGAAACGGCGTTGGCGTTGGCGCGAACGCGAAGTCAGGACGAGTTTCTGGCATTGATGAAAAAGATTCGCTATCGCAACGGCGAAGTTGCGTACTCGCAGCGGCTGCATTACGCGACCGATTGGGCGCGCAATCTGGTTCAGTTTGGGTTGATGACTGATATGACCATTGGCGAAACCACCGTGCAGCGGGAAAAGCTGCTCAACGTGGTGAAGGGCGTTCCGCCGAAAATGACGCGCTTCCGCTTTTTTCCGCGAACTGAAATTCAAGCTGTCATTCGTTGGTTGAAAGACGGCGATTTCATCTTGTTCGTGTCAGGGCGTGCCGCGTTGGATGTGTCGCACGCCGGATTGATCGTTCGCAGCGGAGAACGAGTGTTGATGCGCCACGCCCGGCGTAGTTACAAGAAAGTCATTGAACAGGACTTGATTGAATTTTTTGGGACGTTGCCGATGTCCGGCTTTATGATTTTCAGACCGAAAGAATTTTAGGATTTGGGAGATAGGATTCAGGATTTAGCTTATGAAGAATTTGGTTGTTGCATTGCCGGCGGGCGTTGAAATTGCAGGGATTCCGGGTGGAATCGAAACGATTCAAACGGATTCGACGTTTTCCGGCGCTGGCGTTCGCGCGTTGCTGGAAGCCTGGAAGACCGATTACTTGCTGCTGGTTTTGCCCGGCGGCAAAGTCGAACTTGGTGCGCGCGCTTTGGAGCGGGTTGTTCAAGTCGCCGACGACACCGGAGCAGGATTGTTATATTCAGATTTTCGCCAACGCAATGGCGATGAAATCACCGATCATCCGTTGATTGATTATCAGCCTGGTAGCATACGGGATACTTTTGACTTCGGTTCGGTGCTGCTGCTTTCGCGTCGTGCGGTTGATGCCTCTCTTCATCTTCACGGCCAGTTGGCGGACAGTGTTCAATGGGGAGGGCTGTACGATTTGCGGTTGAAACTTTCGATTGAATCTCGGTTGCTGAGAATTCCCGAGCCGCTGTATACGCGCAGCATTGTGGATGCCCGCGCCACTGGCGAAAAGATTTTCGATTACGTTGATCCGCGCAAACGCGATTACCAGATTGAAATGGAGCAGTTGGCGACTACACATCTGCAACGCATAGGAGCCTGGCTTGAGCCTCAATTTGCCGAAGTGCCAGCAACCAACGAAATCTTTCCTATCAAAGCCAGCGTCGTCATTCCCGTTCGCAACCGTGTCAAAACCGTAGCCGATGCCGTTCGCAGCGCGCTGGCTCAGCAAACGAACTTTCCCTTCAATGTGATTGTCGTGGATAACCATTCCAGCGACGGCACGACCGAAGCGTTGCAGCAACTGGCGGCGGAAGATTCGCGGCTGATTCATCTGCAACCGCAACGAACCGATCTGGGCATCGGGGGTTGCTGGAACGAGGCAGTGTTTTCCGAGCATTGCGGGCGTTATACCGTGCAATTGGATTCCGACGACATTTACAGCAACGAACAAACGTTGGCGCGCATTGTCGCCGAATTTGAAACTGGCGGTTATGCAATGGTCGTCGGTTCATACACCATAGTTGATTTCGAGTTGAACGAATTGCCTCCGGGATTGATTGACCACCGCGAATGGACGCGCGACAACGGACGCAACAACGCGCTTCGCATCAATGGGCTGGGCGCTCCGCGAGCGTTTGATACTTCTGTGTTGAGGCAAATCGGATTGCCGAACACCAGTTACGGCGAAGATTACGCGGTAGCGTTGCGAATCAGTCGCCAGTTTGAAATCGGAAGAGTTTACGATTGTTTGTACTTCGCGCGTCGTTGGTCTGGAAATTCCGACAGCGCGTTGCCGCTGGCGACGGCGAATCGGTATGACGCTTACAAAGACTGGCTGCGAACCATCGAAATTCAAGCTCGCCAGAAATTCAACGCGGAGAAACACAGCCGATGAATTGGCATTCCCGCTTGCTTCCGCCTGAAGGCGGTACTCTGAACACCGTCGTTGAAAATTTGCTTCGGCAACAGATTGCTACCTGGCCAATGTTGCGCGAAGCCGTCGCCGCGTTGCAGCAGGCGCAATACAAGGAATTTTCCGTTGCCGGATCGAAGGTGCGTGCCCAATTCAACCCGGCGCGAATTGTCAGCACAGCAGCGAAAGTGGATGCGGCGACGATCAGCAAACGGCCTTGCTTTTTATGTGCCGACAACCTGCCGCCCGAAGAAAAGGGAATCGCTTTTGGCGACCGATTTGTTGTGCTGTGCAATCCGTTTCCGGTGTTGGCGAATCATCTGGTGATTTCCGCGCGCGAACATACGCCGCAAGCCATTGCCGGAAACTTCAGCGTTATGCTGGATCTGGCGTGCGAACTCGGCGAAGACTGGTTTGTGCTTTACAACGGCCCGCGTTGCGGAGCTTCCGCGCCCGATCATTTTCACTTTCAGGCTTGCGCGCGCGACGGAGTCCCGTTGTTTACCGATTTTGAAAATTCACTGACAGATGACTCCGGCGGAGTTGATTTCGTCATCAGTCACAACTATCGGTTCAACCTGATGGCATTTGCGGGAACGGATCGGCTGACGCTGGACAACTGGTTTGCGCGGGCAATTGAAGCACTGGCGAGCATGACGAATTCCGACGACGAGCCAATGTTCAATCTGCTTCTTTCTTATCAGCAAGGTCACTGGCGAGGGTTCATTTTGCCGCGAGGCAAACATCGTCCGGATTGTTACTTTGCCGAAGGCGACGCGAGGCTGACGATCAGTCCGGCGGCAATTGATCTGGCCGGAGTCGTCGTTGTTCCTCAGCCGGATCATTTCGCTCGTGTGACGGCAAAAGACCTGGAACAGATTTTTGTCGAAGTCGGGTTGAACGATGAACAAATGGCGAATTGGGAAGAGCGAATCCGTCGCGCCAAGGAGAAGTCACGATGAAATCAATCGAGCGCCAACCTGTCGTTGCCGTCGGATTGATGACTGGCGTGGAAACGGTTCGCTTTGAACTCAAGGGTGAGTTTGCCGATGCCGACGGCGTTCTGTTTGCCGCCGGGACTTATCAAGCCGTGAGCGGCTGCAACCGCGTTGAAATCATTGACGCCAGCCGACGGCGTTTCGGCTCAAGCGATGAAATCAGGTTGTCACCGATTGCCGAATCTTCTTCGTTTCTGGTTCGGGATGTCGTCATCGGCATAGAGTTTCACTGGGAACAGAAACAAGACCAACAGTTTCAAGGCGTGTTGCGATTGAAACTCAACGCTGACAAACGGCTAACGGTCATCAACGAAGTTCCGGTCGAAGCGTATCTGACCAGCGTGATTTCTTCGGAAATGAGTGCGATGGCCGATGCCGAATTGCTCAAAGCGCATGCCATCATTTCTCGCAGTTGGTTGTTGGCGCAATTGCCGCAATGGAAAACGCCGCGCGTCAAAAGCGAACCGAAGATTGAAGAAGTGAACGGCGAGCGTCAGTTGATTCGCTGGTACGATCAGGAAGCGCACACCGATTTCGATGTCTGCGCAGACGATCATTGCCAACGTTACCAAGGCGTGACGAAAGCGACTTCGCCAATGGTCTTTGACGCGATTCAGGCGACGTTTGGCCGTGTGCTGACCTTTGACGAAAAACTATGCGATGCGCGCTTTTCCAAATCCTGCGGGGGATTGACGGAAAGTTTCGATGCCGCCTGGGCGGATCAACGTTACGATTATCTGGCTGTGTCTTACGACGGCGAAGAATTTCCGGCTGGCTTCAACCTGCCGTTGACGGTCGAAGCCAATGCGGAGAAGTGGATTCGCCAAACTCCCCCGGCGTTTTGCAACACAACGGATCCGAACGTGCTGGGCAAAATCCTGCCGGATTTCGATCAGGCGACGTGCGATTTTTATCGCTGGCGAGTAACGATTGCTCAAGAGGAATTGCAGGAACTCTTGCGTCGAAAATTGGGAATTGATTTTGGAGCGATTCTACGGCTGGAACCGTTGGAGCGCGCTGGTTCCGGGCGGTTGGTGAAATTGCGAATCGTCGGCGAACGCGAAACGCTGATCATAGGCAAAGAACTGGAAATTCGTCGGGCGTTGTCCCCGTCGCATCTTTACAGCTCGGCATTTGTGATTGAAACTTCCGGCAACGGGCAGGGAATTCCTGAAAACTTCACGTTGATCGGCGCTGGTTGGGGGCATGGCGTAGGGCTTTGTCAGATTGGCGCGGCGCTGATGGCGGAACGCGGCTATAGCTTTGAACAGATTCTGACGCATTATTATCGTGGCGCGCGGCTTCAGAATTTGTACCGTGCAGGATAAAGAATAATTTGTCCGACAAGCTGCCAGCTTGTCGAATCCTTACTTGCTTTTCAATGGTTTTATATTCACGACCTCGACAAGCTGGCAGCTTGTCGGACAGACAAATGGCAAACGAATTTTATCAACTGGCTTTGACGGACAGGCGGCGAGTGTTGGCCGACGCGGGATTTGTGCGTAACGATCTGCGCATCTGGGCGCATCCTGACGGACGTTCCATCGGCGAAAGCGTGGCCGCCGCGTTGACCGACGAAGCTTTCCTGCGGTTTTTGGGCGTCCAACTTCCGGTTGAAATAGTGCCCGAATCCGAACGATCAGAAATTGCTTTGACGACCGGAGCGTTGTGACGCCTTACAGAATCGGCGTTTGAGGGGAGAATGTGCGATGAAAATTGTTGTTGGATTGTTGTTGATAGGATTGTTGGCGGCCTTGGCTCCGACCGTGCAAAGTCAGCGTCGCCCGCGCCGACCGGATTTTGACGGCGAACTTCGCATCAATCGCAACTCGCGTCGCACTGCGACTCCACGCGGAGAATTCACCTTTGCCCGGCTGATTTACGACGGGAACGGGTGGCGCAGCAGTTGGACGACCGATTATCCCAAAGCCGACGAACAATTCATCGTCGGGTTGCGCGATTGGGTGCGCAGCAGCCTGGATGTTTCTGACGATCCTGTCGCCGTTTCGATGCACGACCCGCAAATTTTCAAATATCCCTTCATTTACGCTGTCGAACCCGGCGGCATGGAGTTATCCGATGACGACGCGGCCAAGTTGCGCGAATACCTGTTGCGCGGTGGTTTTATGATCCTGGACGATTTCTGGGGCGAATATGAATGGCAGAACGTGCAGTATCAGATGCGAAAAATTTTTCCCGAATACGAAATCAAGGAATTGCCGCTCGATCACCCGTTGTTTCATTGTTATTTCGATATTGATGAAGTGGTTCAGGTGCCGAACGTCAGCAACGCAATTTATTATGGCCGAACGGACGAAAAAGGCGGCATAGTTCCGCACTTCGACGCCATCGTGAACGAAGAAGGCCGCGTGATGGTGTTCATTGCTCGAAACTCCGACAACGGCGACGCCTGGGAATGGATTGACGAACCTCGTTATCCGCTGAAATACGGATTGGCGGCTTACCGGCTGGGAATGAATGTCATCGTTTATGCGATGACGCACTGAATGAGTTGCAGATTTGAGGAGCCGCAGATGGACGCAGATTAACGCGGATTCAAACATGGGGATTTGACGGAAAAGATCATCGGTGTCTTCTATGATGTTTACAATGAATTAGGGCATGGTTATCTGGAAGCGATTTATCGCGAAGCAATGATGATCGCTTTAACTCAGGTAGGGTTCAAAGTTGAATGTGAAGTGCCGCTTAAAGTTTGGTTTCGTGGGCAGAATATAGGGAATTTCAAAGCTGATCTGATGGTTGACGGAGTGGTAATTCTGGAACTCAAGGCTGCTCGAATGCTGGATTCAGTGCATGAAGCCCAACTGCTTAATTATCAGCGGGCGACAGAAATCGAAGTCGGATTGTTGTTTAACTTTGGTCCCAAGCCCTCGTTCAAACGAATCGCTTTCGATAACGCCAGAAAGCAGATCCGCGTTTATCAGCGTTGATCTGCGGCTTTCTACACGACAAATTTATATCCGACGCGATGCACGGTGATGACGAATTTCGGGTCGTGCGGAGTGTCTTCAATCTTCTGCCTCAGCTTGGCAATGTGCATGTCCACTGTTCGAGTCAACGGAAAGCTCCCATATCCCCAAACTGAATCCAGCAACTGATCGCGCGTGATGACTTCGCCGCGGTGTTCGATGAAGTATTTCAGGATATTGAATTCGCGTGGAGACATTTCAATCGGCTGGCCTGCTTTGGTGACTTCAAATCGTTTGAAGTTGATCGCAATGTCGCCGAAGCTGAATTCGTCTACGGATTGTTCCGGTTTGCGATTGGAGCGGCGAATCAGCGCTTCGACGCGCGCCATCAGTTCCATGAAGCTGAACGGTTTGGTGACGTAATCGTCTGCGCCGATTTTCAATCCGACGACCTTGTCAATTTCCTGGCCGCGCGCCGTCAACATAATGATCGGCGTTGCGTTGCCCGCGCTGCGTAGCTGTTTGCAGACATCGAAGCCGCTCATTTTGGGCAGCATCACATCCAGCACGATCAAATCCAGATCGCGGTCTGAAGCCAGTTTCAACCCAACCGCGCCGTCACGCGCCACCTGAACCGTGTAGCCTTCGTACTCAAACCCGTCGCGCAACGCCACCGCCATTGCTTGATCGTCTTCCACAATCAAAACTTTTCCAGTCATTCTGCTTCGTTCGCTCCCTGATAATGATTTCGATTCAGCGGCCTGTCTGGCTGCTGACCTGCAGATTATGGCCAAAGGCGGAATTGCCTTCGGGGTTCACCGGTTTGGGCATCGAACCCGCGTCGGTCGGCAAATGAAGCACAAAGGTGCTGCCTTTGCCCAATTCGCTTTCGACGGTGACCTTGCCCTGATGGGCTTCGACGATGTGTTTGACGATGGACAATCCCAGCCCGCTGCCTTTGACATCGTGAACCAGTACGTTGCCGACGCGATAGAATTTCTCGAAGACTTTTTCGCGCTCTTCGCTGGCGATGCCTATGCCGAAATCGCGCACGGCAATCGTCACGAATCCGTTTTGCTGTCCCAGCGTGACACTGATTTCGTTTGCTTCGCCGGAGTATTTGACAGCGTTGTCGAGCAGGTTGATGAACGCCTGAGCGATGGCTTCCTGATCAATGACGACCGGCGGCAAACTCGGTTGGGTTTTCTCCAGATTGACTGTGAAGCCATGTTGATCCAGCACGATTTCAAAAGTCTTCAGGGTTTCGTTCACCACCTGTTCCACATCCGCCTGTTCAAATTGATATGTTTTCTGGCCGGATTCGATTTTGGAAAAATCCAGAATGTTATTGATGAGCTGCGTCAATCGGCGGCTTTCGGTTTCGATGTATTCGCCGTATTCCCGCACCTTGATTTCGCCTTTGACGCGACCGAGTTTGAGAAATTCGCCGAAGACGCGAATCGAAGCCAGCGGCGTTCGCAGTTCGTGCGAGACGTTGGAAACAAAATCTGCTTTCATTTGTGACAATTTCATTGCGCGCGACGCCGTTCTGAGCGCCAGCACAATGCCTCCGATCAAGACCAGCGCCGTCAACGCCGAAAACGCCAGGTTGGTGAGAAAATACCGGCGGCTCCATTCCTCTTCGGTCATGTGCCGCATCCGAATGCCTAGAACCCAATCAGTGAAAATGAACTGTGACTGCCAACCGACTTCAAACGCCTTGCCTTCGTATTGCTGGTTGGCGAATACCAGTTTGTCATGGTGATCCAGCACAGTGACTATGACGTCACGATGTTCATCGGGAAACCAAACCGGGGCCAGCTCGGCAATGGTCGGCGTCAGGTAATCATTCAAAAAGACCTGGTCGTCCAGAAACATGCCCGCCACGCCAACTACATGCGATTGTTCGTTGACAATCGGTCTGACGATGATGCGGTTTTTCGGATCGCGTTCGTCCACTGTTGGGCGAAGCGATTTCGGCGTGCTCTTGGTCATAATCATCGCCATCCAGTTGGCGGCGGCGGCATGAGCTGCGCTGCGTTCCTGCGCTTCCACTTGCATGGATTGGCCGTTTTCTTTGGAGTAAATGAACGTGCCGGAACGCGGATCATAAAAGCTGATGGTGACGTAAGACGGTTCGTCGCGTCCGCTGATGATTCCCACAAATTGCAACCGCGCCCCTTTGAACGGGTGTTTGGAAAAATGCTCCTGCACCAGTTTGAAATCAATGGCGGTGCTGGGATTGTAATCCGGGTTCGGATATGTGTGATTAAACGCCGTGTGCGGAACGCTCAATGTGGCCTCGGCTTGTTCTTCGAAAGTCGTGATGACCTTTTTAACTACTTCAAACAAATACCGGCGCAAATACGCTTTGCGTTGGTAAGGCAAGGTCGCTTCCAGTTGAGAAAGCGATTTGTATTGCAGCCATAGATGCGCCATCAGCGGAATTGCCACCGCAATCAATCCAACCCACAACAGATTTTGCCGCAAAAACTCTCTGAACTTCGACATCTGACTTACCTCGTGAAAAGTATACATCGTCCGAAGCGCGTGTTTGGCAATGACCGGAGCTGTTTTACAAATCGGTTACAGCTTTTACCGGTTTTTACTGACTTTTGAAGACATTTACTCAGGCTTGTACGAAACTGCAAGTGTCATGAGGCAGAGGCGGTCGCATCTGCCATCAAACTTTGATTGTAAGACTCAGGTGGAAGGAGACGTTTTCAAATGGCGAATGAAGCTGCGCTGAAATCCATTGAACTGGAACCGGTTCCGCAACCGCGCCCGGCATTGACGCTGGTCAATCAACGGGCGATCAGTTACGGCGATTACGAATGTTTTGCTGGAGTCAGCCAGAACGTCAACGACCTGAAAACGTTCATAGGAGCGCAGGCCGCTCAAACGCATCCGGTATTGTTGATCGGCGAACGCGGGCTGCGCCAGGAACAGGTTGCCAGAGTATTGCATCAGGCTGGTGCGCAATGGGGACAACCGTTTTTTGCCGTCAATGCTCACGGGTTGAGCAGCGACGCGCTGCACAGTTTGTTGTTCGGAACGCACGGTCACGGCGGAATGATCGAAACCGTCAAACAGGGCACGATTTACATCAACGAATTGACCAGCTTGCCGCTGTTGCTGCAACAACGGTTCGCTGTGTATCTGGAAGAACATCGCTGGCGCGAACGCGGCGGCAATGGCGGACGGCAACGGTTGATTTTCGCTTCGGAATGGAATCCGGCGGATCGAACGGCAGAAAATCGAATTGCCTATGGGCTGGTCGAAATGTTGCGCCCGCACAGCTTCACGATTAAGCCGCTGCGCGAACGCAGCGAAGACGTGCCATATCTGGCCAAACATCTGCTGGCGCGGTTGACTCAAAAGCTGCGAAAAGGCGATCACGAAATCACGTCTGAAGCGCTGCACGCATTGCAGGAATACAGTTGGGAAGGAAATGTTGACGAACTGGAAGCTGTTTTGGAAAGCGCCGTCAATTGTCTGCCGCCGCCTCAAATTGACGAATCGGCGCTGCCTTCGCGCATCCGATACGCGCGATTGAAATCCTTGCCGCCGGAAGGCGTTGACCTGCCGGAAATCGTGGACGATTTCGAGCGCAATCTGATTGCGACGGCGTTGCGCCAATGCGGAAACAGTCAGACAAAAGCTTCCAGACTGTTGGGGCTGCGCGTGCAGACGCTGAACATGAAATTGAAACGTTTCGCCGATCAAGGTCGGCCTTTGTTATGACGATGAAGACATTTGCCAAATTCGCCTTTGTTTTGGTTGCCGTCGCGCTGCTGACGCCAACTCCCGGCAGCGCGCAGCAGAAAACCACGCTCGACGATCTGGCCTGGCTGGCTGGTTGTTGGCAAGACGAACGTGGCAATCGGTTTCGCGAAGAAAACTGGACCAAACCGCGAGGCGGCACGATGCTCGGCATCGGTCGTCAAGTTCGGGATAACAAAACCACTGAATACGAATTCATGCGAATTCACGAAGACAAAGGCGAGATTTACTTCACCGCCAAACCGTCAGGCCAGCCGGAAGCATCGTTCAAATTGGTTTCATTGGCCGACGGCAAGGCCACGTTTGAAAATCCGCAACACGATTTTCCGCAGCGAGTGATTTACGGCAAACAGCCGGACGGTTCGTTGCTGGCTCGCATCGAAGGCCTGATGAACGGCCAGAAGCGCGGAATTGATTTTCCATTCAAACGCGCCAAGTGCGACTAGCAAGACGATAGATGTTCAGAGTTCAAGCTTCAGCTTGTCTCTATTGCCGAGTCAGCAACCTGAAGGTTGAACTCTGAACGACTCACGATTCGCCGCAGGTTTCGCAGGTACCGCAACATTTTGCAGGAGATCACGGTCAGGCAAGCTGGTTATGTTTGCCGTTGCGGTACCTGCCAAGCCTGCGGCGATAAGAGTAGAAAAGCTCAGGTCATTTAGCCTGAGCTTTTCTGTTTTCAGCAATGAGTTGCTGGTTAATCGTAATATTCCAATCCCAAGTGGGTAATCAGTTCTTCGCCGCGCAGATGCCGCAGCGTGTTTTTCAGCTTCATCAACTGAATGAACAAATCGTGTTCGGGATAAAGTTGTGGCGCGCACATCGGCGATTTGAAATAAAACGACAGCCATTCCTGAATGCCGCGCATTCCCGTGCGCTGAGCCAAGTCCATAAACAACGCCAAATCCAAGACAATCGGAGCGGCCAGAATCGAGTCTCGGCAAAGGAAATCAATCTTGATCTGCATCGGGTAACCCAGCCAGCCGAAGATGTCTATGTTGTCCCAGCCTTCCTTGTTGTCGCCGCGCGGAGGGTAATAGTTGATGCGAACGATGTGCGAAAAATCCTGGTAAAGGTCTGGATAAACTTCGGGCTGCAAAATGTGTTCGAGCACCGAAAGCTTCGATTCTTCTTTGGTTTTGAACGAACCCGGATCGTCCAGCACTTCACCATCGCGGTTGCCCAGAATGTTCGTCGAATACCATCCGTGCAGTCCCAGCATTCGAGCTTTCAAGCCTGGCGCAATCAAGGTCTTCATCAACGTCTGGCCGGTTTTGAAATCTTTGCCGCAAATCGGCAAGTTCTGTTTTTCAGCCAGTTCGGTGATTGCCGGAATGTCTACGGTCAGGTTGGGCGCACCGTTGGCAAACCCCACGCCGGATTTCAGCGCGGCGTAGGCGTAAATCATCGAAGGCGCTATGGCCTTGTGATTTTCCTTCATCGCCTTCTCAAAACTGGCCAGGGTCTTGTGAACGGCGTGTTGTTTGATGAAGACTTCGGTCGAAGCGCACCAGACCATAACCATCCGCGAGCATTTGTTTTTCTTTTTGAAGTCGGCAATGTCGTCCATCAACTGTTCGGCCAAATCCATTTTGGTTTTGCCTTTTTTGACGTGTGTACCGTGCAACCGTTTGACGTATTCCTGATCGAAGACCGCCGGCATCGGCTTGACCTTCGACAACTGCGGCTTCAATTGCAACAGCAATTCTTTTTCCAGCACTCCGGCATGCATCGCGGCTTCGTAGGCGTTCTCTTCAAAAATGTCCCAAGTCCCGAAAACCAGATCGTCCAGCCCGGCCAGTGGGACAAAGTCCTTGATAAGCGGTGAACGGCCTTCGGTGCGTTTGCCCAGCCGGATGGTTCCCATCTGCGTCAAACTGCCAATCGGTTTGGCCAGGCCTTTTTTGATGGCTTCGACACCAGCGATAAACGTAGTCGTGACGGCCCCCATCCCGACCAGCAACACTCCCAGTTTGCCTTTGGGTTCGGCAATCGGCGCTCCTTTTTCGATCATAGCTACACTCTCCTTGTTGATGATGAAACGTGGTTTGAATCATTCGGGAGAGTAGGCGAAAGCGGTGGCGGAATCTTGCGCGATCTTGCGGATTCTTGTCGTTGGCTTGCTGAGTATAGAAAGACAGCGCAGAGGTGTTTTGAAAATCTCTGCGCTGTCTTTGTGGGGAAAGAGAAGATGAGGTTGTTCCGATGCGTTACCAGTTGATTTTTGCCGGGAAGAATTCCGAAACCAGGTCTTCGTAAAACGGTCGAAGCTCAGCCAGATTCGGTTCGACTTCGCACTTGGAATACAGATCGTACGGATTGAACGCGCGAACCCACTTCAGCGTTTCTTCGTCGGTTTCGTTGAGCAGGTGCTGGTACGCGCCTTCGCGGTGAATCGGGTAACAGGAATGATAACGCAGCATCCATTGAGCCTCTTTGGGCAGGTAATCTTTCGTCACCAAATACAGATATTCGTCGTGTCCCCACGAAAGATGGACGTTGTCCAGTCCGCACCCGGCTTCATAAATGCCATTCGGAGTCTGATAGGCCGAATTGTGGAAATCGGGATTGTCGGCAAACAGTTCGTGATAGACGATCTTGTCCGAATAAGCGCAGCCGACAGGGAAAGTGTCGCCGACAACAGCCCATTGCGGTTCGTCGAACAGGTACAACACTTTGCCCAGATCGTGAATCAGCCCGGCCAGGATGAACCAGCGCGGATGACCGTCCTGGCGAATGGCTTCAGCCGTTTGCAGCGCGTGGATGATTTGCGGCAGCGCCAGATCAGGATCGCTGTCGTCCACGAAGCTGTTCATTTTTTCCAGCGCTTCCCAAACGCCCATTTGCAACTTGTTCAGTTTGGAGTATTCGGCTTTTTTCGCCAGGACGAATTCCAGCGTCTGGTGTTTGTGGTTCAGCCGATAAAGCTCCTTGACGCAATCGCGCGGCGCTTCGGCGTAATTTCTGAAGGTTTCAGTATCGCCAACACTGCTCAAAAATGGAGTCGAATCGTCGGCAGAAATGATTTGTGGATGTATGGCATGTGACATGTTCTTACCTCAAGTTCGGAAAATCAGTTGGGCGGAGCAAATTGAATATACGGGGAGACGCCTGGATGATACTACATCGTTCGGTAAATGACCTTGCCGTCGAAAACGGTCAACACAACTTTTGTTTCGTGAATGCGGATCGGATCAATTTTGAACAAATCCTGCGAAAACACTATCAGGTCGGCCAGTTGTCCGGCAGCGATGCGGCCTTTGATGCCTTCCTCAAACGAAGCGAATGCGCCGCTTTGCGTGTAAGCGCGCAGCGCGTCGCCGACGCTGATGCGCTGTTGCGGAATCCAGCCTTTGGGCGGTTGGCCGTCAATCGTTCGCCGGTTGACGGCGCTGTGCAGGCCGCGAATCGGATCCAGGCTGATCGAAGCTGGCCAGTCGCTGCTGTAGACCAGTCGCGCGCCGGATCGAAGCAGCGATTGCCAGGCGAAGGCCAGCGGCAACCGTTCCGGGCCAACAGCTTTTGACCATACGTCGGTCGTTCCCGGATCGGCGTGAATCGGTTCCATCGAAGCCAGCACATGCAATTTGGCAAAGCGCGCGACATCGTCAGGCGAAATCGTTTCGATGTGTTCGATGCGATGCCTTGTCCAGCCGTGATTGTTCACTCGCTGGGCGTGTTCATAAGCGTTCAGTGCTTCGCGGACGGCACGGTCGCCAATGGCATGCGTATAAATCTGAAATGCCAGTTTGTCGAATTTCGTCACCAGATTGCGATAGATGTCCGGCGGCATGGTGGTTTCGCCCATCGGATTGCCGGAATTTGCGGGCAGGTCGGAATATCGTTCCAGCATTGCCGCCGTGTGCGATTCGATCACGCCGTCCAGCATGAATTTGACCGAAGCCGCGCGCAGCATTGGGTTCAAATCGTATTTGGTTTTAAGTTCGATGAATTTTTTGATTTGTTCGTCAGTCGTTCTTTCGCCGACTGAAAACGCCATCGAAAAGCGCGAAGTCAGTTCGCCGCGTTGCAGCAATTCTTCGTACAGGGAAAATTCGTTGGGCGAGCCGCTGGCGTTTTGCAGGCTGGTGATGCCGAGTTGAGCGGCGAGCTTCAAACCTTGTCGCAAGGCATTGAGTTGTTCTTCGCGCGTTGGTTCGGGGATCAGTCGCCGAACCAAACCTTGCGCGCCTTCTTTCAACGCGCCGGTCGGCTCTCCCTCCGAGTTACGAACGATTTCGCCGAAGCCTGTAAATTTTGTCTCTTTGTTGATTCCGGCCAGTTCCAGCGCTTTGGAATTCGCCCAGCCACTGTGTCCGTCGTATGCGCTCAAGAACACAGGACGATCTTTGATGATCGCGTCGAGGTAGGTTTTGGTCGGCAAACCACCGGGAAAGGGCGTGTATTCCCAGCCGCGACCCGTGATCCAGGGTTTGTCAGGATTCTTTTTGGCATAAGCCGCGATCCGTTCGACCATCTCGGCAACGGTTTTCGAACCGGTCAGGTCAATCTGATTCAGTCCCATCGAACCGCCCAGAAAGTGTATGTGCGCGTCGTTGAAACCCGGCGAAGCAAGTCGTCCGCCCAGGTCAATTACCTGCGTGTTCGCGCCGATCAGTGATTTGAGTTCAGCGGACGTGCCGGTTCGAATGATTTGATTGCCACGAATGGCTGCGGCTTCGACAAAATAACTGGCGTTGTCACCTGTCCAGATTCGCCCGTTGGTCAGCAGCAAATCGGCAACGCCTGTTTGCGACGTTTGGGCAGAAAAATTGACCGCCAGCAGAACAGTAATGATACAGATGGTCGCCAGCGAGATACGGAGCACGGTTTTTTTCATTTTTTGTTTTGTTCCTTTATGAAATTCGGTGACTGGATTTTTCAACGGTTCGAAGTTGATTGCAACCGTGAAACCAGTCAATCCTGCTTGCAGGTTGTGAAAAATTTTGATGAAAAACTATCTTGCAACTGAAGAGGGCTAAACATCGTCTTCCGGTTCAGTTATCCTTTTGTCGTAAAGCCGTGCTTTAGGAAAATCCGCCATTCAGATGAAACCGAACAACAGGCATTGGCTGCGACAATGACATTGGCTTAATTACGAAACTGAAGTTGTATGCAAAAACTGGCAGAAATCTGTATTAAACGTCCGGTCTTCGCGGCGATGATTATTTTGGCGCTGGTGGTAGTTGGCGCAGCAAGTTACTTCAAGCTTGGTGTTGACCGGTTTCCGACGATTGATGTCCCGACTGTGACCGTCCGAACCAATTTGCCCGGCGCTTCGCCCGAAGAAGTCGAAGCCGCGGTCGCGCAAATTCTGGAAGAATCAGTCAACACGGTAGAAGGCGTTGAAATCCTGCGCTCGGTTTCCAGCCAGGGGCGTTCGTTCGTGATGGCGACGTTCAATCTGAACCGTAACATTGACGACGCTGCTCAGGATGTCCGAGATCGGATTCAGGGCGCGTTGCGATTGTTGCCGCCGGGAACCGATCCGCCTGTGGTGCAGAAATCCGACAGCGACATGTCGCCCGTCATATCCATTGCCTTGTCGTCGAATCGCTCCATACGCGAATTGACGGAATTGGCGGACAAGGTCGTCAAAAAACAGATTGAACGTTCCAACGGCGTCGGCGAAGTCCAAATCGTCGGCGGATTGACCCGCTCGATCAATATCTGGGTGGACGCTGACCGGCTGGCCGCTTACAGACTTCCCATCACACAAATTAGGCAAGCCATTGTTCGTCAAAACACAGACGTTCCGGGCGGCAATGTGGATGCCGGACGCCGCGAAGTTACGTTGCGAACCATGGGACGTGTCGTTTCGCCGGCGGATTTCAATGACCTGATCGTCACCAATGTGGGAGCCGCGCAGGTTCGCATACGCGATCTGGGCGAAGCCGAAGACGGAACCAAGGAACAGCGGTCGTTGGCACGATTGAACGGCGTTCCGGCGGTAATCGTGGAAATTCGCAGGCAATCCGGCGCCAACACCATGGCCGTCATTGACGACGTGAAAAAGAACATGGATCGAGTGCAGGCGATGTTGCCGCAGGATGTCAAACTGGAAATCATACGCGATCAATCACGGTACATTTCCAACGCCCTGCATGAAATCAACACCCACCTGGTGTTGGGCAGTATTCTGGCCTGTCTGGTCGTGTTTGTTTTCATGCGGTCGTGGCGTTCTATGATTATTGCCGGCATCGCCATCCCGGCTTCTGTTGTTTCCACCTTCGGCATGATGAAAGCGCTGGATTTCACGCTCAACAGCGTGACGATGCTGGCGTTGGTGCTGATGGTCGGCGTGGTGATTGACGACGCCATTGTCGTTCTGGAAAACATTTTCCGCTTCATCGAAGAGAAGAAGATGCACCCGATGGAGGCGGCCAAAGAAGCGACAAAAGAGATCGGGTTGGCTGTTCTGGCTACCACCTTGTCATTGGTGGTGATCTTTTTGCCGGTTTCATTCATGTCGTCGGTGTCAGGCCGATTTCTGTATCAGTTCGGCATTACTGCCGCCGTGGCGATCATGGTCAGTTTGCTGGTGTCATTCACTCTGACGCCGACGATGAGCGCACGATTGATCAGCGCCAAGGAAGTTCACGCAGAAGAAGCCGCATCGCGCAAAGGTTTTTACCGATTCATTGACGGGATTTATACCTGGATGCTTCGTCTGGTGTTGCGGCATCGCATTGCGGTGGCAGCTTTGTCGTTGCTGGTCATTGCCTCGTCGGTTCCGTTGTATGGACTGGTCAAACAGGACTTCATTCCGAGCAACATTGACGAAGGCGAATTCAGCGTCAGCATGAGCGCACCGGAAGGAACCAGCCTGATAGCCATGGATGAAGCATTGGCCGAAGTGGAAAAAGAGTTGAAGGACATGCCGGAAATCCGAACGATTCTTGGTTCGGCAGGCAGTTCATTCATGGGATCGGTCAATTTCGCCGATGTCTGGTTGCGTATGGCTCCACACGAAGAGCGCACGGTCAATCTGACCAAATTCTGGAATGGGTTGAAACGCGGCGAACCGCTGGCTGTCTTTGAAGGCAATTATTCCGCCCGCGATTTGCAGCAAAAAGTTCGTCAGAAATTGCGTAAGTTCACACATCTGCGCCCGACGGTGCGCAATCCGCAGACGATCAATCTGGGCGGTGGCAGCGGATTTACCGACCTGGATTTTGTGCTGCGCGGCCCGGATTTGACCAAACTGGTCGGATACGCCAATCAATTGCGAGATCGCGCGCCGGAATTGGGATTGCAGGATGCCGACGTGACCTTGAAGCTGGACAAGCCGGAATTGCGCGTCAACATTGATCGCCAGCGAGCCGCTGACCTCGGCGTGGATTCGACGGACATTGCCACGGCGCTCCGAATCATGGTCGGCGGCGACGAACGTGTCTCGCGGTTTCATGACGAACAGATGAATGAAGATTACGACGTGCAAGTCCGACTGAAACAAGGAGACCGCAACGATCAGGAAACGATTGCGCGGTTGTTCGTTCCGTCTTCGCGCGGAGGATTGGTCAATCTGGAAAATCTGGTCAAGCTGGAATCTTCGACGGCGTCTTCGCGTATTGACCGCATTGATCGTCAGCGACAGGTTTCGATTCGCGCCAATGTCGCGCCGGGCTTTGCGCTGGCTGATCGTATTCAAGCGTTGCGCGACGCCGTCGCCAAGATGGACATGCCGCAGGGATATTCGACGACTGTTTCGGGACGGGCGCGCGAACTGGAAAAAACCTTCACGGAATTCATCATCGCCTTCCTGCTTTCGATTGCGTTCATGTATATGATTCTGGCGTCGCAATTTGAAAGCGTCATCCATCCGGTGACGATTTTGCTCAGTCTGCCGCTGGCGATTCCGTTCGCGTTGATTTCGTTATGGGCGATGAACGACACCTTGAATTTATATTCGGCACTGGGAATTCTGGTCTTGTTCGGCGTGGTCAAGAAAAATTCCATTCTGCAGATTGACCACATGAACGGATTGCGCGCCAAAGGCATGGCTCGATACGACGCCATCATTCAGGCCAACCGGGATCGGTTGCGCCCGATTTTGATGACCACGCTGGCTTTGGTTGCCGGTATGACTCCGCTGGCTTTGGGCACAGGACCCGGAGCCGAAGAGCGTCGTTCCATTGCCATCGTTGTGATCGGAGGTCAGAGCTTGTCGTTGCTGCTGACGTTGTTGGCAACGCCGGTTGCTTATTCGATTTTTGACGACATTGCCGCTTGGTTCGGTCGTCGAGTTCGAGTGCAGCCTGCGGCGCAACCAGCGCCAGTTCAGCCCACCTTGAATGCGACCGACACCGAACAATCGCCATCCGGCGATGTCGTCGCTGCCAGGGCTGCTCACTCCGAGGCGGGGGACTAAATCCAGTCTCCGTCCCCAGTGTCCGGTTTCAATCTTTGAAACCGGACACTGCCACCTGAGAGCTAACCTGACTTTTTACGGCGAGACGTGATTGTTGAATGACGACGTTCCGACTGCCCGCGTTTTTTTCCCATCTCAATTCGATAATCCGAACCTTTGATGATGACGGTTTTGCACATTTCGTGCATCCGCGAACGCAATCGAACGCCTACGCGCTCGGTCAAAGTTTCTTCGTTAGGGTTGGTCGGTTCGTCCAGGTAATTGGTCGTGAGAATCGTGACTTTGTGGTCGTTGTATCGGTTGTTGATGATCTGCGTCATGGTGTCGCGCACCCAGTCGGTCGGCTTCATTGCGCCGAGTTCGTCCAGCACCAACACTTCCGCGTCATAAATCGGAGCCAGTACGCCGAGTTCCGAGCTGTTCGACACAGGGTTGTAACTGTTTTGAATCTCTTTCAGCAGATCGCGGAAATCATAAAACAGACAGGAAATACCCTTTTCCATCAACGCTTTGATCGTAGCCACCGCCAGATGCGTTTTGCCAACTCCGCACGGCCCCATCAACAACAATCCCATTTCCAGCAGCGGATATTCGCGCACCAGCGTCTGTGCGTCGTTCAACGCATAAGATTGCGATTGGAACACTTCGTCGAATTTGATGTTGTCGCCTTGCGGGTGGTAATTCAGCAACGTGCATTCTTCGTAGCGTTTGGGAATGCAGGCGCGCGTCACCAATTGCGCGCGGCGGTCTTTGACCTGGCAGCGGCAAGGTTTTGCGCCTTTGCCGACGACGACTTCCCAGCCGGTTCCGGCGCAAAATTCGCAAACTTCGTTTTGACCTGATTGCATATCAGAACTTCTTGGATTGGCGGATGTCCGTCGAATTGATGGTTTGTCCTTTAACGAGGCGCGGATTATAGGGACGAGGATTCAGCCTTTCAAGGCGACGATAGAAGGATCACTTTTGCCTTTTGTTTTTTTCAGGTTGTACAATCGCCGCCGTTGAACGCTCCGGTTCGACTCAAATTTCAATTCAAAACGTCCGGGAAAAATTATGTCAAAAAGAGTTTTTCAAATCGTGTTGTTGATTGCGATGGTCGTTGGAGTGGCGCTGTCGGCGCAAGCGCAGAAAACCGCTTCTCCCACGCCGCAAAAGACCAGCAGCGCCAGCGCAACCTGCGATGGCGCGTTAGACCTCGTTCCGGCAAAATCCATGAGTTTTGCGCGCAAACGCCGCCCGAATTCGGTTTCGAAAGGCGAAAGCAAATCACAACCAGCGCCTGCCGCCGAAGCCAAAGCGCAACCCAAACCGTCGGGCAATTGAGCGCAGACGCAGTATTTTTCCCAACCCGCCACAGAATGAAATCCAAAGCGAAAACATCCACCAACTCCACAGGCATCAGCCTGCTTGAAATTGCGTTTCTGGTCTTGCCGTTGCTGGCGCTGATTCCGAATTTTTTTGTCATTCCTTCCTTGAATTATCCGGGATTGGCTACGCAGGAGGTGGCGTTTTCCGTAGCTTCTGCGGTGATTGCCGCCCTCGGTCTGGTCACGTTGGTGCGCTCCGCTTCCACGCTGTCATTGTCGCGTGAACAATTGCTGCTGGCCGGAGCGTTGCTGGCGTTTATTGTGTGGCAAGCGGTTTCGCTGATCTGGTCGCCGGTGAAATACGAAGGCATTCGCGTGATCGGCATCTGGTTCGGCTTTGCGATTTTCTTTCTCGCCGCAATGACCGCCATGCGCCAGCACACCGCAGTCATGCTGCATTACGTGCTGACGGCGGTGTGCGCTGTGCTGGCTTGTTTGCTGATTTACGAACGCCTGGTGTTTGGCGAAAACATGCTGGGCATCATTTTCAATCACGGCATCACATCGGAAATTCTGGTCATGCTGTTGCCGCTGCAAGTGTTGAATTACCTGTGTAGCCGCAAAACCGGTTTGATGTTCGTTTCGATTGCGGTTTCAGGTCTGAGCGTCGTCGCCCTGCTGATCGGCTTGCGACGCGGAGCCATCATCGCTCTGGTGATGGTCATGATTTTGATTGGTGTCGGTTTGGCGGCCAAACACTTTCAACTGGCTGACCGTCGGCGATTGTTTATTCTGGCCGCTGTGTTGATCGTCGCCGCCGGATTCATCGGCGTGCGTTACCGTGACGCCATCGTGTTCCGCATTCAAGGCGCGACGCAATTGCAATCTGTCGAAGGCGGTTTGACCCATCGCTTGCGCGGTTGGATCACCGCCTGGGAAATGGGCAAACGCAACGCTCTCATTGGAGTTGGGCAAGCGGGATACGCGGCAGAATATGGCGAATACAGGCCTTTTTTCGCATCGAATCCCAGCTACGAATCCGTCGTCAAAGGCGTTGCCACCGAAGACACCGACGAAATCCGCAGCCCGCAAGTCCACAACGAATACCTGCAAATTTTCGCCGAACTCGGTTTGATCGGATTGTTGTTGTTCGCCGTGTTCTGGGTTCAACTCGGCTGGCGATTCTGGCAATGGGGCAAATCGGACGGGGAATCGGACTATTGGATTTGGGGTGTCTGGTTGGGAATCATCGCCTTCAGCATCAGTTCGGTGTTCAGTTCGTTTTCGTTTCGGTACACGCCCAGCGTGTTCATCTTTGCGTGTTTGCTGGCCGTAGGCTTTGGTTTTGCAAGAGACAATGTCAGTAGCCCGACTGTAAAAGAGGGCTTCGCGCTTCCTAGATTCGCCGCACTGGCTGCCGCAACCGTCGCTATCATTCTTTCTTTGGCCTTCACCGCGCGAGCCTACAACGTTTACGCCAGCCAGTTGCTGCAAGGACAAGCCACGCTTCGTACCGAAGTTCTGGACTTCACGTTTTATCCCGACAAGCCTGCGGACAACGACCGATTGGAACGCCGTTACAAACAAGTGTTGGAACTGGATTCGGAAAACATCGGAGCTCATTTTGGCTACGGCTTGCTGTTGTTTCAGATGAAACGTCCCGACGAAGCCATCCCGCATCTGGAAATCGGATTGAATGGCGGATACAACCGCAGCTTCGGTTATGTGGCCTTGGCGTTTGCGCACGAACAAGCGGGCAATCTGTCCCGCGCGACTCAATTGATGAAGCATTGTTTGTCGGCTTACCCGGAATCGGTCTTTGGCCGAGCCGTTTACGCTGAATTGCTGGCCAAAGAAGGCCGCACTGCCGAAGCCGAAGAGCAACAAGCTTACATGCGATCCTACAAATCATTCGACCACGCCAGTTGGACGCTGGCCCTTCGCACCAAAGCGGAAAACGCCGTCGCCGAAGCCAAAACGCGCGGCTTGATTCCGCTGGACAAACTGATGCCGCAACTGGCCGCTCGCCTGGTGTTCTGGCGCGCGTTTCATTACTTGAAATAAGTCGTAGCAAGGCCAGCACGAAAAACGAGCGGCAAGGAAAGGAAGAATTTCGATTGGCAATTCCTTTTGGCAGGAGTTTATGATTGCCGCCGGAGGTCAACAATGATGAGCACAATGCAACTCGAAGCGAAATTGTTGTGGCTGCGAACCGAAGTTGATGAGGCGTTACAGGATGTCGCGCAGAAAAAACAGTTTGAATCACTGTTGCCGAAAGAGCGTGAAGCGCTCAGGATCGAAATCGTGCGGGCTAAAAATAGAAGGCTCGCTCCTTATTTTGACGAAGCCTTAAAAGGGATGATTGGTGATGAAGAACCACCCAGCGCTGAAGAGCTACAGGCCGCTTTAGTCGCTGAAGGCATTAAGCCGGAAGAAAACCTGCTCAGCCGTATGTTGATTGAAACGCGAGAGGAATCGCTGACATGAATTATTTTTGGCTGGATGCCAGTGCCCTTGCCAAGCGATACGTGCCTGAGACCGGTTCATCGCTGATGAATCGTCTTTTCGCTGTCGCACCAGCAACTTCTCTGGTGTGTTTGCTCGAAGGCATCGGCGAAGTGATTTCAATTCTGGTTCGTGTGCGCAATCGAGGCGACCTTTCTGCGAACAAATTCCGCCAAACAATGTCGCGTCTCAGTCTCGAAATCATACGCAACAACGACATTGAAAAACTCTCTCCGACCCGATTCAAGTGACAGCATCCTGGCAATGGATTGAGCGACATTCGCTCAACAGCACAGACTCAATCATCCTGCAATGCGCGTTCGACAAAGCCAATGAGTTCCGAGCCGACGGCCACGATCTGGTTTTGGTTAGCGCCGATGCCCGTCTGATTCGCGCCGCCAACACAGCGGGAATCATGGCGTTCAATCCTGAAACAGACGCCCAAGCCGGGCTTGACGCTTTGCTCTAAAATTCCCGCCCGCTTTTACTTCCGCCACTTGGCCAATTCCGTTTCGCCTTTCGGGTCTAAGACTTCCGCCGCCAGCGCAAAAAACTCACGCGGAGGCGAAAGGAAGAATTTCGATTCCTCGCGCTTCGGATCAAACCATTCCGGCTTCAGGAACGGATCTCCGGGTTCGTGCAGGAAAATGATGGCGATGATTTCCGGCAGGTTGAACCATTCCTTGTCTTTCGTCGCTTCGACCAGTTCGTCAGGGAAGGTGAATTTGTCAGGCGTTTGCATCGCTTTGTCGCAGAGCCGGTTTCGCTCCGCGACCAACTCCGGCGTTCCGGCGCTGAGCGTAATCAGATTGTTGATTGCCAACAGCCGCGTCCAATCGTCTTTAGCTTTCAGGAAAGGTTGCAGTTGGTTGATGGTCTTTAGCCGTTCATCTTCACGGCTAGGTTGAAAAGCCAGCCATTCTGCCGCCGCACCTTGCGCCAGAAGTGAATGGTCGTTTGCCGTAATAAGGTTGAAGGGGGGTGATGCAGCGGCAAGAGACAAACTTTGTAACAAATATTTATCAATAGACCGATCCAAGTTCTGAACCCAATGCCGTGCCCAATACCGAGCTAAATACCGATTCAAAGAACTGTCCGTTGACTGCTGCTCCCAGCACCGATTGAAAAAGCGATATAAGTTCCGATTCAGGTACTGAGTCAAAGTTCGAGCAAAATACCGCGTCAAAGACGAATCCAAGCTTCGACTCAAAAGGCGAGTCATAAATGTTGTTCGCAGCATTTGTAATTCACTGACAGCTAGTGCTAACAACGATTGGGCCAGTATTTGATGCCGCTTCGAATGTGTGTTTGATTCACAAACAGAGGTGAAGTTGGCTTCTGCTATGCTGGTGTTGCCGACTAATAGATCTCTTGGGCTATCAGTCAAAGTTGATGGCCCCATCCCCCAAAAGTCCCAAATCGGTGCGAGCCAGTAATGAATAGGCAACCGTCTGCACGCCCATTCGATTATTGTCGGTTTGCCTGGTCCGATAAGCGGAATAGGCGCAAGCTGGTTGGGTGTCCATTTTTCCGAGCCGCGTTTGCCTACCAATTCTGTTTCAATCAGTTGCGGCCAGTCGTTGATAAACTCATCGCCGACCAGAAAGAAATCTGTGGTCAAGGCTTCCGCTTTGGCCGATTTCAACTGTTCGATCAACGGCTGTTCAATCCATTGGCTGCGGCGTTCCGCCGGAAGTTGTTTCAGGTTTTCAATTACGGAATCGTGAATCCTTTGGCAAAGCTGTTCGCGGGCGAATTCGACAGCTTGTTGTTGGCCTGCCGGACTCAAACCGTTTTCGCTATCTAACAGTAGTTCGGAAAATATTACCGCTGCCGCTCGCTGTTCTTTTGGTTGACTGGCTTTTTCGATCAGAACTTTGACCAGCCGGTCGCCTGAACCGCGCTGATCGGCCAGCATCTCAAACAGCACCAGAATCGTTTCGTGCCAATACCGTTTGGTCAGATTGGCTTGGACGTGGTGGACGATCTCGCTGAAATCCCAAGCCATTCCGCGCAGATGCAACGCGGCAAAGTATTCCTGAAACGTCAGGTGGACGAAGCTGAACTGGTCGTTGCCCGCATCGTCCACTCCACGCGGAATCAGCAAGCCGCTGCGCCGGGCGATGTAATCCAGAAAGGTTTCAGCTTCTGCTTCAGCATTTTCACGCTCTTCGGCAATGGCTTCGGTCAACCAGGCTTTCACTTGCTGGCGGCTGACCAGCAGATCGCCCATTTGTTCTTCAGTGCGACTGGATTGCATCTCCCATCCGACACGAGCCAGCCAGCGCCGTTTCTGTTCCAACGTGGCTGGATACTGACCTACGCCCCGAAACTTTTCGATGGTTTCCAGATAAGCTTCAGTGATCTTGTCGTAAAGCTTAACTCGCCCTGAGGGCAGATCGGCAGTGACGCGGAAAATCAGAGCGATCAAGGTCAACAGTGAGGGATTGCTGGCCAACCGTTTAACTCGGTCATTTTGCGCCAGCGCGCGCTTCAGCGATTCGATGCCTTCGCTGCGAAGCGCCGAATCAGTTTCGCGTGCCGTGTACCAGCGGGTGATGAACTGTTCGATATCTTCATTGTTGAAAGGGGCGACGTAAAAACAGTTAAAAGAAGGCGAGTAATTAAAACCTCCGGAACGAACCAAAGCGTTCAAGTCAAAAGAAACTTCGTCGTAGCCAATAATACGGCTAGTCAAAATAAGATAGCTTTTTGTGAACTTGAAAATTAAAGGCATGACAACTTGATCACGCAGGTGTCGTCGGGCTTCAGCGTTACCGATCTCGTCAATGCCGTCCAGCAAAACGATGGCTTGGCCTTTTTCCAGATATTCAGTAAGCCATTCAACCGTAACGGAATCACGAATCTCCTCATCAAGCTGTTTGATGAAGCTGCGGAGCATGTCTTCGTAGCTGTTCCATTCGCCAACTTTATAATCGCGCAGGATGATGGGAATGGGCAGCAGCGGGCCGAAGTGTTGCGGGAGTGAACTGGACGTGCTGCGGCCAAAAGCGTGCGTAATCAGTTTGACCAGCGTGGATTTGCCGCTGCCCGGATCGCCCAGGATGACCAGACGGCGGCTTTCGCTGAGGGCTTTGGGCAGGTAAAAGCGTTCTTCATCGCTGCCGGGTTTTCGTGTGAAGCCGAGCGGAACGTAAATTTCTTCCAGCCACAAATCGCGGTTGTCTTTCAGGCTGGGCAAGCCGATCAACTGCACGCGGTTGTAGCGCCTGGACAGGCTCTGTTTGTACGTTGCCTCGATGTTTTTTTCGAGCTTGTGTGCCATTTGGGTATTGAAACGAAATGTTGTTTCCTTGCAGCCGCGTAGCAGCGACCAGAATTTAGCCCAGCGTTCAACACCGGGAACAGGCGGGAAGCATTTCGCGTTGTCCGCAAGCCCTGAAAGTACGCAATCGCTGGACAAGGTTGGCCGCGTGGCCGTCGGGAAGCATTTCGCGTTGTCCGCAAGCCCTGAAAGGGCTTAATTCAATAGCCGAGGGCATCGCCCTCGGAGCAAGATACGGTAGCCTACCCGACCCTGAAAGGGTCGTACTTGATTGCAACCCCGACCCTTTCAGGGTCGAAAATTCTATTGGCGCAGTTCCGGGGACGTTGTCCCCGGCTATTGAATTAAGCCCTTTCAGGGCTTTTCACGCAAACCGAATTTGTGTAGATGCAATGGGTCGAAAGCTCACGCTAAGCTCAGCCGCCGCGAGACGGCGAAGAGCGACAAAGCAGCCTTAATCGTCAATTGCAACTTGCGGCGAGTCGCCGGTTTGAGGCAAATGCCGCAAGATCATCTCTCTGTCCAATGTACCCAATTCGCTGCTGATTTTCCGAATCAGACGGCTGATCCAAAAGACGCGATGCGGTTTATCCGATTTCTGTGGTGAACTGTCGTTGCTACTTGGCGAGCCAAGAGCACCTTTGTCGCTATCGTGTGGCTTGCTGCCTGACGCTGGCGATGCAGGAGTTGTTTCGTAAGGCAGCTCAAGCAGATTGAAACGCCAACCGGGATTATTGCCTGACAAACAGAAAGTGACTATGTGGTCTTCGTAAAATTCAGGCGCTTCTTCGACTTTGCGAAAGAGTTGTTCTTCAAATTGCGCCAGATAATGCAGCACGAGCGTCAAACGCCAGTCCAGCTTTTCAGCCTTTTCGGGCAGCGTGTCCAGAAACAGCTTCCACGAAGAAATAAAAGATTTGATCTTGCGCGGATTGTGCGGCAGGTTTTCATCCAATGCCGTCACCAGTTCCGGCCAATCGGCTTTGTTGAACTCAAAAAGCTGTTCCAGCCGTTTCCAAAAGAATTTGTCCTCCTTGTTCAGCAGAGTTTCGACGTATCGCGTCGTCTGACGGGGAACCGGCAGCACGAACAGACCTTGAAACATCTTGTTCAGGTAATCGCGCGCGACGTAGCGAAACTGCCAAGTCTCTTTTTCGCCTGACAACGTTCTGGCGATGGATTCTTCAAGATGCTGCTGATCAAGGCCAAGAACATAAACGCAATTTTTGGTGTTCAGATGAAGTTTCAAGGCTTCCAGCAGCCGATACGCTACGTCGCCTTCGCAACGATCCAGGTCGTCAATGAATATAACGAGTAAGCCGTTGCCGCCGGTAATTACATTGATGGCCTCTTCAAACAGGTCACGAAAGCGTTGCGAAGTCAGTTGTTCAGAAAAGTTTTCGGCGTCGTATTCGCGGCGGCTTTCGGCGTAGCCCTGAACCGTCGGCAATGGAATCTTCAAGCCTTTGGCGGCGTCGCCAATCGCTTTCAGAGTCGCGTGAATGCCAAGCTTCGAAATCTTTCCGGCCTCATTCAGCAATTGATGCTTGGCTGAAAAGTGACGACGGATTTCATTCAGCAGCGCAATCAATGGGCTTGATTCAAATTGATGCTGCCACGGATTGAACCAGATCAATTCAAGTTGTCTATCGTTGTCGTTGTGATCCTTGCAGCGTTGTTTGAAATCGAAGCGCGTTTCGCAAAACCACTCCGTCAGAGTCTTCTCTCTCAACTCTTTGATCTTTTTGTTGGTCTTCTCTTTTTCACGTAGCAATCTGGTAGCTTCGTCAGGAAGCGGGAAACCTCCGCCGAGATACGCCCAGAGTTTGCGCAGAAAGCTTGTCTTGCCCGCCCCCCAAGATCCGCAAACGCCGACAACATACGGCGGCTGACAGTTGAGAATATGATGGCCGACGCGCCGAGCGAAGGCGTGATGATCCAGAAAATCTTCGTAAACTGGTTCGTCGTTGTGCCGAATCATAAAGAATCTCCATCCGGCTAAAATTTGCGGCGTCAGCTTCGCGCAATATCGCGCACGCCGTCAATCAGCCGGGCGATTTCTTCGTTGGTCGTGTAACAGGCGCAGCCGACGCGCACCAACCCCTGTTCTGTCTTGCCGAGTTTTTCCACCACCGTTTGCGCGTAAAAATCTCCGTGCGAAGTGAAAAGCCCGCGTTCGACCAAACGTTTGGTGACTTCTTCGGACGGGATGTCTTTGATGGTGAATGATACGGTCGAAGTGCGCGGCTGGTCGGGGGCGGGGCCGTAAATCGTGACGCCTTCGATGGCGTGCAGGCCGTCCCACAACTGTTTAACTTGTTCCAGTCCGCGTTCGTGCAGAACGTCATAGGTATTTTGCAATCGTTGGCGTCGAGTCGCGCCTTCGGAGCCGACTTTTGCTAATGACGCCAGAAAGTTGACGGCGGCTGCGGCTCCGATGATGCCTTCGTGATTTTGAGTGCCGGTTTCCAGATGTTCGGGAGCTTCGCTGGCGGCGGGTTGCAAGCGCGGAACGTCCAGGGATTCGAGCAGTTCGTGGCGTCCGTAAAAGATTCCGATGTGCGGGCCGTAAAACTTGTAAGCCGAGCACGCCAGAAAATCACATTCCAATTCCTTCACGTCCGGCAAGATATGATGCGAATAATGCACAGCATCCACATACACCAGGGCGCCTTTGGCATGAGCCAGCCGCGCGGCGCGTTGAATGTCGTTGACCGTTCCCAGCGCGTTCGATGCTCCACCAATGGCCAGCAATTTTGTTTTCGTCGTAATGGCGGCTTCCAGATCGTCCCAATCCAGTTGGCCGGTTTCGGTCAGCATACGAACCGTGCGAATCGTCAAGCCACGGTCTTTGGCCAGTTCGCGCCAGGTGTCGGAATTGGCGTGGTGATCCAATTCGGTGACGACGATTTCATCGCCGGGATTCCAACCGCGCCCCAATGCTCTGCCAACGTGAAAGGTGATCGTGGTCATATTCGCGCCAAACGAAACCTCATCGGCATTGCAGTTGAAAAAGTCTGCGAAGGTCTGGCGCGCCTCCATTAACAGCGCGTCGGTTTCGGCGCTGGTCGGATACGCCCAATGCGTGTTGGCGTTGTGGTGAAACAGATAATCGCTGATGGCGGCTGCGACTTCGCGCGGGACTTGCGTTCCGCCAGGGCCGTCGAAATAAGCGACTGGATGGCCATTGTGTTGACGGCTCAGAGCAGGGAAGTGCGTGCGAATTTCTTCGGTGGTTGCGACGGAGTTGGTTGATTGAGTCATTTTTCAGATTTGGAAATTCACCGCAGAGGCGCAGAGAACACAGAGGTTTCGCAGAGATTTTGCAAAGGACTCTGCGCTGTCTTTGCGTTCTCTGCGCCTCTGCGGTGAAGGAGAAAATAGTTTGTGAAAACTTCAAGCTCCGACTTGAACAGTTTGAGCCAGATACGGAATGGTCATTGGGCCTTCGGGCAAAACGGCAATCGGCGCGTCCTGCCCTATGCGCTTGAGTTCTTCAGAAATCGTCGCGGCAATGTCGGTTGTCGCTTCCAGATGCGCGCGACGAACTTCGTCCGCCGGAATGTCGCTGTGCAACGCAACGCGCGCTTTCAGTCGAATCATCGCCAGCAGTTGGGCTTCCCATTGGTCGTACATCGAAAAGCCAGGAGCCAGGATCGTGTCCAAAATGGCTTGGGGCGAATCGTGATCGAATAGCAACGTTTTGAAATTGCCGTGTGCGGGGAACCCGTCGTTGCATTTGGAAGCGGCGATAATCAGCCCATCTTGCTGGACGACTTGCGCGGCGGCGGACATGCCTTTGACGGCTTGGTAGAGGTTTTGATCCAGCGGATAGCCGCTGTTGGTCGTCACCACAATCGGAAACGGTTTCGAGCAGGGAATCATCACCGTCGAACGGGAATGCTCGCAACCTTTGGCGTGGGCGGCCAGCGTTTCTCCGCAAAAGAACGCGGTAATTTCGCGTTTGCGGTTGAGCGTGACGTTGATGCAGAAATCTACCGGCAGAAGTGAGCCATTGGCGCGAATTTGCTGTTGCGTGGGATTGCCCTCCAACACGCCCCAGGTGCTTTTCGGCGAGCCGATCACTTCGGCGCGGTGGTAGTGCATGATCGAATCAATATCGGCCACGGCGGGGAAAATGCCTTTGTAGCCGCCGGAAAATCCCGCCATGAAGTGCGGCTCTATGAAGCCCATGACAATGCGTTTGTCGGCTTCGACGTATTCGCGGTTGTAAAACACTTCGCGGCCATCAACAGTTTTGCCTGCGAATTTCAGGGTCGCCGGATCGTGCGAATTGTGGTTGACGATGCGGTACCGCGCGGCAACATCTTTGCCAACCATCTGTTCCAACTCCGCCGGAGTGTTGACGCGATGCGAACCGGTTCCGTTGACGATGACGAAATTATCCGATGGAACGTGCGCGAGTTCGGCAAACAGCCAACCGAGTAAACGGTCGCTTGGCAGCGGGCGCGTGATGTCCGGGATGACAATCGCCACTTTGTCCGAAGCGTTGATCAGTTCTTTCAGCGGTTTGGTGTTGATTGGTTGGCGAACTGCGTCGGCAAACGCCGCCGCTTCGTCAGGCAAGCCCGCGATGAATTGCGGAGCCAGCACGGTGACGTTGTTTGACGGGATTTCTATTTGTAGTCCGTCTTTTCCGTATTGCAGATGAGTAAGCATAAAGTGGCTATTCAATGTTGAAGGGGTGGCTCGGAAATGAATCTTGATTAAAGCCAGGCCGACGATTGACTCAATTCAGGCAACAGCGGCTTCCAGATATTTCCTCATTTCCGGCGATTGAAATGCGATCACGATCTGTTCTCGCGGCACGCCTGCTTCACGCAATTTGGCGGCAATCCCATATTCGGTGCCGTCGTACTGAATCCAGAATTTTCCATCAATGATGTCTACATGAATCATGCAATCGTGGACACGGCGTTTGCCCTCCCAACCATGCGCCATCATCAGATAATGATCGGATTCCTGGTCAAAAACCGTGACGGACTTCAAATCACCATGACTGTAAGGAATGCTGGCGTGTTCCGTTAGAATGCTGCGAATGAGTTTGCGATAGTTTTCTAGTCCTTCCATGCGACGATTACCTCCGTGTTCTCCTCAAAGATGAGTAGTGGTATCGAATAATCCTCGCGGATCAATTGACCGATTTCTTCTTCGAGGATGTTTAGAAAGTCAGTTTCACTAATGGCCAGATACAACTTTCTTTGCGGTTCAATTCTAGCAAGTACAGAACGATAAATCAGAAATTGCCCAAGCGTGAATTCCAATGTTGCCATCGCCGAATCACGCGAAAAACCTTTCACCTCAACTGCAATTCGATGCTGGCCTTTTTCCGCCAGATAAAATTTGTTGGCGGAAAGGTCAACGAAGAAATCACGCCTGCCCCATTTCAAGTGCATCGGATCAGCCTGGATTTGCCAACCGTCTTTGCGGAGCGCGTTGATGACTGTTTGATGATAAGCATCTCCGGCTGGCATTTATTTTCCTTTTTCCACACGACCGATGAGTGATCCGTACCGTCGCAATTGCGGCGATGCGAATGCGGTAATGGCAACCACCAGCAACGTTCCAATGCCACCGCTGACGACCGAAAACACCGCGCCTGCCAACGCTGCCACCGAACCGGATTCAAAGCGTCCGATTTCGTTCGACGCGCTGATGAACATGCCGTTGACGGCAGAAACCCGGCCTCGCATTTCGTCCGGCGTCAGCGTTTGCACCAGAGTGTGGCGAATGACGACGCTGATGTTATCGAAAGCCCCAGTAAGGAACAACATTGTCACTGACAACCAGAAATTCCGCGACAGACCGAAGACAATGGTTGCCGCGCCAAAACCCGCGACTGCCCACAACAATGTTCTTCCGGCTTTTTTGAGCGGCGGCAAATGAGTTGTCAGCAAGGCCATGGTCACCGCGCCGACGGATTGAGCAGCTTGCAATACGCCCAATCCAGCGGGGCCGACGTGCAAGATGTCTTTGGCATAAACGGGCAACAACGCGACGGCTCCGCCCAGCAAGACGGCGAACAAATCCAGCGACATAACCGTGAACAGCAACCGGTTTCGCCAGACGTATAGGAAACCAGCGACGAACGAACGCCAGTCTTTGGTTGCCGCGCGGTCATTTTGCGATTCGGCAACGAACGGCCGGTTGGTGATTGCCGCCAGCATCGAAAAATAAAACACGCTGCCCAGCGCCGCCAGCAAATACACTTTGGTGGTTCCTCCAAACACGCCAATCAGCAACCCGCCAAGCGCAGGTCCCGCCAGCGAAGCCATTTCAAATCCGCTGACCGCCCACGTAACCGCGTTGGTGAAAATCGGACGCGGAACGAGTTGCGGCATCAACGAAGAACGCGCCGGGCCTTGAAAGGCTCTGGCCAACCCGCTCAGGAACAGGCAACCGTACATCAATCTTACGTTGCCGCCGGTTGCCGACACCGCAGCCAATCCCAAAGCGCTGATGACCGCCAACACGGTTGCGATCATCAGGATTTTTCGGCGATCAAAACGATCCGCGAGTTGTCCGGCGGGAAGTGCCAAACCTATGATCGGCGCAGCTTGAATCAATCCGACCATTGCCAGCGGCCACGCGGAATTGGTTTTGTCGTAAAGTTGCCAGCCGACCGCGACGTTTTGCATCTGCACGCCTAACACCGACAACACGTGTCCGCCTAGAAACAGTCGAAAATCGCGTTGCTGCAACGCCGCATACGGATGAGGTTGGAGATTGGAATCGGCAGGTTCCGTCGAAGCCGCTAGCTGATCGTCTGAAGGCATGAAGAAAGTTCAGATTTGAGATTCGGAATTTGAAAAGCGAAAAGGGCGACCGTTTCTGGCCGCCCTTTTCGCTTCGTTCAAGAATTGATGCGGATGAGAGGAATCGAACCTCCACGAGATTGCTCTCACTAGCTCCTGAAACTAGCGCGTCTACCAGTTCCGCCACATCCGCATTTAGGAAGGGCGCATACTACTGATCGAGTCCAAACCTGTCAAGGCATTGACCCGGAGAAAGTTTGCGATGATGAATCACCTGGACTGATGCAGATTTATCAATCGCTGAAGTTGTTTGGCCAGGTTTTCGTCGCGGGTTTTCAATGCGTCGAGTTGTCGTTTGGCTAAATTCGGCTTGCCCGCCCAAAGATAATGCGTGGCTAATTGGAAACGATCCGTCGTGTAGGCGATGTTCGTCTCGATTTGATTTTCCATCCTGGCGATTTCGTCGCTCAGTTCACCGGTCTTTTCAAGCGACTGGCTCAAATAATAATTGGCATCCGCAAACCGCGAATCGTTGAGATTGGTATTCAATTCGATGGCCTGAGCAAAAGAATCTCCGGCAAAGTCCCAATTGTTTTGAGCCTTGTAGGTCATTCCAAGATAAAAGTTCGGCTCGAATGCGTCGGCGATCTCAGTTGCGCGTGTCAAAGCTTCAATGGCCTGGTCATAACGTCTGAGCCGATAAAGCACATAGCCGAGTTGTGTATGCGCTGATGGATGATCTGGAGCGAGCGTAATCACTTTGCGAAACTCGCCAGCGGCGGCTTCCCATTTTCCCTGCAAGACCAGTTTTTCCCCTTCTTCAAATCGTTTACGCGCTTCGATGACGTCTTCTGAAAACACCGTATCAACTTGCGTTTCCGGCTCACTCGAAGTTGTCGAATATTCATAGGCAGGAGACGGTTTCTCTGGTTCAAAATAGGTGGAGATAAACGCTCCGTACAAAAACGCGATGGACAATATGATGACGATCGGCCACTGCGGATTGCGTTTGGAAACGGCTTCCCAATTTTTTTCGGCTTGTGATAGTTGCCGGTATGCTTCGGGCAAAGCGGACGTGGATTGTTGCCAGTAAGTGGTTAGCTCCTGGTTGACTCGTTGCAAAAACATCACGCCGCTGGCGAGTTCGTGTTCCAACTGCATCCGCAAATTATCCAGTTCACGTTCCAGCGTGACGCGAGCTTGCGGCAGATCGTCGCGGGTCGGATCAAAGACGAAGCCTCTTTTCTTTTCTGCGCGCCAAAACAGCAAACGTTGAGCGCGCGCTTCGGCGATGCCGGGAACGGCCTTCAATCGTTCGGGAGTCAAATCCGCAGCCGTTTTCATGCCTGAAGCCCGCAACTTGTCGGTAATCAATTCGCCGATGCCGCTGACCTCGGTGGGGTCAATTTCAAACTGGCTTAAAAACTCATCGAGTTGTTGGTCGTGCGCGCTGGTTTCCAACTGTTTCAATCGGTATTCGCGGATTTGCGGCAGATTTTCGTAAGTCTCTTTTCGGTTATTCAACTCTTCCAGTTTGGGCTGCAAGTCTGTTCCTGCTCTGATTTTTTCGAGGCGCGTTTCCATCATTTGAACCGTCTGATTGGCCTGATCCAGTTGTTGCCTGAGTCGGTTGACCAAAGGATTGTCAGGGGCAGAAAACCGTTGTTGAGTAATGCTGATAGAGTTGATGTGTGAGCTGAATTCAGCGTCGGCAATTTTTCTGGCTGCGATACCGACAAACACAGCCAGAAAAAACGCAAATGGCCAGGAAGCGAAAAAGCCGGCGGAAAATCCGAATACCGCCGCAAAGATGATTGCCAGAACCAGTTTCAAATGACGAGTGCGAGCAAGTTCAGCGACTTCCGGCGAAGCGGTCGTTGCCGGAAACTGATCTTTTTTCAAACTGACCACTGCCAGCGATTTCGATTGAGTTTCGAGCTTTTCGATTTCGCTCCACACCTGATCCAGCCGAAAAAGACTGCGTTTGCCGTTCTGGCCGCTCAGCGAAAAGTTGAACAGTCGAATGCGCGCGCGCAGTTCAATCGGACACCAGGGGCATTCTTCCAGTTGATCGAAAAAAAGATGGCCGCTGTGCAAAGTACAGGGCTTCAGCGTTTTGGCCAGCGTTTCCAGCGGTTCTATCCATTCGTGCGGATTGGGACGGTCGGCGGACAAAAACGCTCGGCGAAACAGATTGCTTAGAGATGGCGGAATTGCTTCCAGCGCCAACGTGCCCGGTGGTTGTTGCATTTGCCGGGCGACAGCGTCATCGCCAAAGGCAAAGCGCGAACGGCGAATCGCCTCTTCCAGCGTTTGTTCGCCTGCGGCCAAAAACCTGCCCGAAAACGGATGCCGTCCCATAAACAGCAACTGAAAGATTATGACCGCCAAACCGAAGCAATCGTGTTCCGGCAGGCGCTCGACATCGCGCAAGCTTTTACCTTGCAATTCCGGCGGCAGATATTCTGGAAAGCCGCCTTCACAACGGAACGTTTTGCCTTCGGTCGTCACTTGAAAACTGTCGCAATCCAGCAAAGCCACGGTTGCTTGCTGCGTGACCAGAATGTTTTTCGGATTCAGGTCGCCGACGATGAACCCATGTTCGTGCGTAGTGGCAACGGCGCGGGCGACGTTGGCGGCAACGTAAATCAAAAACGCCCACGACGCTTCGGGGAATTTTTGCAACCGGCTTTTGGGACTGTGCAGCGTATGCACTTCGGCGGCCTGACCGATCTTTTTCATGACGAATCCGGCAAACTCGCCGTCGGTTTCCGAGCGCAGCACGTCCACCGGCCACGCAGCGATTTTCAATAATCGTTCGTTGCTGAGTTTGGACATCGCAATCAACTTTTCGGCTTTTTCCGGCGAAGGAGCTTCGTGATAAATCTTGGCAACGAGGTCCGGCTGGTTGGCGATTTCATAGACGGAACCTTCGCCGCCGGTTCCCAGTTTGCGGCTCAACTCGATTGGCTGTGACTGTGAGTTGTAGAAAATCTTCTTCATGGCATTCAGGCGATTCTGCGACTTGCCAGCAACAACGTTTTGTCGTCATCCGTTCGAGCGTTGAACTTTTCGGAGTTCAGGTAGCCAACCAGCGAATCGGACAATTCCTGCGAAAATCCATTCGGGCGCGGGCGCAACCAGTCAAACAGCGGCGCGAAAAATGGAGAATGCGCGGTTTGCGTTCGATGATCCAGCACCAGATGTTGCAGTCCGTCGGTGAACAGCGCCAATTCGTCCACGGCGTAAGGTTTCAATTCGACGACCATTTTTTCGGCGGCGTCGGCATCAGTTAAAAAGTGTGTTGTGTTGGCGTATTCGCCTTGCTGAGGCCAACTGACGCAGCGGAAATGATCGCCTTCGCCTTGTCGCGCTTCGACAATTGCGCCGTCGCCCAAATGAATGTAAAGCGCCTGATCGTCGCCAACCACTGCTGCCAACAGTGTGCAGGCAAAATCCTGTATCGTTCTGCCATCGCCTGACCATCCAGCCGCTGTTTGTTGAAAAGCCTCTACCCAACTTTCGATGAAGCTTTGAGTCAGGCCTTCCAGACAGCCGCCATTGACCAGATGCGCTTTGATTCCGGCGACAAAAAATTCTACGGCGAACGTCGAACCGATTTGCGCGTGAGCGGCGCTGCCAGCACCATCCGATGCGGCGACAATCAGTATTTCGCCGCCATCGGCGTCAACCAACAATTCCGCTCGGCTGGCGTCCTGACAGGGCAATGCCGCTTTTTGGTGAGAAGTTCCAGTGACTGAAGCGAAACCGTATTTCCACATAAGATCAGGTGGCAGGTGTTAGGTGACAGAAAAGCTTTTTCGCGTCTCAACCTACTGATTTCTAAAGGGCTGCCCAGCCGTCGGGCGTGACGGGGTTGGCGAGTTTGATTTCATCGTTCAAACCGGAACGCGACACGTAACCGAGCGACGACGACAACCACATGAACATTTCCTGGAATCGCAGCCCATTCAATCGCAGCGGCTGGCGAACGGAAATCTGGCCGAGCTTGGTGAAGTCCGCGCCTTCGACTCCGACGGCGAAAAAAGCGAACGCTTTGGCTTGTTCACCCGCGCGAACCAATTCCGCCGAACGTTGCCAGTTGTCAGTCGGTTCGCCGTCGCTGATCAAAAACACCCACGGGCGATAATACGAAATGCCGTTTTGGCGATAGACGGCTTTGCGGTCGTTGACCAATTGAATGGCTTTTTCGATGGCGGCTCCCATCGGCGTATCGCCTTCAGCGACAAGCAGCGGCGGTCTAAACACATCCGGCGTTTGAAAATCCGTCAACCGTCGCACCGGCCCAAAAGTCACCAACGACAATTCCACCCTTTTGACTGCGAGTTCGTCCGCCATCAGTTCATCGCGGAACGCCTTCAATCCCGCGTTCAGTTCATCAATCGGACGAACATTCCGGGTCACTGGAGATTCCTTCAACATTTGTTGCACGGGAGACAAGGCCGTTGGAGTGTTTATTTGCCGCTCGTCTTTCATCGAACCCGACGTGTCCAGCAGCAATACGCACGGGCAACGCGGTTCCGGGTTGTCTACGAATTCCGGCTCAGGGAATGGAACTTGGTCATACGTGGCTGTCACGAAAAAATGGCTCCTTGTAAAAATTCATCCCGTCCGGCGCAGGCCCGGAAACAGTGTATTGGTTCATCCGCCAAGGTAAGGAACATTCGGCAAAATCATTACCGAGTCTTCTCCCCAAGTCCAGCCACGTAATCCGAATGCTGCTCGATGTTTTTGCAAGCCGCATCCGTCGGAACTTTGCCGGTCAGCAATGCCACAGTCACGCAAGCCGAGGCCGGAGCCAGCGTAGAACCTGCCGAATTGGTTTCGTGGTAATGATTCGGAACGCCGTTCGATTTGCAGGGATCAACCGCTTCCTTGATTTGCAGCTTTTGCAAATCCACAGGCTCTCGCCGCCAATCGTACATCGGCACTATGTAACCCAGTTCGTCGGGGCACAGCCCGAACATGAAACGATACTTCGCCGTCATCGCATCGCGGATCGAAGGTTCGCTCGGAGCGCCAGTGTCGGCTTGAGGGCAATCGGTGCGTTTGTGTTTGGCGACGCCGTAAAAGACTTCTGGAAACAATTCGCCCGGCGTTGTCACAATCTGAGCATCGCCCAAGGTTAATGCGTAAATCCAGGTTTTGTATTGCGGATCCGAACCGTCCGTCGGAGCCTGTATCGTATCGAACACTCCCAGCCGTGACAGAAACTGATAGCCCTGATTGTCCATAGGGCCTTTCAAATCGGCTTTTTTCACTTCCAGTTTGGAAGACTTGCTCCATTCGCCGCGCGCCAGCGCTTCGATGACGGCTTTGCCAACGTCGCGCCCAATCGCTTCAGTGCGGTCGAAGGTGTATTCCGGGCGATTGTTTTTCGGATTGAGCGGAAACTCTTTGCCGTCGAATCGAAACCTGTCGGTCGGTTTGGTGTTGGTGTCGCCTATGATTTCGACCGCGCCGATGGCTCCGTTGATGAACAACGCCGTGCCGCCGAATTTCCGTTCGACGGTTTCCCGAATCGCGTGCGGAAAGTCCGATGTCAGCAACGTGTTTTTGTTTTCCATTGATTCAGGATGCGTGTTCCAGTTGATCAGCGTGGCAATGGTTTTGTTGGTTCGCGCGCCGACGAATTGCATGACGCGCAACTCTTCGTCATAAAAACGCGGCGGGCGTCCGCTGGTGCGAGTTTGCATTCCTGCCAGCGAAGGCGATTTCGTCGGATCGGTCTGGCCGAATTTGATTTTCGACGGTTCGAGCCTGGCCGCCGCCATTGAAATGCTTTTGGCGATTTGCCGATCTACGAAGCGCAGGTATTTGGGATACTTGCCGTCTTTCAACGGGCCGTCACCCCAGGGACCGATGGTGTCTGGGCCTTCGTGGTTGTGCGTGCTGGCGAGCAGGATTTCCTGAATGCCGAGTTTGGGATCGAGCAGTCGTTGAATCTGTTTGATGCCGTAGTATTGGCCGTCGGAGTAATACCCAATGAAGTCCACCGCGACGATGGCAATGCGCGTCGCGCCGTAATCCAGCACGATGGTTCGCGCCCACAAATCATCGTGTTTGCCAGTCGCCAACCGTTTGTCGCCAAAACCTGCCAGATAAATTCCGTCGTATTTGTTTTTGGAACTGGCATCGAGTTCCGTGTTGCCCGGATCGTCTTCCCAGGGTTCGCCGCCATCCCAGACACCATTGCCATTTTGATCGGTGAACTTTTCGCCCCAGACGCCTGTGGCATTCATCCCGCCGTCCCAATCAGGATGCTGGCCGAACGGCGTGACGGCGACAGCGGCAGCGCCGACTTTCAAAACCGCTTTGGTCGTCTTTTTCGCGCTTGATTGGATTGACAACGCGGCTGAACTGCCGGGATGTCCGATTGCAAACAGCGCGAGCGTCAATGCGAGTAGTAGTTTCATTCCTGATTCTCCCAAATCTTTGATTTGACGATACAGTAAAAGCTATTTACAGAGGAATCAAATTGAAATCTTTGACAGAACTTTGCAGCGTGACGTATACAGGCTGTCATTCTACTTTTCACATTCAAAACTCAATCAAAGCGGTGAATCTGTGGCAAACAGCAATCTGAAACGAATAAACGTAATTGATTCGCATACAGGCGGCGAACCGACGCGGCTGATAGTCGGCGGAGGGCCGGAACTTGGCAAAGGTTCGATGGCGGAACGGTTGGCGATTTTCCGCGACCAGTTTGATCAATACCGATCCGCGACGGTCAACGAACCGCGTGGTTCCGATGTCGTGGTTGGCGCGTTGTTATGCGAACCGGTTGACCCAACGTGCGCGGCGGGCGTCATCTTTTTCAACAACGTAGGTTATCTGGGAATGTGCGGACACGGCACGATCGGTTTGGTGGCGACGCTGGCTTACTTGAACCGGATTCAACCCGGTGAACATCGCATTGAAACTCCTGTGGGAATCGTGACCGCGACTTTGCACGAATCCGGCGAAGTTACGGTTGGCAACGTTCCCAGTTATCGTTCCGCCAAACGCGCAGCAGTTGAAGTTCCCGGCCACGGCACTGTGTTCGGCGATGTCGCTTGGGGCGGAAACTGGTTCTTTTTGGTCAATGACCACGGGCAAGAGTTGACGCTCGACAATGTCGAAGGCTTGACGGAATTCACCTGGAAAATTCGGCAGGCTTTGCCGCAACAAGGCATCACGGGCGACGACGGCAAGGAAATTGATCACATTGAATTGTTCGGCGATTCGACCGTTGCTGACAGCAAAAACTTTGTGCTGTGCCCCGGCAAAGCGTATGACCGTTCGCCATGTGGAACCGGAACCAGCGCCAAGCTGGCGTGTTTGTATGCCGACGGCAAACTGGTCGAAGGCCAAATCTGGCGCCAGGAAAGCATCGTCGGCAGCGTGTTTGAAGGCAGCGTGAAGATCGTTGACGGAAAAGTTCATCCGCGAATCAAAGGTTCCGCGTTCGTCAACGCCGAAGCCACATTGATTTTGGACGAGCGCGATCCGTTCTGTTGGGGAATCGGGGCATGACTTTCGATGTGGTCATTGTTGGCGCTGGCATCGTCGGCGCAGCCTGCGCGGACGAATTTGCTCAAACTGGGTTGCGTGTCGCCGTTATCGAAGCCAACCAAATCGGCGGAGGAGCGACGGCGGAGGGAATGGGGCACATCACTGTGATGGACGATTCCGAAGCGCAATTCGCGCTGACCAATTATTCTCAGCAACTTTGGCGCGCGTTGGCTGATGAACTCCCGAAAGACACCGAATACGAAGAATGCGGCGCGATGTGGGTCGCAGCCGATGACGAGGAAATGGTTGAAGTCCATCGCAAGAAGGTTTTCTACGAACAACGCGGCGTGCCGGTCGAAGTTCTGGACGCCAAAGCTCTGGCCGAAGCCGAGCCGAATTTGCGAGATGGGTTGGCGGGTGGGTTGCGAGTTCCGCGCGACGGCGTGACCTATCCGCCGTGCGGAGCGCGCTTTTTCATCGAACGAGCGCAAGCGCGCGGCGCGCAGCTTTTCATCGGCAAACCCGTTGTTGAACTAACTGGAAAAGGCGCTCGATTGAGCGACGGTAGCTTTCTTGCCGCTGGCTTCACGGTCAACGCAACCGGCAGTTGGGCGCCGGAATTGACGCCGGGCATCAACGTTCAAAAACGCAAAGGCCATTTGGTCATCACCGACCGCTATCCGGGGTTTGTTCATCATCAATTGATAGAGCTTGGTTATTTGAAAAGCGCGCATTCGATTGCTTCGGATTCGGTCGCATTCAATGCGCAGCCAAGAAAGACAGGACAAATCCTGATTGGCTCTTCGCGACAATACGGAGTTGAAGACAAGCAGATTGACCAACCGATTCTGACCAGAATGATTGATCGAGCGATTGAATACATGCCGCGACTGGCAAAGTTGACGGCGATTCGTACGTGGACTGGGTTTCGCGCGGCGACTCCAGACAAATTGCCGCTGATCGGAAAAAGCGCAATTGAAAATTTGTATCTGGCGACCGGCCACGAAGGCTTAGGGATCACGACTTCGCTGGGAACGGCCAAACTCTTGGCCGATCAAGCGCTGAATCGAACTTCGGCGATTCCGATTGAACCTTACCTGCCGTCGCGATCAACCGAGGAGGCCGCGCATGCCTGATTCCATCACGCTGAAAGTGAATGGCGAGTTGGTGAGCGTTCCTGCCGGAAGCATGGTTTCAACTGCTGTTGCCGCTTCTTTTTCTCCGACGAAGACACACGAAGAAAACACGAAGGACAGCCAAAACTCGCCTGGGTTTCGCCTGTCTGTTACTGGCCAAGCGCGTGCTCCGTTGTGCGGAATGGGAATTTGTTTTGAGTGTCGCGTGACGATCAATGGCCAGGCGCACAGTCGCAGTTGCCAGATTCCTTGCCAGCCAGACTTAAATGTTGTCACAGAATGTGGAGTTGGGAATGTGGAAGGTGGAATGAGCTTCGGCCAGGCAAATCCGCAATCCGCAATCCGCAATCCGCAATCTGATGTTCTTGTCATTGGCGCTGGCCCTGCCGGAATGGCTGCGGCCATTTGCGCAGCGGAAAGCGGCAGGCAAGTAACAGTCATTGATGACAATCCGGTTCCGGCTTCGCCCGGTGGGCAAATCTGGCGCGGCGATCAGGCCAAACCGAGTTCGCCGGAATCCCGCGAATGGTTTGAGCGATTGAAAAGCGTCAACGTCAATTTCGTTCATGGCGCTCGGATCTTCGCTCAGCCGGAAGCCGGATGTTTGCTGGCGGAAACGGCGGACGGTGCGTGTGAATTGCGATTTGAAAAATTGATTTTGGCCACTGGCGCGCGCGAACGGTTTTTGCCGTTTCCCGGTTGGACTCTGCCGGGCGTTGTCGGCGCGGGCGGATTGCAGGCGTTGGCAAAATCGAATTATCCGGTCGCAGGCAAACGAATTGTCGTTGCCGGCAGCGGGCCGTTGTTGATGGCTGTCGCAGCGTATTTGCAAAAAAGTGGAGCCGAAGTTCTGCTCATCGCCGAACAAGCCGGATGGAATCGCTTGCTGCGATTTGGAGCAGCGTTGCTCGGCCAGCCGTCGAAGATCGCTCAAGCCATTAGTTTGAAAAAAAAATTAGCCGGAGTTTCTTACTGGCCAGATTGCTGGCCTGTCACCGCCAAAGGCAAAGACAAGCTGGAAGCCGTCACGTTGCGACGAGGTAATAAAACCTGGGACATCGAATGCGATTTGCTGGCGTGCGGCTTTTATCTTGTGCCGAATGTCGAACTGGCGGCGATGCTTGGTTGCACGATTGAAAGCGGCGCGGTGGCGGTCAACGACTTTCAGCAGACTTCGTTACCCGGTGTGTACTCTGCAGGCGAAACCACCGGCGTAGGCGGTTTGGAGCTTTCGCTGGTCGAAGGTCAAATTGCCGGGCAGGCTGCCGCTGGTCGTGAAGATTTGGCAAAGGCGTTATTTGCCGAACGCGCTCGGCAACAGCGATTCGCCGAAGTCCTGAACCGAACTTTCGCCTTGCGCGAAGAGCTTCGTGCGTTGCCGACGGCGGAAACGCTGGTTTGCCGCTGTGAAGATGTCAGCTTTGAACGATTGCAAAATCAGGCTTCGTGGCGCGAAGCCAAGCTGCAAACTCGCTGCGGGATGGGGCCGTGTCAGGGGCGCATCTGCGGCGCGGCAACGGAATTTTTATTTGGCTGGGGAGCGGAATCGGTTCGACCGCCGATCTTTCCTGTCCGGCTGGAAAACTTAACTCGCTAAGAAGAGGAACTAAACTTATGGCTATGATTTGGAAGGGCGTCATGCCCGCAATTACAACCTGTTTCAACGAAGACCTGAGCATTGACCACGGCTTTGTCGCCAAACACGTTCGCTGGATGCTGGACAACGGCTGCACCGGAATGGTAGCGCCGGGTTCACTTGGCGAAGGCAACACGCTGACCTTTGCCGAACGCGGCGCGTTGTGGGAAACCATCGTTAAAGCTTCAGGCGACAGTCCCGTCGTCGGAGCGATTTCCGCGCTGAGCAGTGCCGAAGCCGTTGAACAAGCAAAGATGGCCGAAGACAAAGGCTGCCAGGGGCTGATGGTGTTGCCGCCGTATGTTTACAAAGGCGATTGGCGCGAAATGAAATATCACGTCGCCGAAGTGTTCAAAGCCACCAAGCTGTCCTGCATGCTGTACAACAATCCGATTGCCTACGGCACAGATTTCATTCCCGAGCAGATTCAGGAACTGGCCAACGAGCACGAAAACTTTCATTCGGTAAAAGAATCCAGCGCGGATACTCGGCGCGTGACCGGCATTCGGGCGTTGGTCGGAGATCGGTTGGCGATTCTGGTCGGTGTGGACGACGGCATCGTCGAAGCCATCGGCGTCGGCGCGGTCGGCTGGATTGCCGGGTTGGTCAACGCTCTGCCGAAAGAATCCGTTGACCTGTTCAATCTGGCGATGAACGGCGAGAAGGAAAAAGCGATGAAGCTCTACAACTGGTTTTTGCCGCTGCTCAGGCTGGATTGCGTGCCGAAATTCGTGCAGCTCATCAAACTGGTGCAGCAGGAAGTCGGCATGGGCAGCGCTCGCGTGCGTCCGCCGCGTTTGGAAATCGTCGGCAAGGAATTGGAAGAAACGCTGGCGCTGGTTCGGTCGGCGTTGGCCAATCGCCCTTAGAAAATTCGGAAGTCGGAATGATGAATGATGAAGTTGCTCTATTGAGCCGCCTTCATCATTCATCCTTCATCCTTCATCATTCAGACTTCATCCTTCAGTTCACTGGCCCGTAAAACTTCCAGTTGGTTTTGTGATCGCGGGTCAGTTTTTGTTTGGTCAGCAGCGCACGAACCATTTCAATCTGAATGCGGTTTTCACGCAGGATCGTGTCGTGAAAAACCTTGTTGGTCATCTTGCCGGAATCAACCAGTTCCTTGTGCATTGAGTAAATCTGCAATCCGCCGAGCAAATACGCAGCCTGATACAACGGGCCGTAATTGCCCGCGAATGAGCGGCGGACTTCTGCCGTGGCGTTGTCTACTTCGTGGCCGACGCGCTTGACCAGCAGATCAATGCATTCCTGTGGAGTCATCTTTTCCATGTGGAAGCTGAGCGAAAAGACTATGCGTGCGCAACGATGCGAACGCCAGAACAAAAAGCCAATGCGGTCTTCCGGCGTTGACGGAAACTTCATGTCCCACAACAGCAATTCCCAATACAGCGCCCAGCCTTCTGTCCAGAATGGTGTTCCGAACAATCCGCGATAGGTTTTGTAGCGCGCATTCATGAAACCTTGCAGATGATGGCCGGGAATCAGTTCGTGATGGACGGTGGCTTTGGAAAAATGCGGGTTGTTGCCGCGCATGCTCATCATCTTTTGTTCGTGCGCCATGGTGTTGGTCGGATACGAAACGATGATGTTCTGGCCGCCCAGAAAGAACGGGCTGACCAATTGTTGCTGAGGCGACATCATCTCCATCGCCCAATCTTCTTTGGCCAGAGGCGGCACGGTGAGCAGGTTGTTTTTCTCGACGTATTCGGTGGCTTCCAAAGCCAGAGCCTTAATCATTTCCGGTTGTTTGCCGGGCTCGACGTATTTGTTTTTGACGTGTTCCAACGCCTTGTGCCAGTCATCGCCGAAGCCCAATTCGCGCGAGGCCTTCTTCATTTCTTCTTCGCACCAGGCCAGTTCTTTCCAACCGATGGCGATCAATTCTTCCGGCGTGTAAGGGATCATTTCGGCTTGCAGTTCGATCATCAAAGCTTCGCGGCCAATCGGGTCGCCGATGATGTCGCTGGCATCTCCGGCGCGAGCGTTGGCCGCGCCACCTCCACCGCCGAAGCCTCCGCGTTGACCTCCTCCGCCGAAACCGCCGCCGCCTGGACCTCCCGGAAAACCGCCACCGGCAGCGCCGCGACCAGCGCCGCCGCCTGGACCGGCTCCTGCAGGTGTTGCCGTCGCCATTGTCGGCGCAGTTCGCGTTCCGTTGACGCGGTCAGTCAAAAAAGTGGCGTAAGCAGCCAGTGATTGCTCAACAGTCTTGTATGGTTCGTCCACCCACCAGGTGAACAGCGGGTCGTAACCGTTGTAATGCCCAAACCAGACGCGCAATGTATTGCGGAATCCATTCAACGTCGTTGCGGCGCGATTCAGCGCCGACCGTTTCCATTTGCCGGGTTCCGTGCGCAAACCGGCTTCGAGCGAACGACGCGCCGAGTCAATTTCCTTGTTCATGGCGTTCAAAGTCGAAGCGATTTTGAATGGTTCGATCTTTTCCATGTTGCGTCGAGTTTCAGCCAATTCCGTGATGGTTTTGGAAAAGGGCATCAACGGCAGGATTTCGGCAAATGCCTTGGCGTTAATTTCCAGTTGTTGTAATTGGTTTTCCAAATGCGTGCGGAAGAGCAGGTAATCCACCTTGCCGTCCTGGCTCATGGCGTCGAAATTCAGTTTGCCAATCGTCGCCATCCAATCGGAATAGAACTGTTTGTAGCGCGTCTGGCGTGCGGGAGAACTTTCGACCGGAAATAATCGCCCAAGCGTGAAACGATCAGTAGAGTATCGCTCGATCCAGATTTTCATTTCGCTGGTCGGCGTGTCCAGGTCTTTGGAGTCCGGAATATCCGGGTTTTTCTGCGCATTGGAAATCGGCGTGAAGGCAAGCGCGAAAATCAAAACCAGCGCGATTGCCAGACGAATGGGTGAACCGAATCTGTTCATTGATGGCGTCTCCTGATGAATGACAAGCTGCCGGCTTGTCGAATGTTCTGTGAATCTGGTCTTTACCGGGAATCCGAAACAAGCTGTCAGCTTGTCTTACGGTGCAGATGTCGTCTTTGCTAACGACGGATGAAAAGAAATCCCGGTTGCGGCTTTCGCAGTTGATTTCTTTCGACTACCATACTGCTTCCTGTAAACAACGATTCAACCTTAACTGAAAATTTCAATCGGAGGAAAAGACATGCGTCGAAGACTGTCGCTCGTTCTGGTTTTCATCTCGGCGATTTGCCTGATTTCACTGGCCGTGGTTTCTGCCGACAACTGGCCGCAATGGCGTGGGCCGATGATGAACGGCATCAGCAATGAAAAGAACCTGCCGACCAAATGGAGCACGGAAGAAAACGTCACCTGGAAACTGGCAATGCCGGATCGCAGCGGCTCCACGCCGATCATCTGGGACAACATGATCTTTCTGAACGTCGCCGACGGAACCAAGACTGCTGGCACTTTGTCGTTCTGGGCAGTGGATCGCACGACCGGAAAGGTGTTGTGGAAAAAGCCGCTCGGCGCAGGCGATCACATGATGCGGAAACAGAATATGTCTTCGCCGTCGCCGGTGACGGATGGCAAAACCGTCTGGGTGTTGACGGGAATGGGTGTGTTGCGCGCCTTCGATTTCAAAGGCAATGAATTGTGGATGCGCGACATTCAAAAAGAGTATGGAAAGTTTGGTTTGAACTGGGGTTACGGGTCTTCGCCGCTGCTGCACGAAAATGCGCTTTACGTTCCGGTGCTGCATGGCATGCGAACTGACGATCCGTCGTATTTGCTGAAAATTGACAAAGCGACGGGCAAAACCTTATGGCGGCACGAACGGCCAACTCCTGCGCATACGGAATCGCCCGACGCCTACATCACTCCTGCGCTGTTGAAACAGGGCAACACCACGCAAATCGTTTTGAGCGGCGGCGATTGCGTCACCGGCCACGATCCGGCGACCGGCAAGGAACTCTGGCGAGCTTATGGTTTGAATCCGCAAAACATTGCCTTCAATCGCATCGTCAACTCGCCGATTGTGTTTGACGGTTTGATATACGCGGGTAGTCGAGGCAATCCGTATATGGCCGTCAAGGCCGGGGGGAGCGGCGACATTTCGAATACGCACGTTGCCTGGACGTTTGCCGCCGGACCGGACGTACCAACGCCTGTGACGGACGGCAAATACTTTTATGTGGTGCGCGACAACGGGACGATGTTCTGTTTGGACGCCAAAACCGGCAAGGAAATTTACGGCAATCAGCGGATGAAACCCGGCACATACAGCGCTTCGCCGGTGCTGGCCGATGGCAAGATTTACGCCACCAGCGAAGAAGGCTTCACGATTGTCGTCAAGGCCGGGCCGCAATTTGAAGTGCTGGCCGAAAACGTGCTTGGCGATTATTGCCTGAGTTCACCGGCGATTTCCGATGGCCAGATTTTCATGCGCACTTCCGGCTTTTTGTATTGCATCGGCAAGCGAGTGAAGAAGTAACTGCTTTCGTCATTGAAGCCGCCGGGCGTATCGAATGCTCGGCGGTTGACGAAGTGGCGCTGAGAGTCGAAACTTGCGGCCATACGGTGTTCACCGGATAACGTAATTGATTGTGATTCCTTACCCCAACGCGGGTGTGGTTCGGACGTATGCTTTTCATCACGAAAAACAAATGGGGTTCGTTGCTGGCTATTGCCGGGTTGGCATTGTGCGCAGTAATGGCAGTGGCGCAATTGCCGAACCCGGAAGCCGATGGAGACAGAGACGACAACGTCGTTCGCGCCAGGGAATTGATTCAGCAGGCCAGAGCCGCCGCAGGATTCGAATCGGTGCAAACGCTGATATTCAAGGCGCAGACTGAACGATTCATCAAATACCTGAGTGTGCAGTCTCCAACCAAAGTCGTCGAAAACGACAAAACGCTTTCCGGCAAGGTCGAAGCGGAATTCTGGTTTCCCGAACGGTTTCGGTTGAAGATGAAAACCGACACCCTGTCCGGTTTTGACGTCTCGCACACGGAAATTCTCAACGGGGATATGGCCTGGCGAAACCCGCCGATGAAGGTTCGTTCCTTCGGGCCGGATCGCAGGGTGATAGATGTCGGCGATGTCGAACGCACAATGTTGATGCAAACGCGCACCGCCAAACAACAAATTGCCTTGTACACGCTGGGATGGACGTTGCAGACGCCTTCTTCGGTGGCGGCGGAAATGAGTTACCTGGGAATTGCCGATCTGGAAGGTCGGCAGTGCGATGCCATTCTGGTGGAAGGGCAGGAAGGGTCACGAAAAGTTCTGTTGCTGGATCGCGCCACACGATTGCCCGCCGGGTTGGCGGTCGTGTTTTACGAAGCCATGCGCGAACCGGTCATTGTCGAAGCCAATACGTTTGATCGCCGGTTTATGCGTGACACTTACGCTCGCGCCCGGCAGGAACGTCTTTCCCGGTCAAAACCTCCGCAGCGCCACGAAGTGGTCTGGCGGTTTCTCGATCACACAACGATCAGCGGAGTGACTTTGCCGCAACGCGTAAAGGTCACTCTGGATGGCAAAACCATCGAAGAAATGACCATCAACGAATACAAGGTCAACCAGCCCCTGAATCCGAAACGATTTGACGGCAAGCCGGAAGTGAAATACTGAGCCGCAAGCGCCCGCCCGGATTTTATTTCCAGACGACTTCAGCAATTTTCAGATTCACGTTTTTGCCTTTCAACTTTTCGGTTCCGAGCGGTTTCAGCACAAAGCTTTCATCCAACACCTGCATGGTATTTTCGCTGATGACGATCTGGCCGGGTTGAGCCAGACTTTCCAATCGCGCTGCGGTGTTGATGGTGTCGCCGATGGCTGTGTAATCCAGGCGTGTTTCCGAACCGATGTAACCGACAATCGCCTGGCCGGTGTTGATGCCTATGCCGATGGAAATCGGTGGCAGGTTTTCGGTTTTCAATTGTTCTGCAAATTGCACCATGGCGCGCTGCATTTCGACGGCGGCGCGAACGGCCTGCACGGCGTCGAGTTCGCCGACATAAGGCGCGCCGAACAGCGCCATCAATCCGTCGCCGATGTATTTGTCCAGTGTGCCGCCGTGTCGAAAGATGATTTCGCTGACCATCGAAAAATATCGGTTGAGCAGGCTGACGATCAGTTCCGGCGTGCTGCTTTCGGAAAGCGTGGTGAAATTGCGAACATCGGCGAACAGCGCGGTGACTTTCTGGCGAACGCCGCCGAGTTTGATGCGTTCAGGCGAGCGCAGAATTTCATCCACCACCTGACGCGGCAAAAAACGTTCGAAGTTGGATCGTGCCTGCGATTGTTTTTGCAATCGTTCGTAGGTGATGACGGTGTTCAGGGCGATGCCGGTGTGAACTGCGACGGCGTTGAGCAAATCCAGATCGTCCGCCGAAAAGGCTTCCAGATCGTCCTGCCGATCCACATAAACTATGCCCAGCAATCCGCGCGGCCCGACAATCGGCGCAGCCATTACCGATTGAATCTGGCTGTACAGAATGCTTTTCGATGACAGGCCGCTGTCAGGTTGCATTGCGTCTTCCAGCAACACGGAAACCCGTTCGCTGGCGACTTTGGCAAAAATAGTCTGGCTGATGGGCAGCGGAGCACCGACTTCGCCCGCCTGGCGCATACGCGCGGCAACCTGCTGGAAATCGCCTTGCTCGGTTTTGCGAAAGATAAAACAACGCGACGCTGATGTAGTTTCGATCAAAATGTCGAACACCTGTTCGTAGATTTCTTCCAGCGAAAAGACCGAACTGAGTTTCTGATTGAGTTCGTAAAACAGCCGCAGAATGCGTTCTTTCTTTTCCAGTTCCTGGCGGTAAACGATGGCTGGGATTTCCTGCGAAGCCGAAAAGCTGTGCAGCGCCGACATCGCCAGCAGATCATTCGGCGTTTTCTGCATGACTTCGCGGAATGAATCCACAGGCAGTTCCGTGCGCAATGGATCAATGCGCTGGAAAAGCAGCGTGCAGGAACCCATTTTGATTTCATCGCCTTCTTTCAGCTTGAAATCGGAATTGGGCTGAATGCGTTGTCCGTTGACGTAAGTTCCGTTTCCGCTGCCCATGTCGCGCAACACGAATTCCGAATCAGTTTTCAGCACCAGGGCGTGCGTGCGCGACACGCGCGGATCATCCAGGATGATGTCGTTTTTCAACTCTCGACCGATGGAGATTTCCGGTCGGCTGATCTCGAAGGTAAAGTTCTTGTTTCCGGGAGTCTGAACGTAAAGATTCGGCATAACTCAAAACTCGTATTCGCGTCCTACCTCGGCGATCTGAATGCGAGGCTGGTTCAATTCGGCAATTTCCGCCGCTACTTGATGATGGTACATGGCTTTCAGATGCACGGCGTAAACCGGCACGCCAGGTTTGATCTTGGGCAATTCTTCGATCAGTGTCGCCGGAGAATGGTGACACGAAACTCGCGCCAGATCAGTCAGCCGATTTGGGAATGACAGGTCTATGAACACGGCGCGGAGTTTGTCGCATTCCTGTGCGACTTGCCAGATTTGGTGGGTTGCGCCCGTGTCGGAGGTGAAAAGCAACGCCGAATGGTCGTCCTCCACCAGCAAGCCGTGCGTCAAAATCGTATGCGTCACGGCAATCGGAGTGATTTTCAAATCTTCGGCGACGAAACTTTCGGCGGTTCGGATTGGGTGATAGGCGATCAATTCGGTATGCGCGTTCTTCATCGTTTCCAGCGGAATCCAGACTCGCGGCGTCAGCAAATGGTGTTGAATCGCTTCGAAGTCAGACGGCGTGGCGTACAGCTTGATCGGTTCGCGCAATTCTTCAAACAGGTCTGTGACCATCAACGGCAGCGAAATGACGTGATCCAGATGCGCGTGAGTGATGACGATGGAACGAATTTTCAACTGCTCTTCGGGCGTCAGGCCAATCGCCAGTGATCCGGCATCAATGGCCAGCGAATCGTTGATCAAATAACTGGTCAGCAATTGCCGCCGACCATCGAGCGTGCTGGGAACGATTCTGAATTTCACGATGACAACAACGACCGTGGGTTATTGCAATTTGGAGCGAAACTGCGCGATTGATGGATTGCCGGGGCTGGCCTGTTCCAGTTGTTTCAGGCTGTCCGCAGCCGCGGCTTTGTCGCCCTTTTCAATCAAGACCTGAGTCAGATTTTGCAGCGTTTTTTCGTGACGCGGATCAATTTTCAGCGCCGCGCGAAAATGTTCAATCGCTCGATCCAGATCGCGCGGCTGGCGCAGATAAAAGGTCAATCCCAAATCCATTTTCACTGTGGCGTCGGCGGGTTTGATCTTCAGCGCCTGTTCGTACCATTTTGCGGCGTCTTCATATCGCGCCAGATCGAAGGTCGTGTCGCCGAGCCGCACCAGCAGTTCATGATCGTTCGGTTTGATCTTCACCGCATTCAGGTAAAACTCCAATTCGCCTTCCTTGCGATTGATCTGCCGAAACTGATCGGCGGCTTTCATCTGCGCCTCGAAATTCGATGGGTCTTTGCGGGCTTGTTCGATGACGGCGACGGTTTCGCCTTGCGGACTGCCGCTCGAAGCATTGGATTCGCCGCTGGTCGGCGGGTGATTCGGTGGAAGGGAGGCGGATTGAGCCGCCATTCCAGATTCAGGCGCGGGCGGCGGGCCGTTCAAGGAATTCGTTCCGGCATAACCGATGATTAACCCAATCAGCAGTCCTATGATTCCATACAGTGCATTCTCTTTGTTCATGAACTTTGAATCCGTCGAATAATAATCGAGCGCCGCGTTCCCGGCGCTCGGAGTAAATCGCAATCACTTTCTCTCGTGACACTCAGCGCATTTGGTTGGGCCTTCTCCCTGTTTTTTCGCTGGAGTGGCGTCTTTTGGTTTGTGCTGAATGTCGCCTTGATGACATTCGATGCAATTGAAGTGATACGCCTCCTTGCTCCACAGCTCTACGCCGTCATTGTTTTTTGGTGTTTTGGAATTGCCCTCTTCACGTAAATGGCATTCAGCGCAAAGCGGCACTTTTCCGTCTTTGCCGGCCGTAAAGCTTTCCGCCGTCATGGTTTTGTTGTTGGTGTGGTGACAAAACACGCAATCCGAATAAGCGTAATGGGATTGGTGTGTGAACTTCACTTCGCCCCATTTTTCGTCAACCGACGGAATGATGACATCGTCGCCTGGGAGTTTCTGGCCTTGCGCCAGAGCGGAATCCGATGCTGCCAACCCAGGCAACAATCTGCCGGGCAACAACTCGGCTGATGCGGTTAGGAAACAAGCCGTAGCAAAAACGGCGACTATCAACAACTTCAATTTCATCGTGATTTTATCTCCTGAATGTCAGTTAGGTTCAGTCAAGTTCGATCCAGAGGCGCTTTGGATAAACGCCCTTTCAAAGCGACGCCGGTAGAGTAAATCGGCGGGTTCGCAACGTCAAACTCTTGTGAGTCAAAGGAGCGTCGAACAGTGATTCACGAGTCAAGAAGCCGGACCAGTCGCAAAAATTGACAAAAGTCGGAAATAGAATGATTATCCAAATCGCTTGGCCGGGATGATGAAACGTAGTTCGGTCATCAAATTCGTTCCGGCTTTTTCTGTTGAACGGAAGCGGTTTTCTAAATCTACTAATCAGGCAGGTACATCAACAATGAGCGCTGGAGAGCCTCGCACAATTAACGAGCTGTTCAGTCAGGCAGTCGAACGTCGCGCCGACCGTGCGGTCATGAGTTACAGGCGCGACAAGAAATGGCACGACATCACAGGCGTGGAGTTGCGCGACCGTGTGCGGAATCTGGCGCTGGGACTGCACCGTCTGGGAGTGCGCGCAGGCGACAGAGTGGCGTTGCTGGCTGAAAGTTGCCCCGAATGGAGCATGACCGATTACGCCATTCTTTCCACGGGCGCGGTCAACGTGCCGATTTATCCAACACAGGCACTGGATCAAGTGGCGTTCATCCTTCGCAACAGCGGCGCGCGCGTACTGTTTGTCGGCAGTGGCAAATTGCTGCGGCGCATCCAGCCTGCATTGGGTTTGTTGAAAAAAGAAGAGCTCCCGCAACTGATTCTCTTTGAACTACCGAAAGACGACAAAGAAAAAGTTGATGGGATGATGCTGATGGAAGAGTTGGAAACAAGCGGCGCTGAACTCGGCGCGCAACAGCCAGAATTGTTCGAGCAGCTCGCTTCGCAAGCGCAATCCGAAGACCTGGCAACCATCATCTACACCTCCGGAACGACCGGCGAACCCAAAGGCGTGATGTTGACTCATCACAATCTGGTTTCGAATGTGCTCAATTCCGGCAGCGTATTCGACCTTCGCCCCGATGATGTGGCCTTGAGCTTTTTGCCGCTTTCGCACGTCTTCGAACGGACGGTTTTGTACATTTACCTGAGCTTCGGCGTGCAAATTTGCTACGCGCGCGGCGTCGAAACCGTCGCCGAAGATATCAAGGAAGTTCGTCCGACGGTCGTCACCGCTGTGCCGCGATTGTTCGAACGTATTTACGCCACCATCAACAAACGCGCAGCAGAAGCCACGCCGATGAAACAGAAAATCTTTCATCGCGCGGTCGAAGTCGGTCGTCAGGTGGCCGTGCTCAAAGATCAGGGCAAAAGAGTTCCATTGCGCATGGCGCTGGAATTGAAGGCGCTCGACAAACTGGTTTTCACCAAATGGCGCGAAGCCGTCGGCGGTCGCATGCGATTTTTCGTCGCGGGTGGCGCAGCGCTTTCGCCGGAACTGGCTTACATCTTTGCCGGAGCGGGGATTCTGATTTTGCAAGGTTACGGGTTGACGGAAACGTCGCCTGTGGTGTCGTTCAATCGCCCGGAAGCAAATCGCATCGGAACCATTGGCCGGGAAATTCCCGGTGTCAAAGTCAAAGTCGCTCAAGACGGGGAATTGCTGGTGCAGGGCGAAAACGTCATGCAGGGATATTACAACCTGCCAGAAGAATCAGAACGGTGTTTGCAGCGGTATGAAGACGGAGTTTGGTTTCATACAGGCGACATCGGAACCATTGATGCCGACGGATATATTCGCATTACGGATCGCAAAAAGGATTTGCTCAAAACCAGTTTGGGCAAATACATCGCGCCGCAACCTATTGAAAACATGATTCGTACGATCCCAATGGTGGAGCAGGCGATTGTCATAGGCAACGCGCGAAAGTTTCCATCGGCATTGATCGTTCCTGCGTTCGACCAGCTCAAGACTTACGCCAAATCGCTGAGTGTCGAAGGCAAGGAGTTGAAAGACCTGGTTCGTCATCCGCGCATCATCGAATACTTCAAGAAGAAGGTGGATGAAGTCACCAAAGAATTGGCGCCGCACGAAAAGATCAAAAAGATCGCCCTGCTGGATCAGGAATTTTCGGTCGAAGGCGGAGAACTGACGCCGACCTTGAAAGTGCGCCGCAAGTTTGTCGAGGATAAGCACAAGGAAGTCATTGATTCGCTTTATCCCAAATTCGAAGCTGAAATTTAGTGGGGCATAAGTTACGAACTGCTCTTGATCTCACACTTGAGAAATCAGGTCAGGCGGCAAACCTTGACCTGCTGCGCAGCACGAAGAATCGTGTCGGTACAAAGGGTTCTTCGTGCTTCTTTGTTTTGATGCGGAGTTGTAAATGCAGCAAAGCCCAAACCGCCAATCCATTGTCATTGAATTAGCCAAAAGTCTTCTGCCAATTACGCCAATGGGCAAAGCCATGCTGGCTGGAGTCGCCGTCTGGTTTGTAAACTGGATTTTTGCCGATGCTGAAACCTTGTTTGGAAGTCGCGCGCTCAAAACGCTTTTCGATGTCTTGTCCGCCTTGGCGTTGATTCCGCTGGCCTATTTCCTTTTTGGGGCAGTGCGATCTCTGACGGCGGGTTTGTTGTGGCGGCTCAGGCGGCGGTTGATCGTCACTTATCTGTTGATCGGCGCGTTGCCGTTGTTGTTGGTGGCGTTGTTGGTTGTGTTGATCGGCTGGGTGGTGGTGATGCAATCCAGCGCCAGTCTGGTCGAACGCCAATTGGAAAGTTATCTGGAACAATCGCGGGCGGCGGCTCGGTCGCTCAGCCGGGATTTGAGCGATGTGAATGCTGAGCGCTGGCAGCCAGAATTGATGTCGCGGCGATTGCAGGAACGCGCCGATGTGCTGGCTCCGATGTTTCCTGACATAACGCTCAAGTTGCGCCAGGAAGGCGTACTCAATCTGACGGTCAGAGGCCTTTCGCCTGAATCCGTCCAAACGCGCAGCGAATTCGTCAGCGTGGAGACGGCGGTCATTCCCGAATGGATGAATGAGCGGGAATTTCATGGCTTTGTCGTGGAAGAAAATCCGGACGGCGAACGCAGAGTGTTTGCGCGACACATTCTGCGACTTTCCGCGCCGGCGCAGACTGTGTTTCAACTCAGCTATCCCATTGGCGACGGATTGTGCGAGCGGCTGTTTCGCACCACCGATTTGAAAGTTTCGCCCAGTCAGGCGCGCGTGTCGCTGATGATGACTCCCGCAGGCGGGCAGGTGGATAACGCCGAACAAAGTGTCTTTCAACAGAATGGGCAACAAACGGAAGAGCAGATTGCCATCCCAACCGGCATTCCGATTTTCGAGCCTGTGATTGAATGGCGAAGCGGCGTCAGACGGGAACGCGACGTTCTGATTATTGATTCGGCATTTTTATCGCCTGGCAGCATCTGGCAACGCGTGCAGCAATTCAAATCCGGCAGCACGCTGGGCAGCGTCATTTATGTGGTGATTGCTTCGCTGGCTTTCGTGTTTTTCCTGATTGCGCTGGCGGCGATTATCTCTGCCATTGTTCTGACTCGTTCGATCACAGGGGCTGTGCATTATCTGTATCAAGGCACGCAGAAGGTCGAAGCCGGAGATTTCGACCACGAAATCAGAATTGCCGGCAAAGACCAGCTTGCCTCCTTGAGCGGCGCTTTCAATCAGATGACCCGTTCGATTCGTGATTTGCTGCGAGTTTCGGCGGAAAAGCAGCGGCTGGATCAGGAAATGAAAATTGCCGCGCAGGTGCAATCACTGCTCTTTCCGCGTTCGACTCCGCGAACGACCGCGCTGGATTTTGCCAATGGTGTCTGCATTCCGGCGCGCTCGGTCAGCGGCGATTATTACGACTTTCTGGAAGTCGCGCCCGGCGTCACTGGCGTTGTCGTGGCCGACGTTTGCGGCAAAGGCGTTTCGGCGGCTTTGATGATGGCCAACCTGCAAGCCAATTTGCGCGGACAGGTGCAGGTTTATCACGATGCCTACAACCTGGGTTTGACGGCTCGATCAGAAAGCTCCGCAGTCAGCCAGACGGCGATGGCCCGCGCCGCCGAATTGCAGACTCATCCTGTCCGACGCATCGTCAAACGAGTCAATCAACAGGTCACCGAATCGGTCATGGATTCCAGCTTCATCACGTTTTTTTACGCGGAAGTTGACGAGCGAAAAAACGTCCTGCGATACATCAATGCCGGGCATAATCCGCCGTTGTTGCTGCGCGCGAAATCCGCTTACATCGAAATAGAGCGACTGGATAGAGGCGGCACCGTGCTTGGCTTGTTCTGCGATGCGGAATTCGAAGACGCTGAACTGAAGTTGGAACAGGGCGATCTGCTGGTGGCTTTCACCGACGGTTTGATCGAAGCGCGCAGCCCGGATGGAGAAGAATTCGGCGAAGAGCGACTTATTCAATGTCTGACGAAAGTCGCGGCTCATAATGCAGCAACCATCGAGTCGGAAATTTTATGCGCAATCAAAGAATGGACGCACGAAGCAGAGCAGGAAGACGATCTGACGCTGGTCATCTTCAAGGTCGTTTGAAGTTAAGCACACAATGCCGCCGTTCGATTCTTCAGTTGATACTTCACAGATTTTCTTCAAACCTTTGAGCGCGTGAATTTTTGGAACTTTGCCATAGAAGTCGCGTTCAAGCGCCTGTGCGAGCGAGATCGGCATCGGACATTCCAACAGCAGTAATCCTTATCTGAAGTATGCATCATCGGTTGTTCAGACTGTTTGAAACAGCGGCGCGGTTTGCCTGTTCACTGGCAGGCCTCACTTTGCGCATTGCATCCATCAGTCTTTCAATCGTAATACTCACTGCTGCGAATACCATTACAACGTCGGCGCAAGAGAACGTTGTTGAGTTTCAGCCCGAACTTCAAGATTCAACACCATCCAGCACGGCAATGACTCGCAAGAGCGGCGGGGGATCGTTGGGGGTTTATCTTGGCGACATCAATGAAGAGCGAGCGAAAGAGTTGCGTTTGACGGAAGCTCGCGGAGCGCTGGTCGGCACGGTCGAAGAAAATAGTCCTGCCGTAAAAGCCGGGTTGCAGGTGAACGATGTCATCCTGACTTTCAACAATCATCAGATTTTCAATCCGACCCAACTTTTCAGATTGTTAAGCGAATCCGCTCCGGGGACATCTGTCACCTTGGGAATCAGTCGTGGCGGAGTTTCGTTGAGCAAGTCTGTGGTTTTAGGCCCACGGCGCAGTTTGCAGCGTGAAGATCGTTTGAAGCTTTACGCAGAGGCAGAAGCGCATCTGGCTGCTGCGGAAGAAGCCGTGCTGGCCAGGGAAGAGGCCCAGGCTCGCGGCAATGAAAAAGAGGCCGCGAAGTTCGCCGAAGAAGAAAAAGTTTTTCGGCGTATGGCTGAAGAGAGTCGGGCTGCCGTTGACAAGGATTTACAAGAAGGAAAGATCAATCTTCCACCGCCCGTTCAACAAGCCGGGTACAACATTCTGGCTGCCAGATACCAACTCGGTGTCAGAGTGACATCGTTGACAGCCCAGTTGGCCGCTTTTTTCAATGTTAAAAATGGCGTGCTGGTCAACGAAGTCAGAGTTGGCGGTGCGGCGGAACAGGCCGGAATCAAAGCCGGAGATTGCATCATCGCCGTCAATGGCGAGCCGGTTGATTCGCTGGCGGATTTGAATCGGCTAGTGGATTTAACCAGTCGAGTGAGCCAGGATCAGAAAGCTCAGAGCGCAGGGGCAGCGACGCTCAGTGTCGTGCGAGAACGCGCCGAGCTTTCGATCAATGTGAAATTCACTCAACGATAGTTTTTTCGAGTGTGTGTGTTTGGTGTTCAGGGTGAGGAGTCCGAACTGTTTCGGACCCCGATTTTGTGAGGAGGCAATTTCAGCCTCCTCATTTTTTTGTCCCTCATTGCCATTTTGTTTCTCACCTGTGATAGCTTTTGCCGCGACAGTCCAACAATTCCGACACAATCTACGGAGGAAAAAATGGCTATATTCCTGGCCATCTTGCGCCGAACTTTGCTGGCATCAGCGATTGCGATTTGTCTATTTGCGTGCGCATTGGCGCAAAGCCGAACCGATTCCAGCAGCCGTGTAACACTGTTGCAGCTTAACGATGTCTATCAGATTTCCCCTGTGGACAAGGGCAAAAACTCCGGTTTGGCGCGCGTCGCAACTTTGCGGAAAAAAGTTCTGGCTGAATCGCCAAACACATTGTTTTTGCTGGGCGGCGATACTATTTCGCCTTCCGTCGCTTCGACAATTTTCAAAGGCGAACAGATCATCGCCACCTGGAACGCGCTAGGTCTGGATTATGCCGTGCTCGGCAATCACGAATTCGATTTCGGCAACGATGTTTTGATTCAGCGAATGAAAGAGTCGAAATTTGTCTGGCTGGGAGCGAACGTCATTGATCGTGACACTGGCAAGCCATTCAACGGCATGCCGCCTTATGTCATTCGTGCATTCGGCAAGATCAAAATAGGCATTTTCGGATTGCTGACCACAGACACGGCGACGAGTTCCAGTCCGGGCAAAAACATTCGATTTGTTGATCCGATTCTGACTGCGCGACGGTTGATTCCAAAGATGCGCGCCGAAGGGGCGACGATCATTGTCGCCGTCACGCATCTGGCGATGCCCGAAGACAAGGCGCTGGCGCGAACCGGATTGGTGGATGTGATTCTGGGCGGCCACGAACACGAATTGCTGCAATCGCATGCCGGGCGAACTCCGATTTTCAAATGGGGATCGGACGCGCGCGTGTTGGGAAGAATTGATTTGAATATCAATCCCAGAACTCGACGATTGGAAAGCATGGATTGGGCAGGAATTCCGGTCACTGACGCGACACCTGACGACTCGTACGCCGCCGGGGTGATTGCCGAATACGAAAAGAAGTTGTCCGTCGAATTGGACAAACCGCTCGGTCGCGCAACGGTCGAACTGGACGGAACCAATCTCGGCAGTCGCACGCGCGAAACCAACCTCGGCAATTTGATTGCGGATGCTTTCCGCTCAGCAACCAGCGCCGACATTGCCATCGTCAATGGCGGTTCCATTCGCGCCAACACGACGTTTGCCGTTGGCCCGATCAGCAAACGCGACGTGATTTCAATGCTGCCATTTGAAAATCCCATCGTGAAGTGCGAAGTCACGGGCGCTCAAATCAAAGCTGCGCTGGAAAACGGCGTCAGTCAGGTGGTCGAAACCAGCGAAAGCGGTCGCTTTCCGCAAGTCGCCGGATTGTCGTTTGAATACGACGCTCGAAAACCGGCTGGGTCGCGCGTGGTCAACGTGGTCATTAGTGGACAGCCTCTTGACGAAAAGAAGGTTTACACGATGGCTTCGTCAATGTTCCTGATCGAAGGCGGCGACGGTTACACCATGTTCAAAACGTCGAAGCTGTTGATTGCGGAAGAATCGGCTGCGATTGACAGCGCCATCTTGTCGGATTTCATCTCCGCCGCCGTGGAAGTTTCGCCAAAAATCGAAGGTCGCATCAAACGAGTGAATTGAAGCGTTTACGACGAGTCGTAAACCAACCAAACCAAATGGAGAATTATTGCTGTGAAGAAATCTATCTTTCTGATATTTCCATGCATTCTGATTCTGATGGCTGCGGGTTGCTCCACACCTCCTGCGGCTCCTGAAACAAAACCTGCGACAACGTCTCAACCGGCAACATTGCCGGAATGGAAATCCGGCTATCGCGTGTTTGTCACCAACGAAACCACAGGCGATCTGAGCATCATTGACGGTTCGACGCTGGAAGTTCTGGCCAACATTCCATTAGGCAAACGTCCGCGCGGCATTCACGCCAGCCCCGACGGAAAGACGATTTTTGTCGCGCTCAGCGGTTCGCCGCAAGCGCCGCCGGGCGTTGACGAAAGCACGTTGCCGCCGCCAGACAAAAGCGCAGACGGCATTGGCGTGTTCGATGTCGAGCAGAACAAATTAGTGCGCGTTCTGGAAAGCGGCTCCGACCCGGAAAATTTCGACATCAGCAGCGACGGCAAAACGCTGTTCGTTTCCAACGAAGACATTGCCGGACTCAGCTTTCTGGACATTGCTTCGGGAAAGGTTTTGCAAACCATCAAAGTCGGCGGAGAACCGGAAGGCGTTCGCCTGGCTCCGAATGGCAAAACGGTTTACGTGACTTCGGAAAACGACAGCGCAGTTGATGTGGTGGATGTGGCGAGCCGTAAATTGCTCAAGAGCGTCAAAGTCGGTCGTCGCCCGCGCAACATGATCTTTTTGCCGGATGGTTTGCGCGCTTATGTCAGCGCCGAAAACGACGGAACCGTGGCGGTATTCGATCCAGTGAAAAACGTCAAACTACGGGACATTCAGCTTGGCGCAGCGGGCGAAATCAAGCCCATGGACCTGGCGTTGTCGCCTGACAACAGCCAGCTTTATGTCAGCGCCGGACGCGGCAAAAAAGTCTTTGTCGTGGATACGAAAACCAATCAAGTGACGGCTTCGTTTGAAGTCGGATTGCGTCCCTGGGGCATTGCCGTTTCACCGGATGGCAAGATGTTGTTCACTGCCAACGGACCCTCAAACGACGTTTCCGCCGTTGATCTGACCAGCCAGACCATTGTCAAAAAAATCAAAGTGACCGGCAGTCCCTGGGGAGTGCTGATTCTCAGTCGTTGAAATGACCGTTTTTCAGAGGTAAGCAAGCCGACTTCGGCAGCCCCCCGGATCGGCTTGCCTAAAGACGTTTCTCATGTTTTGATAAGGTTAGACCAAGCATCCGCGACACTGAAGTATCCAAACATCGGATGTAAACCAGCCATTTGATCTCCAAGTAATCTGCAACGCATTTCCAATCCCTCAGAAGTGCGTCTGCCAAACTTTAACAACAGAATTTCAACCATAGGAGAGATTATGCATTCGAACATGAGTAGGACAATCTTTCGTGTGTTTCTGACACCGATCATGCTGTTTGGTCTGCTATCAGCCGCCATCGGTCAAGGGTTGACAGGCCAAATTTCCGGGACGTTGAACGACCCCAACGGCGGAGCCGTTCCCAATGCCAAAGTGGAGATAATCAATGAACTAACCGCCCAGACCAGGGAAATCACGTCCGACAGTTCTGGCAATTTTGTTGTGCCCCAATTGTTGCCGGGCAGGTATTCGGTCGTGGTTACCGCCAATGGATTCAAACGGTTCGAGCGCAAGGGAATCATCTTGACGGCGAACGAGCGAGTCAATGTGCAAACCCTGACGCTCGAAGTCGGCGATGTCAGTCAAACTGTGACGATCACCGCCGAACAGGCGTTCATCAAAACCGAAAGCGCCGAACGCGCCGGTTTGATTGACGAACAGCAGATTCAAAGCATCGCGCTGAAAGGCCGCGATTACATGGGCTTGGTCAAATTGCTGCCGGGCGTGGTGGACACCGCCAATCGCGAAGCGCCCGGTTGGAACAATCTGGTCGGCGTCAGCATCAACGGCAGCCGTCCCGGCACGATCAATCTGACACTCGACGGCGTTTCGTCGCTCGACACGGGTTCGCAATTGGGGCCGTATCTGGCTCCCGGACTCGATGCCATCGGCGAAGTCAAAGTGCTGCAAACCAACTATCAGGCCGAATACGGACGCAGCAGCGGCGGCACGATCAACGTCGTCATCAAAAACGGCACGCGCGATTTTCACGGCGGCGGGTTCTATCTCAAACGCCATGAACAATTCAACGCCAACGAATTTTTCAACAATTTGCGCAATCAGCCGAAACCGCGTTATCGCTTCAATTACTGGGGAGGCAACATCGGTGGACCGGTGATTATTCCCGGCACTGGCTTCAACAAAAACCGCGACAAGTTGTTTTTCTTCTGGTCGCAGGAGTATCTGCCCCGTATTTACCCGACGCGGCAGGGAACCATCACCTACCCGACGGCGCTGGAGCGCGCGGGCAATTTTTCGCAGAGTCTGGACACCAACGGACGGCTGATTCCGGTGCGTGATCCGCAAAAGACCGGCGCTTGCACGTTGACTGACACGACGGCGTGTTTTCCCGGAAACATCGTTCCGGCCAACCGCATTGACCCGAACGGGCAAAAACTGTTGAGCATTTTCCCGCTGCCGAACATCAACCCGGCGACGGTGGGATACAACTACAACAACGTTTTCCAGAGCCAGGTGGATCAGCCGCGCCGCGAAGAGATTTTGCGCATGGACTGGAACATCTCGTCGAAAACGACTTTTTACGCGCGCGGCATTCAGAACTACGAGGCCTTCCAGGGGGATTTCAACTTCGTGCTGGCGTCGAACGTCTGGCCGCAGTTTCCGATCAAATACGCGGTCGAAAGCCGAGGCCTGGTCAGCACGCTGATTCACACTTTTTCTCCGACGCTGACCAATGAATTCACCTTCGGCATCAACCGTGCGCTGCAAACGGTCAATCCGCTCAACCAGGAAGGCATTGACCGCAACGATCGCGTCAAACTCGGTTTGACCTTGCCGCAGTTTTTTCCGGCGGCAAATCCGTTGCGTTTGATTCCCAACGCGACCTTTGGCGGTATTCCCAACGCGACGCAGTTCAACATCGAACAGCGTTTTCCGTTCTTCGGCACGAACAACATCTGGAATTACTCGGATAACATTTCGTGGGTCAAAGGCGATCACAACATCAAGGCCGGTTTTTATTTTGAATACACCACGCGCAATGCGGCGCGCGCGGCGGCCTTTAACGGCACGTTCAACTTCGACCGCAACGTCAACAACCCGCAAGACACCAATCATCCCTTCGCCAATGCGCTGATCGGTTCGGTCAATGCCTACACCGAAGCGAACAACAAACTCGACGGTCACGCCCGTTACCGCAACATCGAATGGTTTGTGCAGGACAACTGGAAAGTGTCGCGCCGTTTCACGGTGGATGCGGGAGTGCGTTTCTATTACATCGAACCCACTTACAGTGAAGGCGACAGCCTGGTTTATTTCGACCGTTCGTTGTACGACGCTTCCAAACAACCGGCATTGATCACGCCACATTGTCTGACGGCCAATCCGTGTTCGGGCGCGAACCGCGTGGGACGCAACCCTGTGACGGGCGCGATTCTGCCTTCGGTCAAGATCGGCACGTTTGCCGACGGCACTGGGACGCCGTTCCAGGGCATGCGGCAGGTTTCGGAGCGCGTCTTCAAGACGCCGCCGATTCAAGTCGGCCCGCGCATCGGTTTTGCCTACGACGTATTCGGCGACGGCAAGACTTCGATTCGTGGAGGCCTCGGCGTGTTTTACGACCGTTTCAATGACGATCAGGTCTTGCAGCAGCGCGAACAACCGCCGAACGTCGTCACGGCAACCGCCAATTTCACGACGATCAGGGATTTGCTGGCGACGCCGCTCAGCATCAATCCGGCGGGCGTCAATGCCGTGGATCCGACTTTTGATCCGACCGCCGTGTACAACTTCAGTCTGGGTGTGCAACGCGACCTCGGATTCAACACTGTGCTGGATGTGGCTTACGTCGGTTCGTTGGCGCGCCACCTGCTGCAACGTTTGAGCCTGAACGCCGTGCCGTATGGAACGCGCTTCCTGCCATCGAGTATTGACCCGACGGTGGCTGGCGGCGCGACGCCGTTGCCTGACAACTTCCTGCGCCCGATCAAAGGCTACGCCGACATTCAATTGATCGAAACGGGCGGCAATTCCAACTACCATGCATTGCAAACGCAGTTGAATCGCCGTTTCTCGTCCAGCCTGTCATTCGGCGTCAGCTATACGTGGTCGAAGGCCATGAGCATCGTCAATGGCAACAACGATGCGATCAATCCTTTCATTGACCGCAGAGTTCGAAATTACGGGCGGTTCAATTTCGACCGCACGCACAACTTCGTGCTCAATTACGTCTATCGCGTTCCCAGTCTGAGCAAGTATTGGGACAATGCCGTTTCGCGCACGATGTTTGGCGGATGGGAACTGTCCGGCATCACTTCGTTCATCAGCGGAGCGCCGTCGGGCGTAGGTTACGCGCTGGTGCAGGCGCGTGATCTGGTGGGCGGCAGCGGAGCGGGCGTGGACAGCCGCATTGTGATGATTGACAATCCTGTCATTTCGCGCAGTCAGCGCAATTCGATTTGCAGTCACGCTTTCGCCGCGACCAATACCACGGCTCAGACCACCGCTGTCGGCGGTTGCCACCTCAACGTCAACGCATTTCGTCCGCCAACTGCTGCCGGAGATTTCGGACGTGGCAATGCTCCGAGGGATGTATTCCGGTTGCCGGGCACGAACAACTGGGATATTTCGGTGTTCAAGAATTTCAACCTTGCGCCGGAAGGAAAAGTGCGGTTGCAATATCGGTTGGAGATGTACAACGCATTCAACCACACTCAATTCACTGGCGTGGACACGACTGCTCGTTTCGACGCGAACGGCAATCAGGTTAATGCCTTGTTCGGTTCCTACACTACCGCCGCGAATGCTCGGCGAATCGTGATGGGATTGAAGCTCAATTTTTAACCCGCGAGGTTGAAACTTGTTGCACGGCATAGATAATGCGTGAGCCGTGAGTTCGGCTCACGCATTTCCGCCTTCCACTAACTTTTAACTTTTAACCTGACTGCTCATCAGCATCGCTGTGCGAGGAGCGTAAGCGACCTGAACCTTGATAAAAGGTGTCGTTTCAGAAAGCGCGACTCGTTTACGCTTCCCGCGCCGCATCAAATTTTGAAGGGAGTCCTGCATTGCGAAGCACGAAATTGTTGCTACCAGGTTTGGTTTTGGCATTGCTCGGTTGTGCGATGGTGTTCAATCTGACGCCTCGGGCGCAGAGCGGAAAATTAGCCGATTGGCTGACCGACGGAGGCGATGTGCAGCGCACCGCCTGGCAGCGCAACGAAACCATTCTTTCCACCTCCAGCGTCAAAAACATGAAGCTGCTCTGGAAAACCAAACTCGACAACGAGCCGCGACAGATGCACAACCTGCTGCCGGTCTTGATTGCCAGCAATGTCAAAACCACCAGCGGTCTGAAACAGATTGTTCTGGTGACCGGCGTTTCCGACAATCTGTATGGCCTGGACGCCGAAACCGGCGCGATTTTGTGGAAACGCCACTTTGAAACCGACTGGGTTCCGCCTGCCGGTGGAGGCCGTGGCGCTGGCATTTTGTGTCCCGGAGGAATCACCGCCACGCCGGTCATCGGACCCGGCAAGGCCGAAGGCGAATACATTGTTTACGCCGCCGCCTGGGATGGAACGTTGCGCCGCGTGGATTTGGCCACCGGCAAGGAAATTGCGCCTCCATCGAAATTCATGCCGCCCAATGGCAAACCTTACGCGCTGAATTTGTACAATAACGTCATTTACGTTCACACGGCTCAGGGCTGCGGCGGCAATCCGAACATGGTTTACATCTACGATCTGGCGACGGACAAAGTCGGTTCGTGGGGGCCTGCCGGTGGCGGTATGTGGGGACGAACCGGCGGCGCGATTGACAGCAAAGGCGTGATGTACACCGGCACAGGTGACGGCCCCTGGAATCCGGAAAACGGCGTGTACGGCAATGGCATCATCGGAGTCAAACAAGACCCGGTGACGAAAGCCGGAAAGCTGGTGGATTATTACGGCCCGTCCAATGCCGAATGGCTCTGGAAACGCGATCTGGACATGCAGGTTTCATGCGCGATTTTCCCTTACAAAGGCAAGGAACTGATGGTGGACGCGGGTAAGGAATGCGTCGTGTATCTGATGGACACCGAATCCATCGGCGGCGATGACCACCGCACACCGTTGCACCGCACGCCGCTGATTTGCAACGAGGAAGTCAATTTCGCTTCGGCTGGCATCTGGGGTTCGATGGCAACGTGGGAAGACAGCAAAGGCACGCGCTGGGTTTTGACGCCGTTCTGGGGACCGAAACATTCAAAATGGAAAGCTCCGATTGAACACGGCCCGGTCAAATATGGTGCGATTGCAGCGTTCAAAGTCATGGACAAGGCAGGCAAATACTGGCTGGAGCCTGCCTGGCTGTCGCGCGATATGAACCGCGCCGAACCGCCTGTCATCGCCAACGGCGTGATTTTCGCTTACGGCAGCGGCGAAGACACGGATCAAGCCGCGTTTGACATTGGCCTGGCCTATAACCACGACGCCAAATACCGCATCAAGAATTCGACCAAGGCCGTTCTCTATGCGCTGGACGCTCAAACCGGCAAGGAACTCTGGAACAGCGGCGACACGATTGCTTCGTGGAGCCACTGGGGCGGATTGTCGTTGGCCAATGGCCGCGTGTACATCAACACCTTTGATGGCTACCAGTATTGTTTCGGCATTGCGAACGGTGCCGCGCAATCGGCGTCGAATGCGAAAGGAGGGCGAAAATGAAAAGACTCCTTACCGCACTCATCTTTTGTGTTGCGTTGGCGAGCGGCGCTTTCGCTCAACGCACCGGACTGGATTGGATGACCGACAATTCCGACGCGCAACGTTCGTCGTGGATTCGCTCTGACGGCAAAATCCGAAAGGACACGGTCAAAGCGCCGGACTTTCAGTTTTTGTGGAAGCTCAAGGTCAAAAACGCGCCAAGAGGATTGAATAATTTGACGCCGCCTTCTGCGCTTGATCGTCTGATTGGTTATCGCGGATTCCGCATGCTCGGATTTTTCGCGGGAAGTTCCAACAACCTTTATACGATTGACACTGATTTGGGGCGTATGGAATGGGAAAAGCCCTTGCAGGTTGCGCCTTCGACCGCGCCCAGCACGCTCGCTTGTCCGGGCGGCATGACCACAGGAGTTGCGCGTCCGGCGTTGTTCAACATTCCAGCCGCGCCGACGACTGACGTGTTTCGCAGCGGGCGCAACACTCCGGCCAAGAGTGGCGTTGGCGACCCAGGACAGGGCGCTGTGACGTTGGCCAACGTTCGTCCCAACCCTCCCAGACCGACAGGCGCGGCTCCCGCAGGCAATCCCATGCTCGTGCAGCAAGGCCGCGTCAATCAGGCAAATCCGCCAGGCGGCCAATTGGGCGCGGGACCGTTTCTGGTGTACGCCTTGGCTGGCGACGGCAAGCTTCATTCAATGCATTTGTCGAACGGAGCCGATTACCAACCGCCCGCGCAGTTCATACCGCCAAACGCCAATGCCGCAGGCCTGTTCGTCGGTGACGAATATGCCTACGCCGTGACGCAGAATGGTTGCAACGGCGTTCCCAATGGCATTTGGGCAATGAACCTTTTCAACAAGGAAGTCCAGTCGTTCAAAGCCAACGTCGTCGGAACGGCGGGCGTGGCATTCGACGCCGACGGCACCGTTTATGCGGCAACGGCTGCAGGCGGTGACAAGCCGAACTCACTGGTTGCGCTCGACGGTAAAACGCTGGCGGTCAAGTCTTCGTTTTCAGCCGGTGACATGGAGTTTTCGTCTTCGCCGGTGGTTTTCGCGCACAAAGACAAAACTCTGGTGGCAGCGACGACCAAAGACGGGCGCGTGCATATTTTCAACACCGCCGATCTGAGCAAGCCGTTGGCGGCTTCAGCGGCTACGGTCAAGGCGACGGATTTCGCGCCGGGCGCTCTGGCAAGCTGGCAGGATGTGAGCGGCACACGCTGGATTCTGGCGGCTGCTTCCGCCGCGCAAGCTTCGCAGTTGGGCTTCCAGGCGACGAATGGCGCTTTGACCAAAGGGGCAGTCATTGCCTGGAAAGTCGTCGAAGCGAATGGCGAGTTGACGCTGCAACCGGGCTGGGCTTCGCGCAATCTGGTGGGGCCGCTGACGCCTACGATCATCAACGGCGTTGTGTTCGCCACGTCCAGCGGGCAGTTCCAAACCGGTGACAGCAAACTCACCGCTGCCCAACGCGCTCTGCGTTCTGGTCGCGCTGTGCTGTACGCGCTGGATGGAATGACCGGAAAGGAACTGTGGTCGAGCGGAACGACCATGACTTCCTGGGCAACAAGTGGTGCGTTGTCTGCCGGAATGAGTCAGATTTATGTGACGACTTATGACGGCACGATTTACACCTTCGGGTTCCCGATGGAGCATTGACCAATTGAGCTTTGATACGCCATGTCGAGAGGCTGAGCATTTGCCTCCAGCCTCTCGACCAATTTCTTTCCTCGAATCACAACGAATCCATTTATTCCTGTTATGAAGTTTTACGGACAGAAAAAAACAAATCGCCTGGGTCGCTTCGCGCTTGTCGTGATTGCCGCTTCTCTTTTCGTCATCCATCAAGGATTGTTTTCGACCGCTGGCCAAACCCGTCCCATGCCGGATGGCCCCGGCAAGGTCGAAACGCAAAAAATGTGTTCGACCTGCCACGACCTGGATAAATCGCTTTCGCTCAAACAAGACCGCGCCGGTTGGCAGCGCACGGTGGAAAAGATGGTGGCTTTTGGCATGAAAGCCAAAGACGAAGAAGTCAGCGCCGTCATTGAATATCTGACGCGCAGTTATCCGGCGGATGATGTGCCGCGATTGAAGGTCAACGAAGCTGATGCCATCGAATTTGAGAGCATCCTTTCGCTCAAACGGTCACAGGCCGCTGCGATCATCAAATACCGCGAGAAAAACGGCCCGTTCAAATCCATCGAAGATTTGAAAAAAGCGCCGGGCATTGATCCTGCCAAGCTCGAAGAGAAAAAAGACCGTCTGATTTTTTAACCATGAAATCCCAATTGCTGAAAATCGCCGTGGTTTGTTTGGCTGTCGCTGCCTTGACCGCTGCCGCTCAAAAAACGCCAGGTTGCGCTGAAACACTGGCCGCGCTGGAACAGCGCGTGGAAATGCAGCGCCAACTGCTCTGGGATTGGGCGGGCTTGATTCGCTACGGCAGCGAAAACACCGAATTGCCCAAACCCAAACCGGAAGAAAATCGCGTTGTGTTTCTCGGCGACGAAATCACTGAAAACTGGAGCGCGGAAAAATTCTTTCCCGGAAAACCTTACCTGAATCGCGGCATCGCCGGACAGACTTCGGCGCAAATGCTGGTGCGTTTTCGCCAGGATGTCATCAAGCTCAAACCCAAAGTCGTCGTCATTGCGGCGGGAACCAACGACGTAGCCAGTATTCACAGTCCAATCACGCAACAGATGACCGCCGAAAACATCACGTCAATGGTGGAACTGGCCAAAGCCAACGGCATCAAAGTTGTGTTGGCTTCGGTGACGCCGATTTGCGACTGTTACACCAAACGTTCTTTGTTGCGGCCTTTCGGCAAAATCATCGGGTTGAATAATTGGATGGAAGAATACGCTGCGGCGAGCGGTTCTGTGTATCTGAATTATTACGCGGCGTTGGGACAAGGCCGGAATCTGAAAAAAGAATTTACATCAGATGGCGTGCTGCTCAATGACGCTGCATACGCGGTGATGGCTCCGCTGGCTGAAGCCGCAATTTCAGAAGTCTTGAACAAAAGATAACTACGTTGAACAAATCAAACCTGCCGCAGATAACCGCAGAGTTTCGCTGATCTGCGTTTGTCTGCGTTGATCTGCGGCTGACCATTTTTTTGAGGACTAGATCAATGAGCGCTGAAACGAAGAATCAATTTCCGAAACTCCACAACGCAACCTGGCCCGGCCTGGTCGGCAAAGGCGGTCCCGACGCCGAACCGATCATCGAATTTGAAACAATGCTGGACATGACCGCCGCTGCCGAAGTCAACGGCCAGAAATTTGACGGCGTAGATATTTTCCTGTCGTTGCCTCACACCGACATTGATTCGACCGACGACCAGTTGAAACAACTCGCCGACCAAGTCGCTTCGCGCGGATTGGTTATTGGCTCGCTGGTGGCTCCGGTGTGGGGACCGACCGGTGGCGGTTCGGCGATGGGTTCGGAAGAAGAGCGCAACGCATTTTTGACGCAAGTCCGCAAATCCTGCGAAGTCGCGCAGAAGCTCAACAAACTCGGCATTCGCAAATACGGCGTCGTGCGCATTGATTCCTCCTGCTCGCCCAGCGATTGGTCGGTTGACCCGGTTGGCAACACCAAAAAAATCGCTGACACCTTCCGCGAAGCCTGCAACATTGCCGAAAGCTTTGGCGAAAAGCTCGCCGCCGAAGGCGAAATCTGCTGGGGCGGTATGCACAGTTGGAAATACCTGCACGAATTGCTGGAACAGGTTGGCCGCCCGGAAACGCTCGGCATTCAGGCCGACATGGCGCACACGATGCTCTTCACAATGGGCTACAACGCGCCCGAACATCGCTTGCTGCCGGACAATTACGATTGGAAAGACAAAGAAGTGCTCTATGAAGCGCTGGGCAAAATGACCAGCGTGTTGCGTCCTTGGGTAAAAGACTTCCACGTTGCGCAAAACGACGCCACGGTCAAAGGCTCCGGCTCGCACGATAAAACCGGTCGTCACTGCCTGCCTAACGATCCGAACGGCAAAATGGATGTTGTACGTGCCGCAGGTTTATGGCTGCGCGATGCCGACGGCAACGTCACCAAGAGCACGCAGCACATCAATTGGGACGGCTGCATGTTCAGCAACGAAACGATGACCGACCCGCAAACCTGGAATGACATTCTGGCGGCAATGATCGCCGTGCGCGATGCTCACGGGTGGAATTAAACAAAAAACTTTTCGAGAACAATCAATGAGCAAAAAAACTTTGAATGTCGGACTTATCGGATACGGCTTTATGGGGCGCGCGCACTCGAATGCGTTTCGGCAAGCCGGGCGCTTCTTTGACTTGCCGTATGAAGTCAATCTCAAAGCCGTTTGTGCGCGCAATGCAGACCGCGTGAAATCGTTTGCGGACAATTGGGGCTACGAATCCATCGAAACCGATTGGCGACGGCTGGTCGAACGTGACGACATTGACTTGATTGACATCGCCAGCCCCAACGACACGCACGCCGAAATCGCCATCGCCGCCGCCAAAGCGGGCAAAATGATCATGTGCGAAAAGCCTCTGGGCCGGAATTCCGCCGAAGCCAAAGCGATGGTCGAAGCGGTCGAAGCCGCCAAAGTGCCGAATTCCGTCTGGTACAACTATCGCCGAGTCCCGGCGGTGACCTTGCTGAAAAACCTTTTGGACGAAGGCCGCTTCGGAAAGATTTTTCATTACCGCGCGAAGTTCCTGCAGGATTGGACGATCTCGCAGGATTTGCCGCAAGGCGGCGAAGGTTTGTGGCGATTGGACGTTTCGGTCGCCGGCAGCGGCGTGACCGGCGATTTGCTGGCGCACAACATTGACACCGCGATGTGGCTGAACGGCCCGATTAAGGAAGTCGTGGCGATGACTGAAACTTTCGTCAAAGAGCGCCAGCACAATTTGACCGGCAAGGTTGAACCCGTAGGCATTGATGACGCCAGTTTGTTTTTGTGCCGGTTTGAAAATGGCTCGCTGGCTTCGTTTGAAGCGACGCGCTACGCGCGCGGGCACAAGGCGCTCTACACCTTGGAAATCAACGGCGAACACGCTTCGGCGTTCTGGGATTTGCACGATCTGCACCGGTTGCAGTATTTCGATCACCGCGACGAAGGCATCACGCGTGGATGGCGCAGCGTTCACATCACCGACGGCGATCATCCGTACATGAGCCACTGGTGGGTTCCGGGTTTGCAGATTGGTTACGAACATTCGTTCACGCACCAGTTCGCAGATTTCCTGCAAGCCGTTGGCGAAGGCAAAGAAGTTGGCCCAACATTCCGTGATGGTCTGGCAACGGATTTGGTGTGCGATGCTGTGCTGAAATCCGCGAAAACTCGACAGTGGGAAACTGTGTCCTAACCTGTTTTATGGACAATCGCGATGAGTGATGATTTCTTTTGGGAAAAATCAAAAGCTGAACGTGTATTGGCTGAGCGTGGCCTGACTTTCGACGAGGTCAAAACAGTTTTTGATGATCCATTTGTGGAAATCGCGCCTGACTTTCTCCATTCAGTTGACGAAGCTCGCTTCGCTGCGATTGGCCTTTCATCACAAAACCGCTTGCTGGTAGTGACTTTCACGGAGCGTGCCCGAACTGTCAGAATCATTACTGCCAGAGAAGCGACACCGAAAGAGAGAAGATATTATGAATCCGGAAATTCGTTTAATTGAAGATGAGAATTATCCTGAAGATGACATTGCGCCTGAATACGATTTTGCGGAATTGCAACGGCGTGCTCAGGCTGAAAACCGAGAATATCAAGGAGTATTTGCCGGACGGGGAATCAGGCTTGCGCCAGACGTCGCAGCAGCGTTTCCAACGGCAGAAGCTGTCAATGAAGCATTACGTTCGTTGATGAAGAAAGCGGCGTAATCACACCAGGAGACCTGCATGAAAAGACTTGTTGCATTTTCTGTCGCGCTATTCGTAGCGGCGCTATTTGTGTTTCCAACCGGCGCTCAGCAAGGGCGTCCGCAAGGTGGGCAAGGGCGTCCGCAAGGTGGCGGTATGCGCACAGGTATCGAACCGATGGCGATGGATGACCGCTCGGGCTTTACTCAAATCTTTGACGGCAAAACGCTGAAAGGCTGGGACGGAAATCCCGACGCCTGGCGTGTGGAAAACGAAGCGATTGTTGGCGAAAGCACGGCTGACAAACCGCTCAAGTCAAACACCTTCATCATCTATCGCGGCAGCCAGCCGGGCGATTTTGAATTGAAGCTGGAATACCGCATCAATTCCACCAACAGCGGTGTCCAATATCGCAGCGCTGAATTGCCTGAAGTTGGCAAGTGGGTTTTGAAGGGGTATCAGGCCGACATTGATTTTGCCAACCAATACACCGGTCAGCTTTACGAAGAGCGCGGACGCGGTTTTCTGGCGATGCGCGGGCAGGTCACTCAGATTACGCCGGGCAAGAAACAAGTCATCGCCAATTTACGAAGCGGCGACGACCTGAAAGCTGCAATCAAAAACAACGACTGGAACACGCTGCACATCATCGCGCGCGGCAATCGGCTGACGCATATTTTGAACGGTCATTTGATGGCCGAAGCGATTGACGACGATCCGGCTGGCCGGGCAATGGGCGGATTGATCGGATTCCAGATGCACACCGGGCCGCCGATGAAAGTCGAGTACAAAAACATCTGGCTGAAACATCTGTAAGCCGTTATTTCGCTTTGACCGTGAATTCGTAATTGTTTTCAGAAATCATCTGGCCGCGTTCGTCAACGACTTTCGCCCAGAGCGAATACTTGCCGGGCGCGGCAGCCTTGAAATTCACATCCATCAGCCTGGCCGAAGAATCCGCCGCCAACGTCACTTTCTTCGGCGCGCTTCCTGACGCGACAATTTGCTTTGTCGCAGTTTCCACCCGCCAGCTTACGGTCGCATTTGGCACCGCGAACCAGTGATCGTTTACCAACCACAATTCGGTTTTGACCTCATCGCCTGATGCCCAGGTGTCACGGTCATACGCGAACGAAGGCAGCACCATTTGAAACGAACGCTGCACGGTGAAATAGGCCTTCGTCGGTTGGCGATAAAAATCCACCGCAGCCATCGTCACCGAAGGCCACAGATCAATCGCGTGAAAATGCAGAATGCCGCCTGATGGGTTGTATTTGATGCGGCGCATGCGTTCGATGGCCAGTTGAAATAGCCGCGCCACGTAATCCTGAGTTTGCGGAATGTATTCCTTGAGCGTCATGCCTTCGGGCGAACCCCAAGCGCGCATGGCCTCGGGAATTTGCAGCTTGCGGAAAATCCATTCATCAGCGTGGTCTTTGATCGGCCAATGGTTCGGCAAAAACTTCATGACGCTGTCGTAATTCGGCAGAGCCGTTGCGCCGAGTTCGGAAATGAATTTTTCATTCGTCTGTGCGTAAGCCCAAATCGTTCCGCCGTACCAGCCTTCGTAAATGTGTCCGTCGCCGTAACGTCCGGTCGAACGTTGCACCGGTCGCCGTTGTGGATCGAGCGCATACAAACGCGGTTCCAGGTGTTTGGTCAGGTCGCGGTAATTTTCCAACGACTCTTCGTCACTGGGCGCCCACAACGCCACCGAAGCATGATTGCGAACGTAACGAATCAGCGGGTCATAGAGTCGCGCCGCTTTCAAACTGAACGCGCGGTCTTCCGGGTAATGAGCTTCCAGAAAATCCTGAAAGATCAGCACGCCGGATTCATCCGCCAGATCGTAAAATTCCGAGTTGCTGAAATTGCAGTGCAACCGAATCATATTGATGTTCATGCCCAACATCAGTTTGAAATCGCGTTCGTAATCGGCGCGGCGCACTTCGGATTGAAACAGGTTGTAATAAAAGTTCGTGCCGCGAATGAACATCCGTTTGCCGTTCAGATAAAACTTCCAATCAATGTGTTCGATTTCGCGTATGCCTATGGCCAGCGAAGTTTGATCGGAAAGCTCATCGCCAGTGTTGACGCGCACATCCAGCGTGTAAAGATTCGGTTTGCCGTGATCCCACGTCCACCACAGTTCCGGCTTTTCAACGCGCAACACAAACCGGCGAGTTGTTACATCGGCTGAAAACGACTCGGTCGTTTGAACTGTAACTTTGCCGGGAGAAGAAAAGTTGCGCGGCGTCAAACTGAGCGCAATGTCTGCTTCTGTTGCTTCGGCGGAATTCAGTTGCACATCAACGACGACATCGGCGCTGCCGTCTTTGTTCAATCGAGTGTCAACGGCCAGGTCTTCGATTTTCACTGTCGAACGTGCGATCAACTTTACCGGGCGCACAATGCCAATCGGAGTGATGTTGTCCGGCTTTTGATCTACCGCGCCATAAGAACCTTTGATCGTGTAAGGGCGATGCCGCCAGTAATAACTGATCGGCGTCCAGACGCGCACAGCAAGAGTGTTTTCACCATCGCGGCGCAGCTTGTCCGTCACGTCAAATTCGTAAGGATCAATGTAACCTTCGTGTCTGCCCAGCAATTCGCCGTTCAAGTACACGTCTGCGTAATAATCTGTCGCATCGAATCGCAGCCACAGGCGCTTTTCCTTCGCCGCCGGATTCACAGTGAACGCGCGCCGATACCACCATTCTTTTTCACTGATCCATTCGGCTTCGCGAGTGTAAAACTTCGGAGCTTCCAGAATCTGCGTGTGAACCGTGCCGGGGACTTGGACAGCGCGCCAAGCCGAATCGTCAAAACCAGCGCGATGAAAGCCCTGCTTTTCGCCCTCGGATTTTTCCGCCCAGTTCAATTTCCACGCGCTGCCAAGATCAAAATCTTGAATTGCGGATTGTGGGTTGCGGATTGCGGATTCCGATTGTTTATGACTGGCTTCGTTGTGAACCCTGATCTGCGAACCGACAACCGACCGCCGACCGCCGACCACCGAAAGAATCGGCTGAATAAACTTTCGATACTCTTTCCGAGCTTCCAACACCGTCAGCGTTTTATTCCAGGCTGGAAAAGCGATGGCGATTTCCGAAGCACGTTTGCTGTCGGTCAGCTTCGTCGTCGCGTAAAACTGTCTCGAACCAATGCCGCGCCATTCCAGCGAAGTATCCAACTCATAAAATCCAATCGCGCCATAATTTTCTTCGCGGCGGTAATACACCAGATGCTTGCCGGGCAGATCCGCGAAATCTCTGGACGCAATGGCGTGATCGGGCGGATTGTCTACTTCCCAACCATCCGGGAACTTGGTTTGCTCGGAACCTTCCATCCATTTGTTGAACGGTTCGTAAGGCGAGGCGGAAACGGACGAAAAGAAAAAGCCGTAGCTGGCGTTGGCTTCCGCGCTTTCGATGATGGTTCGCCAATGCAGCACAGGCGAATTCGCCAGACAGGTGAATTCCCAGCTTTCGCGGCTCACGCCGAGTTTTGCGCCGGACAACCGCACGCGCGCGCGCAACGGCCCCGATTCCAGAATTTCAACTTGATCGAACGCCCCGCTGCGAAGTTTGTCGGCGAGGAAGGTTCCGAATCCTGTGCTCTGTTTGCCGAAACTGAGCGGTTCAGTGACATCTGGCGAAGTGTCAATCAGGTTCAACATTCGGTATTCACCAGCGCTTTTGTTGAACGCCGCGATCAATGCCGGTTCGGTGTTTTCCAATCCCAAATTGACCAGCACGCCAAAACGATCATTCGCCAGTTCAACTCGGCCAACCCCGACGCGGCGAGCAGTCAGGTTTGTAGTTCCGCCTTTAGGCGGTTGATCGCTGAAGACCAACTGATATTCCGGTCGTTCACCGGGAATCAGCGTCGCCGGAAACAACAACTCCGCTGATTTGATCGAACCATCGCCGTGCGTTTCGCTGACTGCGAGTTGCGAAACGACTTCGTGTCCATCGGGCGACAACACGCGCAGTTGATTGGCGCGGGCTTCGCCAGCGGCAAAGTTCAATCTGACGGTGACGACTTCGTTGTCGCGGCGATAAATTCCCGTCGGTTCTTCCAGAGTAATTGTCCAGGCTTTTGCTTGAGAAGATTGCGACTGGGCCGAAGAGGTTGAAAATTTGACCAGCAAGACACAGAGAGCCGCAAATGCGATGAGAAAAAAGAGGCGTTTTGCAGAAACTGCTGATCGGATGTTTCGCGCTTCAAGTACAGCGGACGAATATGTCCGCGCTGCCGGGTTTTTCATTTCTTTTCGCCGAGTTTGAGTTTGACCTGGCTGATGCTGAAATCCAGCCAGCCGCGTTCGTTGCTGTTGCGACAGCGTTCGCGCAACGTTTCCAGCGCTTTCAGTTTTGCTTGCAGCGCCGTTTGGTTTTTGGAATCTGCCGCTAGCGCAACATCGGCCAGATGCAACGCTTCGACAGCTTGGCCTGCTTGGGCGCGTTCCATCGCCAGCTTGGCGACAGGTTCGGCTCCGCCAGCCAGCTTGACCAGATCGGGATAGACCGCCGCCGCCGGCTTTTCGTACATCGTCGCCGGATTCAGATCGAACCAGCCGACGTACCCTTCGTAAATGCCGCGCACTGACCAACTCAATTTGCCGTAACTTTCGCCGATGTCGAGCGCCGCAGGCAGCTTGATTTCATTCATCAACGCCCAGACATCCTTGCCAGAATTCATGCCTTTGACGGTTTCGTCGTGAACGAACTGAATCGCGTCGCGGTATCGAATTACTCGTTTGACGATCTCAGCATTGCCGGTGACGGGCATTCCGTGCGAAGGCAGCATGAGTTCCGGTTTCAATTCCAACACCTTGTTCAGCGAATTGACGTAATCCAGCGCCCAACGCGGCTGCGTTCCGCGCAGCGTGTAAATGTTCGGGAAGGAATCGTAATAGTTGTCGCCGACGAACGCGGCTTTGTATTGCGGAATCCAGACCGTTGCGTGGTCGTAGGTTTCGCCCGGAGTGCTGAGGACGATGAATTTCACGCCGCCCAATTCAAATTCGTATTTGTCATCGAACAGAATCGTCGGTTCGATCTTCGCGCCGTAATTGCCCGGCCAGTTCGGTGCGGTGGCAGGCATTGGCAACGAAAACTGCGCTGCGTTTCGCAATCCATAAAACCCGTTCAGCCGTGCCATGTAATGTTGAAACTCGGCGTGATTCTTTTGCGCGATGATCTGCGTGTCGGTTTGTTTCCAGGCCGAAATGCCACCGGTGTGGTCGCCGTGCGCGTGCGTCAGGATGATGTATTTGATCGGCCCCGCGTTTTCCGCCGTCAGCAATCGTTTGTGCAGCGCCGCATTGAACGGCATAGAAGTGTCAATGATGACGTTGCCCGCGGGCGTCGTCACCAGAAAGGTGTTGCTGAAGCCAATGGCTTGAAAAATGTTGTCCGTGATTTTCAGCGCCTTCTTTTGATCCTGGCCGACGCGAAGCAAGACGACCGGGTTGGCAGGCATTTGATCTTGATGCGCCCGCGAATTTGTCGCGGGCGCAAACAACAGTATCGAAACCGCAGAGAGCATTAAACAGAGACGTTTCATTGGGCAGAGACGTTTCATCGGGGCCTCCTGAGAACGTTATTGTTTTTGAAATACGAGTTTGAAGGTAGTAGTGCCTTGCGGAGTTTTTCGCGTGCGAATGATCCGCAATGTGTCGCCGATCAGTTGCCACTGTTCCAGCGTGGAAATCGTCGCCGGTTTGCCCTGGTTTTCGCCACTGATGACGGAATGCAGTTCCAGCGCTTTGCTTTTTTCCAGCCATTTGGCTTTCAGCTTCATGGTTCCCGCCATCGGGCGCGAAACTTCGGCTTCGGTTTCGCTGCCGTCCAGTTTGTAGACCAATTCCTGCGACGGCTGTTCGCGGTCGCGGATGACTATTTTCTGTTCGGCAGTTAATTGTTTGGCGTCCTGCGTCACGACCATCAGAATTTCGGCATTGCCCAACGCTCCGGTCAGCCCGGAGCTTTTTTCGCGGTCGAGCGCCCAGGTTCCGTCAAATTTCGGAATTGCGGATTTCGTCTGCCCATCAACCGCCGATGCGGCCAAAAATACCAACACACAAAGCGCCATCGCTTTCATTGTCTTCATAAAATCTTGTACCTCTCGAAAATGAAATTGCGGGGCAGGGAAAAGCGATGGCGATCTTAGCATTGACTGGCGCGACGGCTCAAAAACGAAGCACAAAATCTTTGACGCGCTGGCAGGATTTCAATTCGATTTCGGTTTTGGCGGCTTCGGCTTCGCTGCGAAGTTTCAACCGTTCGGCATTGTCCCACGCAACGGGCGAAGGCGGACGGTCGGCGGGTTCGTTGTCTGGGACAGCCCGCGTCAGCAGCAGGTATTTGCCCGGAGCCAGATTGGTGAAGGCGAACGCGCCGTCGCTGGCCGCGATCTTTTCGGCGTATCGTAACAAGTCGTCGGCTGCGGTCGTTTCGGCGGGAATCAGGTGAACTCGCAAACGTGATGGCAGCCGAGCGCCTTCTTTGCTGGCGATGACTTTGCCGCGCAAACTGGCTGCGCCTTCGACCAAAGTGATGGCAGCGCCGCTGAGCTTTTCGCCTTGTTTCAACTGAATTCCGCCACGGGCGAGGTCGGTGGCGGGTTTGGTCGCCGGCAACAAAAGCGATTTCACGTACAGGTGTTCGTTCGGCAGATTCAGCGCCAGACGGTGGCGAGCGGTGGTCAATTTGCGAAGCTCGAATTCGCCTTTGGAGTTGACGGCAGATTCGGAAGAATCCGGGCGAGTGACGGGATCGGTTTCGGCGCGCGGCTTCACTTCCGGGCGAGCCATCACCAAAATTTCTTCCAGCATCGTCAGCGGTGGTTTTTCGCAGACGCCTTGAGCAGTTTCGATCACCACACGCCCGGCGATGGAACCCAGCGGCAGTAATCGCAATTCCAACCCGGCAACATCCGCGCCGCGAACCGTCACTTTGCGCGGCGAAGAAGCGGCGGCAGCTTCGTTGCCGCTTTCGCGCGCGACGAGTTCGTAATCGCCGTCAGTCACGCCAAAAAATTCGTAGCCCATTTCGCCGCCGCGCCCAAAAACATATTTTGTGGCAATGACGGTTTGTGTGGTGACGTGCAGCAAATCCACGTTGACCGACTCTTTCGCTCCGACCAGTTTTCCGCTGACGGCGTGGCCGCGTTCGCCGCGATAGCGTATGTCAATGCCGTTGGCTTCGCCGCCGCTGACGACCTGAATTTCGACGGCAGCGTCACGCGTAGAAGACGGGTAATAAGTCGGCGCTTCGTTGTCATACAGCGAGGCCTGAGAATCCCAATACGGATTGCCGTAATTTGCCAGCACCACGTAAGTGCCCGGTGTCAGCCCGAAAAAGCGATAAACGCCACGGTCGTCGCTGGCAGCTTGCCGGTTGAGTAATTGCGCGCCGACCTGATTGCCGTCGGCATCTCGAACCATGATTGCTGCCAGCGGCATGGCGATCAGCCCTTCGCCTGCGGGATTGGTCACGCGACCGGTGATGACTCCGCCGCGAATCATCGTCAGCGTGACACTTTCGCCGATTCGTACTCGGCGAGGTTCGGCGCGCTCGGCGGCAGATTTCGGCGCGGGAACGTAAGCGCGTCCGCCAGACACTTCGATGGAATAAACCTGAGCGGGCAAATCGTTGAATCGGAAATTACCTTCGTCGTCCGAACTGGTGGAGCGAGCCTGCCCCAGTCGTGTTGCTCCCGTCGGCGTCAAACGGACGGTAATGCCGGGAATGCCTGCGCCTTCATCGCTGACGACTCGACCGGTGATCGTGCCCTTAGCTTGCGCTTGAGCCAACGCTGATGCTGCTAACAGGAAAATCGGCAAAGAGAGTAGCGCAACCAGCCATGGTTGCGTGGTTTTCTGGACTTGCTCACTTTGGGGAACAACGCAACCGTGGCCGGTTGCGCTACTTTTTCGGAAGAATTTATTTTCAGTCATTGTTCGTTGCCCTCCTTGCGGCTGAGGTCAATCAGCAAATCGGCTTGCGCTTCGGAATTGTTGGCGACCGTAACGCGCTGTTTGATGCCGGTCAGCAACTTGGTGAACTCTTCGTAACCGGACGGTGGTTCGTTACGCGAATAAAAAGGGCTGAGAAACACTTCGTATTCGCCCGGCGGCAGATTCTCGATTCGGAATTGCCCGCGAGGGTCAACCTGTCCTTGGCTGCCCACGGTCAAACCGGTGTCGGCTCTACGTGCTCTGGCCGAAAGACGAATCAACTCCGGCAGAGTGCCGCCGACAATGCGAATCTGTCCGCGAACAATTCCCGAACCGAAACCCAACACCAACCGAACGCCTGTGATTTGTTCGCCTGTGCCTACGTCAATGCTGTCGCCTTGTGGCGCACCTTCACGTTCGATGCGGACAATCGAAAAACCTCTTGAAGCAGTGTTGGACACTATCGCAAAACTGACTTTGCCGGGCGGCAGTCCTTTGATTGTGAAGCTGCCATTCGAGGCCAGCGAGATCGGCGAACGGTTATCGTAAGCTGTCAGCGTCTGGCTTTTGACGTTGTAGTAAAACCGCAGCGCGGAAACTTTCGCGGCTATCGCTGGATCAGTTGCGCCTTCGATGGCGGCTACGCCGCTGATCGAACTGCCGCGATGAAGTTTCAGTTCCAGACCTTCCACGTCGCCGTCTGCGATTTCAAACCTGACCGGTTCGCTGTACGAGTTCTCTTCTTTTCCCGGTTGCGCAGAGGCGGCGTATTTACCCGGCAGGATATTTTGTATTCGGAACTCACCGGCAGAGTTGGTTGGAAGACTGCCAGAGGAAGACAGTCCCACGGCATTCCCACTAGTGGAAATGGTTCCATAACCAACTTCCAGGCCGATGGCTGGCTGATTGTTTTCGGCGTAAGTCACGCGGCCACTGACGTCGTAATTCTTCTTCAATCCGCTGACGACAATATCAATGCCACTGGTTTCGCGGCCTTCTGTGATTTCAACTGGTTTGGCTTCTGATTGGTTGGTTGCGCTTGGGTAATAAGTGAACGGGTAATAGACGCGATTGGTAGTCATCGTGATTGAATTCGGTCGCTGCTCGAACCCCAGCCCGATCAAATACCGCCCGGCTTGCAAACCGTACAGCCGATAAATGCCTCGATCATCGGTGTGATGAAACATTCCGTTTGGGCCTAAAAAGAGCGGTTCGGGTTTTCCTTGTTCGTTCAACCGCGACAGTTGCAAGCCTTCGCCGACAATGGGATTGCCGCGCGAATCGGTGACTCGACCGGTGATGACTCCGCCGATTCTGAGCGGGATTTCGACCTGAGCGTTTTCGCCGTCAGCCAGATTGATCGTCTTGCCTTGAGGCCCGTACTGATTTTCGCTAGTCGCCACAAAACCCGGAGCCACCGCGCCAAGCACGTAACGCCCGGCCTTCACTCGGTCAAAGCGAAATCGCCCGGCTTCGTCGGTTGTCGCCCGCTGAGTGTCTTTCTGGTTGTACTGACCGTATGGTTGCAAAGCGACGGAGACGTTGCGCGCCGGTTCGCCTTTCAAAGTGACGATTCCGGCAACAGTTGCCGTGCCTTCTTTGACAGGCGTTTGCGCGCAGACGAACACAGGTAGCAGTGACATCATCAATAAGAATTTGAGTTTCGGCATGGAACCTCCATTGGTTGCTTAATCCATCAAATCAGAATCGCAGCACAAAATCTTTGACGCGCTGGCAGGGTTTCAATTCGATTTCGGTTTTGGCGGCTTCGGCTTCTTTGCGAAGTCGCGCGCGTTCGGCAGCGTCCCAGGCGATGGGCGGCGGAGCCATTGTCAGTTGTTCCTCTGTGATTGGTCTGGCCAGCAGCCAGTATTTGCCGGGCGCAATGCCCGTGACATTGAACATTCCAGTGATCGTGAGCGATTCGTAATAGCGCAACAACTGTTCAGCCGCAGCCGGTTCAGTCGGAACCATAAAAATCCGAGCGCGTTGCAATGGCTTGTCGCCTTCGCGCGCTGGGGCGAGTTTGCCGCTCAAACCGGCTGCGCCGTCGCTGACGGCGATGGTCACGCTGGTCAATCGTTCGCCGGGTTTCAACATCACTCCGCTGCGAACCAGGTCGGCGACGATGGACGATCTGCCCAATCCGCCGGGCGCGGCGTGAATGGATTTGACGAACCAGTTTTCATTGCGCGAATGCGCGCTCAGCCGATGAAATCCCGCCGACAGGTGCGTGATTTTGAATTCGCCTTTTTCATCTGCGGAAGCTCCTCGAACTGCGAATCGTGAAAGCGTGACTGAAGGATCGCTGGTTTTTTCCGCTCTTCGAACCATCAGCGAAACGTCGCGCATAGTTGTCGCCAATTTTGCATCGCAAACGGTCGAAGATTTTTCAATTTCCACCCGTCCAAAAACGATAGGCAATGCCGTCAATGGCAGCGTCAGGCCAGTGGCATCAGCGCTTTTGATTGTGATTCGGCGAGGTTCGGAACTGAAAAATTCATCAGTATCGGGTTTGACCAGCGTGGCGGTCAGCAGATATTCGCCGTCGGGAATTCCGGGCAGCGAAAACACATGCTGGCCTTCGGCTGGACGTGCCAGATCGTTGGTGACTTGAACCTGCGTCGTGGCATTGGTCAGCGAAATGCTGGCGAAGTTGTTGATCGTCAGACCGTCGCCTGTGACTTTGCCGCTGATCGTTCGTCCGGTTTCGCCGCGAAAGCGAATGTCTATGCCGTTGGCTTCTGTGCCGTAATCAATTTTCACTTCGGTGGCTGTGTCGCGCGTCGCTGATGGATGGTAAGTCGGCGTTTGCCCAACGTACGGCGAAAATTGCGACATGCCTCCCGTCGAATTCGGATTGGCGGCAACCAGATATGTCCCCGGTTGCAAACCGTAAATTCGATAAACGCCTCGGTCGTCGGTGGTGCGCTGTCTGCCCAAGCCGGAAACTTGTATGAGTTGTTTGTTGTCTTCGCTATCGCGGACAAGAATCAACGAAACCGGAATGCTAATGACCGGGTTGCCTTCGGGATCGGTGACTCGGCCAGTGATGACGCCGCCTTTTAGCATGGTGAAATTAGCGTAGTCGCCGGGACGAAACCGCGGGCCGCGAGCTTCGATGGGCAATGGTTTGGGAATGTAACCTTGCCCTGGAACAGGCGAGACGGAATACATTCGATTTGCCAATCCGTTGAACCGAAAGTTACCTTCGGTGTCGGTCGTCGTCGTACGCGAATTTGTGCCAGCCGCGCTGAGCGAAACAGTGATGTTGACCAGTGGTTTGCCTGCTTCGTTGACTACGCGACCGGAAATTGCGCCGCGTTCCTGAGCGGTGACGTTTGTTGGCCAACAAATCAACACGATGAGCAAGAGTAATGTTTTCATCGTCCCTCCTGGCTTAGGTCAATGGTGATCGTCAATTGAATCTGGCTGCCGCTGGCAATGGAAACTCGTTGGCTGTGATTCATGATTTTTCGCGTCAACAAGCTGATTTCCTGTGTGCTCAATTGCGGATAGTTGACCGAAAGTCGCAAGGTGTATTCGCCCGGCAGCAATCCATCCAGAACAAACTGACCCCGCGCGTCTAATTGAGTGCTTTTGCCATTGGCCGAGCCGCGTTCGACGGGCTGTGCCAGTACAATGATCGAAATGCCTTCGGGCAATGTGCCGCCGACAAATTCCACTCGTCCACGAATCGCCGCCGTGCTGTGTGCAAAAACGAACCGGACGTTTTTGATTTCCTCACCGGCTCGAACTTCAATCTGGTTGTCTTTGATCGGCGCGCCATTTTGTTCGATGCGAACCAGCGAGAGCCCTGTCGCACTGGTATATGCGGTAAGACGTTTTTTGCCCGTAGACAGGCCGCCAATCTGAAAACTTCCATCGGTTCTTACGCGAGCGCTTCTCTGGTTGAAAACGAACGTTGAATCTTCCGTGGCGGCTTGCAGGTTGATTTGCGGCCGTTTGGCCAGAATCGCCGGATCGGTGGTTCCTTCGATGACGGCCCAGCCGCTGATAACGGCTCCGCGTTGGGCGCGTATTTCGATTCCTGCCAGATCGCTGTCGGTGACTCCGATCGTGATTGGGTCATTGAAGTATTCATCTTTGTCCGTTGCGGCGCGAATGGACATGACGTACTTGCCGGGATGAAGCCCCAGCAACTGAAATGCACCGCTGGCATCGGTTCTGGTTGTACTTGTTGTCCAGCCGCCAACTCTTCCTGTAGAGGGCTGAACAAAGCCAAACGCGACATTGACACCTGCGACAGCTTGTCCGGTTTGAACATCCACGACTCGGCCAGACACCTCGTAAGAGTTTTTCCGTTTGGCGATGCGAATGTCTACGTCGGAGGCGATTTGGCCTTCTTCCAGTTCGACGACTTTGGCTTTGGCTTGGTCGGTGGTATCGGGGTGAAAGGTTTGTTCGATGGAAGCTCGCAGGTTTTGGTAGCTGATAAGTCCATCTCTCGCCGACGAGCCTACGCTGACCTGATATTTGCCGGGCGGCAATCCGTAAATGCGATACACACCTAGGTCGTCGGTGCGGTGCATATCAAAGCTCAGCATGTTTTGGCGCAAAGGCAGCCGGTCGCCGACTCGTTGCAATTGCACCTGTGTTTCGGCAATCGGTTCGTCGTTTTCGTCGGTGACGCGCCCGGTGATGACTGCGCCGCGTTTCAATTGCAACTCTATGTTTTCGATGGTTTCGCCTTTGCCGACGTTCAACGTTCTGCCGGGCAAGCCGTATTGAAAATCGCTCGCCGAATAAAAGCCCGGCGTCAATGCGTTGATCAGGTATTGCCCGGCGGCGACTTCGGTAAAGCGAAAGCGACCGTCGGCGTCAGTTTTTGCTCGCAGCGGTTGTTGCGGGACAGATTGATTTTGAGCTTGCAAACTGACGACGGCATTGCGCACGCCTGTGCCGTTCAGCGTGACGGTTCCGCTGACAGTGGATTTAGCTTCCTTTTGAGATGGTTGCGCGGATACGGCTGGCAACAGCAACCCCAGAGCGAACAAAGCAAAAACAAATCGGAGCATAGATTCACCTCCCAATCAGAAATTCAGCACGTGATCTTTGACGCGCTGGCAAGGCTTCAATTCGATTTCGGTTTTGGCAGCTTCGGCGGCTTTGCGAAGCTTCAGCCGTTCAGCGGCGTCCCAAGCAACAGGCGGCGGCAAACGATCCGCCGATTCGGTGTCGGCAACCGGTTTGGCCAGCAGCCAGTATTTGCCTGGCGCGAAGTTCGTAAACGCGAACGAACCGTCGCTGCTCAGCACTTCGCCGTAACGCAGCACGTCTTCGGCGGCAGTCGGTTCCGCTGGAACCAGAAACACGCGCAACCTTGCCGGGAGCTTGCTGCCGTCTTTAGCCGGAACAACTTTGCCACGCACGCTGGCGGCTCCGTCGGCAATGGTGACGGTCACGCCGGTCAATCGTTCGCCGAATTTCAAGGCAATGCCGGAACGCGCCAGATCATTGGCAGCGGATGGTTTGGTTGCCGAGCCGGTAGCGTTTGGCGAAGCAATGGATTTGACGAACCAGTTTTCGGTCGGCAAAGAGGTTTCAAGGCGATACCGCCCTGCCATCAGCGCAATCACTTTGAATTCTCCCTGTTCGTTCGGCGCAATGACCTGGTTGTAACGCATCGTCTGCGCCGGGGAATCGGTCGGTTTTTCTTCGCGGCGCGCGTAAAACATCACCTCTTGCGGCAAAGCTTTTGATTTCGTATCACAAACGTTCGGTGAAGTTTCGACGGCAATGCGTCCGGCAATGGTGGCTGCCGGCGACATTCGCAATTCGATTCCAGTGACATCGTCTCCTCTGACCGTCACTCGTCTGGGTTCGGAACGCCAACCGCCGTCTTCCTGCGGTTGGTCGGCGAGCAATTCATATTCGCCATCCGGGATGCCCAGAAACGCAAAGCCCTGGCCTGGACGCGAGTTGAAGAAACCCGCTTGCAAGCCGCTGGGGTAACTCAACAACACAATACTGGTCAGTTGAATGACTGGGCCTGTGGATTCGCCGCCGCCGATGACTCTGCCGCTGATGACGTGCCCGCGTTCGCTGCGATGGCGAATGTCTATGCCTGATGTTTCGTTCCCGGCAGCGACCTGAATTTCAACGGCGGTGTCGCGCGGCGCTGACGGATAGTAAGTCGGCGCGTCGCCGTCGAAAGGCGATTGATTGCCGGAAAATGAAGTCACGCTGTGATTGACGGCGACGACGTAACTGCCGGGTGGCAAACCGTAAATTCTATAAATGCCTCGGTCGTCGCTCATTCGCGTACGGAAATACGTTCGAACCGGCGCGCCTTCGGTATCACGAACACGAAAAGCAGTGACGTTGACGCCGATCATCTGTTCGCCGTTGGCGTAGCTGACTCGCCCGGTGATGACGCCGCCCCACACCAATCGAATCGTGACGTTTTCGCCGATGCGATAAACCGGTTGCATCTGGTTGGCCGGGCGCGGAGGCAGAATGTAGCCGCGCGATTCCACGACGTTGATGGAATAAGAGCGTTGGGGCAGGTTGGTGAACTGGAAATTGCCTTCGTCGTCGCTCAGCGTAGTTTTGTAAGAGCGCGATGTAGAGCTGCTGGTTTGAGACACAAGCATGACTGTGATGCCTGACAATGGCGCTCCGTCCTCAGCCAGAATGCGTCCGGTGATCGCGCCGCGTTGCTGCGCGTTGACCGTCAACGAACAAATTGCCAACAACAGCGCGCAGGACATCGCGTGAGTCCGGAAAAAGAGAATCGTCTTCTTCATCGGTTGGCCTCCATTTGGCTGAGATTGATTGTGAAATCGGCTGGTGTTTCGCCATTGCCGACGGTGACGCGCTGAATGTGCTTGTTCAAAAATTCCATCAGTTTGGCCAACTGCGGTTGCCCCGATTGAGTGTAGGCTCGGAGCTTCAATTCGTATTCTCCCGGCGGCAGATTTTTGACCATGAATTGTTGTCGCGTATCCACCGGAACAAAAAAGCTGCTGCCTGATGATCCGTTCATTGTCGCCATCACGCTGAAATTGAGGCCTTCTGGCAATGCGCCGCCCAGGATTTTCACCTGTCCGCGAATGAGGCCGGTTCCATAACCAAAGACAACGCGAACATTGCTCAGGGATTCTCCGGCTTGGATGTCGAACCCATCCGTCACGGGAGCGCCGTTGTATTCCACGCGAATCTGTTTCAACCCGTCAGGCGGCGTGAAGGCGCGAATATCGGCTTTGCCTGGTTTCAATCCGCTGAATCGGAAACTGCCGTTGGCTTCAGGGCGAGCGCTGCGTCCGCTGACTGAGTCGCCGGACGCGCGATAAATCAAATTCAAATTCATGCTGGACAGTTGTTTGACGATTGCCGGATCGTTGGTTCCTTCGACGACGGCCACGCCGCTGAGCGAACCGCCGCGATGCGCCTTGATTTCAACGCCACTCACATCGGCATCGCTGATTTCAACCGGAGTCTGGTCGCTGTAAATGTCCGAAAGCTGAGACGCGTAACGCGAATCGGCAAAGACGACATATTTGCCGGGCAAAACTCCTTGAAGCTGAAACTCACCTTGAGTGTCAGATACCGTCATCAAAGTGACCGTGCCCGAAAGTCCGCCATTTGGCGCAGGCGTGCCATAGCCGATGCGAACTCCGGCGACAGGCAGTCCGTTGGCGACTTCGACGACTCTGCCGGAGATGTCGTATGTCTTTCTGGTTTCGGCGACTTTGATGTCTACGTCTGTCGCTTCCGAACTTTCGCTGAGTTCAATGATCCTGGCCTGCTTTTCGTCTGTGGTGTCCGGGTGAAAGGTTTGCGCGTGATAAAGCCGCGCCATCTCCGCCCGCAGCCCATCTTGTTGGGAATACCCGAAACTCACCTTGTACTTTCCGGCGGGCAAGCTGTGAATGCGATATACGCCACGGTCGTCGGTGCTTGGATTTTGCGCTCCTCCAACTCCAACTTGGACGAAATTGCCGCGCGCGTCCATTTTGGTCAGTTGCACATACTTTTCGACAATGGGTTTGCCCGTGGGATCGGTGATACGCCCTGTGATGACGGCTCCGCGTTTCAACGTCAGTTCGACGGTTTCCAGCGTTTCGCCATCGGCCAAATTCACCAGCTTGCCGCTGTACAGCGGAGAATCGTCGGCGGAAACAAAGCCCGGAGCCAATGCGACGATTCGGTATTGCCCGGCATTCACTCCGGAAAAAATGAATCGGCCTTCGGCGTCGGTTTTGACTTTGGCAAATTGACTGCGGTCGGGCATGGAAGGCATTCCGCCTGGAGCGGTTTGCTGTGGTTGCAGCCCGACGAAAACGCCGCCAGCCGGTTCGCCTTTCAGTGTGACGCGGCCAGATACAATGGCCGTGCCTTCTTTCGGTTGAGTTTGGGCAAAGGTCAGGGCGCTGTAACACAACGTCAGCGTCAACAAGGTCAAGATGCGGATAAACATGACTGTGACTCCTGGGTTATTGAGAAGTTGTTCAAAACTTCAACACGTGATCTTTCACGCGCTGGCAGGGAAGTAACTCAAGTTGCTGGTTGGCGGCTTCGGCTTCTTTTCTCAGTTTGGCGCGTTCTATCGAGTCGAATGCCGCAGGGTGTTGAGTGTCTTTTTCGGTGTCGGGAATGGAACGCGCCAGCAACCAGTACTTGCCGGGCGCAAGGTGTTTGAATTCAAACGAGCCGTTTTTTTCGATGACGGTTTCGCGGTAACGCAGCACGTCGTCCGCCGCAGTGGTTTCCGCCGGAACCAAATGGACGCGCAAGCGATTGGGACGGTTCCCGCCTGATTTTGGCGCGACGCGACCGGACAAACTGGCAGCGCCTTCGGCAAGCGTGATTTCCAGTCCAGCGAGTTTTTCGCCCGCTTTCAATGTGATGGCCGAACGCGCCGCATCGGTTTTGGTTTTGGCGGCTCCGACAGATGGAAGCGTCATCGAACGCACGAACCAGTTTTCACCGGGCAAATCGGCTTCGATTCGATAACTGTCTGGCTCTAACTGGTAAAGGATGAATTCGCCTTTGTCGTCGGGCGCGAACGGGCGAATAGCTTCATCGCTTTCGCCAAACACTGCGTTCAATGTGCGCGGATTGCGAAGCTCGCTTTTGGGGCGAAGCAGGATTGCTTCAACGGATGGCGATGCTTTGGAATCGCATCTGGCTTCGCCGGTTTTGGCGGTTTCAATAATGACTCGGCCACCAATTGAAGCGTAAGGAATCATTCGCAAAGTCAGGCCTGTAACATCGGCTCCTTTGACCGAAACGCGCAAGGGCGGCGAACCGGCACTGTTGTCTTCTGTTCGGCCAATCTGTCGTGCATACAGTTCGTACTCGCCATCGGGAATTCCGAAAAAGACAAAGGCTTTGGCTTGATTGGGGCTGGTTGAAGCTACATGGTCTTTGGTGGCGGCGTGCAGCAAGGTCAGCCCAGGGCTGTTGAACGGTTGGGACGAATCGGTTGCGCCGGTCAGCAAGCCGCTGATGGCTCGGCCAGCGTCGCCGCGGAAGCGAATGTCTATTCCCGAAAGCTCATCGCCTGGGCGAACGGTGAGTTCCTGAGCAGCATCGCGCGTGGTTGAAGGATAAAAAGTCGGAATTTCGGAATTGCCGCTCAACCAGGGTTCGGTCGGATCCGAATCTGCCGCGACAACATACACTCCCGGCAACAATCCAAAAGCTCGATAAATGCCACGGTCATCGGTTCGAAAATCATCGCCGAAAAACGAAGTCTCTCCGTTGCGAACCCGCTTGCCGTTCAAATCGCGCAGCCGTTGCAATTTCACTTTGGCGTAAACCAGCGGCTCTCCGGTGGAATCGGTAACTTTGCCTGTGATGACTCCGCCTTTGACAAGATAAATTGTCACGGTTTCGCCGGGACGATAAACGCGCTGGGCGGTTGCGTCGTCGGTGACGTAACCCGGCGCGACGATTTCGATGGAATACGAGCCAGCAGCCAAACCCGTCAATTTGAAACTGCCGGTTTCGTCACATTGCACTGACTCGTTTCGGCGATTTTTGCGCACTCCGACGGTGCTGATTTCAACACTGGCTCCGGCGGCGGGCTGTCCGTCGTCAAGCAGGATTTTGCCGCTGATCGTCGTTGCAGGGTTGGATTGCGCCAAAGCGATGCTGCAAATCAGCAACGCCAGAGAAACGGCGGCGAACAGTTTCATCGTTCCTCCTGAAAAGGTCGGTTGGGATCGTATGGAATGGTCATTGTTACCGTTGAACCAGGGGAAACGAAGACTTTCTGTTTGGCGAGCAGCCTCATTTGGCGGTCTCCGTTGGGCATCTGGCTGGAACCGAATAGCTGCAATTCGTATTCGCCCGCTGGCAAACTGGTCAACTCGAAACGGCCTTTGTCGTCCACGACATTGTGGAACCAGGTTCCGGTCGTATTGCCTTGCAACCGAGCTTGAATTCGATACGTTCCTGCGACTGCTTGCGGTTGGCCAGTCGCCTGAATTTGCCCGCGAATGACGCCAGTTCCGACGGTAAAAACCAGTCGCAAATCGTTGACTTTTTCACCTTTGGACAACTTGAAGGATTCTTCGACAGGAGCGCCACCTCGCTCCATGCGGATAAAAGACAACGTGCGGTCTTCGCCGTTATTCACGTGAAGTCTCACGTTTCCCGGCGCAACGCCCGTAAGCAAAAACGTGCCGTCGGGTTTGATGGTGGTTTGATGATGCGAACTCGGCTGAGGCTGACGATCTTGCGGTTCTTCCGGTTCGGTATGGGCGAAGATCATCATTCGAGCCAGTTTCGCTTTGATTGCCGCATCGTTCGAACCTTCGATGACAGCGACGCCGCTGACCGTACCGCCACGCAAGGCTTTGATTTCAACGCCGGACACGTCTTCGTCCAGCACCTGAAAGTTCATCGGTTCAGCGTAAAAGTCCGACGATTCCATCCAACCGGCGTACAGGTTGCAGGCATATTGGCCTTGCTTCAAACCTGCCAAACGAAAATTCCCCTGCCGATCAGATTGTCCTTCGCCGTAGCCACCCTCGTTATCTTCTTCAGAGGTTTTTCGGCAACTGACGCGGATATTCGCAACCGGTTTGCCGGTGTCAGCTTCGATGACGCGACCGATGGCTTCGTAGGTTTTGCGTTTTGCGTCCAGCCGAAAATTGATGCCGGTGACTTCTTCGCCAGCTTTGACGGGGATCAGTTTGGCTTGTTCGGCAGTAGTGGCGTCCGGGTAAAAGATGGGCGGATATTTGGCCGAAGAGAAAAAGTTATCGTCGCCACCTGCGCCCAGCAAATACGTTCCGGCTGGCAACCCGTAAATTCGATAGACGCCACGATCATCTGTCATCTGTTCTCCCCAATTGCCGGGAAGATTTCTGGATTGTTGCTGGCCATCCGGGCCTGTGACAATCAAGGTCACGCGAACTTGATGTGCAATTATCGGGCGACCTTCGGCGTCGGTGATCTGGCCGGTAATCACTCCGCCGCGCACCAGCGCAAAATCCAGGTTGTCGCGCGATTCGCCGGAATCGAGCGTGATCAGTTTGGGGTCGTAGTGTTGCTGTCCGGGAGGGACAAATGCTTTGGAACCCGCCGTCACCACAAAACGTCCGGGAGGTAAACTGGCGATTTGATATTGTCCTTCGCCATCGGTGCGGACTTTGAACGCGCTTCGCGTAATTGCACCGTCCGCCGTCTGGCGAATCGGCTGGGGCGAATTGAAATCCGTCGGAATCTCGTTGATGTCTACCTGTATGTTCGCTGCCGGCTGGCCGTTGATCGTCACGCGCCCGGAGATCGAACAATTGCGTGGCCGTGTGTCGCGAGTTAATTCAGTTGGTCGAATTTGAGCCTGGCTCAAATTCGGGCAGGCAATCAGGAATAGAAAAACGAGCGAAGCAGCAAAGGAAACTTGACGCATGTTTTCTCCAAGTGATGAAACGATGAATCGTCAATGATCGAAAGCGAGAGGCCAGTCGGTTGAGAAACTCGCTTTCGGTGTAACGTTACGAAACGAACGACTTGCTCGTTTCTGCCAAGAGGTGCGCGCATTCTACGAGCCGGTTTGGAACCAGACAAGAGCGTGGCTTGAGCTATTATGGTTTCACAAACGCCAGAAAAGACGGCCTCTTGACGCTATAGGAAGCGATGACTAGAATCTGCAACTTCAATTTTGCCGAGTAAGGCAAATCACCTCAAAACATAATCCTGAAGCAAACAATTCGGAGGCAGGCTTGATTGAAGTTGAGCATCTGACGAAGAGCTACGGACAAGCGCGCGCTGTCAATGACATCTCTTTCAAGGTCGAAAAGGGAGAGATTCTAGGTTTCCTTGGTCCCAACGGCGCTGGCAAAACCACCACCATGAGAATTCTGACCGGCTATTTGCCGGCGACGGGCGGAACTGCGCGCATCGCCGGGTTTGACGTGTTTGAAGACTCGATGGAGGTTCGCAAACGCATTGGGTATCTGCCGGAAACTCCGCCGCTGTATCCCGACATGACCGTCAGCGATTACCTGGCGTTTGTGGCGCGGATCAAAGGCGTTGCCGCAGGCGACGTGACCAAGCGCGTCGAAGAAGCGATGCGCATGACCAACATCACTGACCGCAAGGACTGGCTGATCAAAAAGCTTTCGCGCGGTTACAAACAGCGAGTCGGCATTGCGCAAGCCGTCGTTCACAATCCGGACGTGGTTATTCTGGACGAACCGACGGTGGGACTCGATCCAACGCAGCGCAGCGAAGTCCGCAACCTGATCAAAGGTTTGGCGGGCGAACACACCATCATTCTTTCGACGCACATCCTGTCGGAAGTCGAAACGACCTGCGACCGCGTCATCATCATCAATAAAGGCCAAATCTCCGCCATTGACACGCCGGACAATCTGACCAAACAGCTCAAGGGCGGCGAACGAGTTCGGATTGTGGTGAGCGGCGAAGCCGATGGTCTGCGTGCCGCGCTGGAAGCTGTCGAAGGCGCGCGGGCTGTCGAAATCGAATCGCCCGATCACGATGGCGCTCTGGCGGTGACGGTGGAAAGCGATCTGGGAGTTGATCTGCGCGGACAAATCGCAGCGAAGGTGGTCGGCGGCGGATTCGAACTGCTCGAACTTCGCTCCGTCAGTCTGAGCCTGGAAGAAATCTTCATGCAACTGACGACGGAAGAAAGACCGACCGAAGAAAAACCGACGGAAGAAAAACCGACCGAAGAGAACACGAGTGAGGAGAAAGCAGCGTTATGAAGGGAATTCTGGCGATCTTCCGCCGCGAATTGGGCGGGTATTTCGTGTCGCCGATTGCCTACATCGTGATTGGCGCGTTTCTGGTGGCAGCCGGATTTGTCTTTTCCATCATCCTGTCCAGCGTCATGCAATACGCCGTGATGGCTCAGGCGCAAGCTGCGCGGTCAGGCGCTCCGCCTGACATTGACGTGCCGATGCAGGTCATTCGCAGCTTCGTCGGTTTTGTCGGAACGTATGTGCTGCCGATTCTGGTGCCGATGCTGACAATGGGCATTTACGCCGAAGACCGCAAACGCGGCACGATGGAAATGCTGATGACTTCGCCGATCACCGAACTGCAAATCGTGATTGGCAAATACCTGGCTTCGCTGACGCTGTTTGTGGTCATGCTGGCTCCGACGTTGATTTATTACCTGATCGTCGGAATGTACAGCGATCCGCCTTTGCCGTGGCGAATTGTCGGATCGGGTTATCTGGGACTGTTCCTGCTCGGCGCGGTGTTGTTGGCCATCGGAGCCTTCATTTCCTCGCTGACCGAAAACCAGATCATTGCCGGAGTCGTGACTTTCGTGCTGTTCCTGACGCTGCTGTTCATTGATTTGTCGGTACGCGACAGCAGTTCAGGCTTTGCGGAAGTCATTAAATATCTTTCGATCCTTCAGCATTACCAGGAATTTTCGCAAGGCGTGATTGATACCACGAACATCATTTTCTATCTGTCCGGCGTCGTGCTCGGTCTGTTCCTGACGCTGCGTTCGCTGGATTCGATGCGTTGGAGAAGGGCATAAGGAGAGTAGTCGGTAGTCAGTAGCCCGGTAGTCGGTTGAATCCGAAGTACCGATAACTGAACACCGGCAACCGAGAACCTATGAATACTAATCGTCAAGAGATCATCAAAATGGCGGGCTTCATCGGCGCGGCGATGGCCATTGCCGGATATGTTCGCCACACGATTGAAGACATCTGGGGTTGGTTCAATCTGTCGCTGTTGATTGTCGGCGGCGTGTTGTTGCTGGCTTCGATTGCGCTGAATTACAAAGACATCATCGAATACTTCCGCGGGCGGTCAGGACGTTTGAGCGCCAACATGGCGTTGCTGACCGTCGCCGTCGTCGGCTTGATCGCCATCGCCAACTTTCTGGGTTATCGCCATCACAAACGTTACGATCTGACGGCGGAAGGATTGTTTTCGCTTTCAGATCAAACCAAGAAAGTGCTGGGCGGGTTGCAGAAAGATGTCAAAGTCATACGGTTCGACAAGGAAGACAACCCACAAATTGCCGACCAGATGAATGAGTTCAAGTACCAGTCGAAGCGAATCAGTTACGAATGGATTGACGCAGTGGAAAAGCCTGGAGCCGCCCGCAATTATGCCGCCAAAAATGGCGAGCTTATTGTGACGACCGGTGAAGGCGAACAGCGTCGTATCGAGCGATTGCAACAGGCCGATGAACAATCGCTGGTCAACGCCATTCTGAAAGTCACGCGCGAGACATTGAAGACGATTTGCTTTACCGAAGGGCACGAAGAAAAAACACTCACTGATGCTTACAGCCAGGCCGACGCCAAGTTGAAAAGCGAAAATTATTTGATCCAGACGATCAATCTGGCGACTTCCAAACAGATTCCTTCGGAATGTTCGGTGGTGGTGGTGGCCGGACCTAAGACTTCTTTTCTGGCGCCTGAAGCTTCGATGTTGGGGCAGTATCTGGACAATGGCGGCAAGGCTATGATCCTGCTCGACCCTGAAACGGATCATCAACTCGATGACGTGCTGAAGAAATGGGCTATCGAAGTCGGCAATGACTTCGTGCTGGATTTCAGCCAGGCCGGGCAAATGTTCGGCGGCGGTCCGGTAGCGCCGCTGGTGTTCAATTATGGGCAACATCCGATCACGCAGAACTTCACACGTTCAATGACGATCTTTCCGCAGGCGCGTTCGGTCAAGGTCATTCCGGCCAGCGGGTCGGGCGTCAATGCTTCGACGCTGCTGACGGCTTCGCCCGAAAGTTGGGGCGAAACCGATTTGAAAGAAGGCGTCGAACCGACACTCGATGACAAAGATACAAAAGGGCCGGTCACTTTGGGCGCGGTCGCCAGCAAGAGCCTGGGCGAAAACAAGGAAACTCGGTTGGTGGTCATTGGCGATTCGGATTTCGCCTCGAACCAGGCATTCCGGTTTCAGCGCAACGGCGACTTGTTCGCAAATTCGATCAACTGGCTGGCTCAGGACGAAGACCTGATTTCGATTCGCCCGAAAACAGCCACCAATCGCAGCGTGACGATGAGCGGCGCTCAATTGAATACCTTTTGGTGGCTGGTCGTTGTCGTGTTGCCGCTCGGCATCATCGGCATTGGAACGTTCATTTGGTGGAAACGCCGATAGCTTTTTTTGAGTAGTCGGGAGTCGGTAATCGGGAGCCAGCCTCCAGCTACCGCCTCCCGACTACTGACTACCGACTACTCAAGATTATGAAACGCAGTACACTTTTACTTCTCATGGCCGCCGTCGTAGGCGGCATTGCCATTTACTTTCTGGAAATCAAACCCGGCAAACCGCGCGATGAAGCGGCGACGCCCGAAGCCAAAGAAGCCGTCAGCTTCAAGCGCGAAGACATTGTCGGCGTCACCGTCACGCGCGGCGACGAAACCATCAGCCTGGAAAACGAAAACAACAAATGGCTGATTAAGCAACCGACGGCGGCAGCGGCTGATGATGCGGCTTTGAATTCGCTGATCGGCGATCTGGTCAGTTCGCGCATCGAACGCGATTTCGCCAATCCATCGGCAGACGCGCTGAAGGAATACGGTCTGGATGCTCCCGCCGTGAAACTGGAAGTCCGGTTGAAAGACGGCAAAACGCACAAGATAGAACTCGGCGGAAAAGACCCTATTGGTTCGTCGGTCTATGCGCGGTTTGACGGTTCGTCGAATGTCGTGGTGATTCCGGCCTCGTTGCTGGCCAGTTCGGACAAATCCTTCAACGATTGGCTGGATCGTTCGTTGCTCGGTGTCAGCGAATATGATGTCGCTTCGCTGAAAGTGACGAATGAAAGCGGCAGTGTTGAATTGACCAAAAAAGACGGCGAATGGACGATCACCGCGCCATCGGCTGTTGCCGCCGAAGCCAGTGAAGTCAGCAGCTTGATTACCGATGTCACGTCGGCCAAAGCCGAATCGCTGGTTGAAGAAGACACTTCGGATTTGGCGAAATTTGGATTGAATAAAACCGCCATCACGGTCACTGCCAAACTGGCTACTGGTGGAGAAAAAGCGCTGCAAATCGGTTCGAAGGTCAATGACTCCTATTACGCAAAAACTTCGGACAATCCGAAGGTCATGAAGATTTTCGGCACGCTGTTCGAAACGCTCAACAGCGCCAAGTTCGGTTCGTTGCGCAGCAAACAGTTTTACAAACTCGATCGTGATGAACTGACGCGGTTCGAGATCAGAAACGCGCACGGCAAGCTACTGGTGGAAAAGAAAGACGACAAATGGCTTGTCGTCGAACCGGCGGACAAAAAAGACAAGGAAGCGCAGCCGTTCAAACTCTTCACGCCGTTTGAATCCAGAGCCGCCGATGTGCTGGACAAAGCGACGCCTGCGATCCTTGCCAAATTCGCCAAACCGGCAGCGGAAATTCGCTTGACGGAAAAATCCGGCAAAACGACCGTCCTGAAAATTTCACAAGCTGATGGCGACGACATATACATCCGCATCGAAGGCCGCCCGGAACTTTACAAGATGGGCAAGATGATGTTGGAAAGTTTCAACTACAAGATCGAAGACGCGATTCAACAGTAACGTTCAGAGTTCACGCTTCAGCGTGTTTGCACGCTGAAGCGTGAACTCTGAACTCCCACACTCAGCAAGGCGCAAAGGTAAACACCACCACGCCAATCACGAACCACAGCGCCGCGTAAATCATTCCGTAGCCGATAAATTCGCGGAAACTGACGCGAGCGATTCCCGCCACAATCATTGCCCAAAACGGTGTCGAAAGATTTCCCATGTGATCGCCTACGCTCAAGGCCAGCATGCCGCGTTGCACTGATACGCCGACGGCCATCGCCGCCTTGGACGTGACGAAACCTTGAATCGCCCACTGCCCTCCGCTGGAAGGCACGAAAAACGAAACGACTGTTCCAGCGATGGCCGCCATCAACGGGAACGTGTATGGCGTCGAAACCGCCGCGATGATGCCAGCCAGCTTTTCGCCTAACGTAGTGTGCTGGATCAATCCGGCGACTCCGGCGTAGAGGTGATAAATCACCACCACCGGCCAGGCTGACAAAATCGCGTGTTGCAAAGCCTTGGTAAACCGATACACGTTGCGATGCAGCAAAAAGGCGAGCAGCAGGAAAATCGCGTTCAGCGAATTAATGTCCAGGCTGGCTCGTTTTGTAATGAAGTGATGCCAGAGCCACGCCGCCACCGCCGCACAAAATATCAGCGTGATGATCGAACTGCGCTCCAATCGTTCGGACAGATTTTCTGGATTAGTTTCATCGGTAGGGGCAGGATCAGCCAGCTTGTTGGCTTCGGGGAAGGCGGACAGCGGACGACGGTTTTTCGGCATCAACCAGCAGCCAACCGCCAGCAGCGCCGCCATAAAAACAATTTCGTGAATGATGGCCGCCGGAGACCAGATTGTCGTGCTCAACGGAATGACGCCGATCAGGTCTTTCAGAAAATGTCCGTCGGTCGCCATCAACAATGGCGCGCTGGCCGACAATCCGAATTGCCAGACAGCGTTCGCCGCCCAAACCGTCGCCAGCAGGAACAGAAAGTCCACTTCGATTTTTTTGCGCTCGGCTTCGCGCGCGAAGTAAATCGCAATGATCGGTCCCAACGCCACGCCCAAGCCCCAGTAAAAATACGAAAGCAATCCGTTCAGCAATACTGCGCCGATGACCACTTGATTGGTGCTTTGGGGCATTCGAGCCAGAAACGCGACCATCTTTCGGAATAATGAACTTTGGCCGACGACCGAACTGAGCGTGATGATCAGTGTCATTTGCATGGTGAACGGCAACAACATCCACAACCCGCGATACCAGGCATCCATCGTTGTCGAAAACGAATTGCCGACAACAAGTGCGGCGACGAATAACACCACCAGCAAAAAAATCGCCGCCGTAATGGCGTCCGGCACAAGCCGCCCCATCACGCGCGCAAAACGATCAGCCCACGATTCCTGTATCATTCCGTTTTGTTCCTTTGGTTTGAGTTTGAGGTCAGAATTTCGTCGGCGGATTCTTGAACAAGCCGACCGGAAAGACAATACTGCGCGCGTCATAAATCACTTCACCAAATCAACAAGGAGACTCGATGAATCGCCGAGACGTTTTGAAAACCGGATTGGCTGCTGGGATCGCCGGAACTGCGGAACTCAACGCTTCTGCCGCCGAAGCCAACCACTTTTACGAATTGCGAACCTATCAACTGCGAAACGACATTCAACCCGCAAAGATCAACGATTTCTTTCAAGGGCATTTTTTGCCGCGTATGCAAAAACTCGGCGTCGGCCCGGTGGGGTGTTTCAATGTGGTGGCGGGGCAATTCATTCCGTCGCTGATCGTGTTGGTGGATTACAAATCGCTGGCCGAAATGCAGGCGACGATGGCCGCCACCAACGACAAGGAATTTTTGACGGCCTGGCGAACGTTTGAAACGGCTGCGGACATGCCTTATGTGCGGTATGAATCCGTTTTGTTAAAAGCCTTCGACGCACATCCGAAAGTCGAATTGCCAGCGCCCGCCGATAAACAAGCCGACAAACAGCCGGCGCGTCTGTTCGAACTTCGCACTTACGAATCGCGCAACGCCTTCACGCTGCGAAACAAGGTGGACATGTTCAATCAGGAAGAGATCAAGATTTTCCGCGCTTGTGGAATTCAACCGGTCTTTTTTGGCGAAGGCGTGATTGGCACTCGGCTGCCGTCGCTGACTTACATGGTCGGGTATGAAAACATGGCTGCGCGGGATAAGGCCTGGGATACGTTTCGCGCCAATCCTGATTGGGCGCGCGTCAAAACCAAACCCGGCTGGACGGATCCCGAAGCCGTGTCGAACATTCACGCTTCGTTTTTGCGCCCAACCGGGTATTCGCAAATCAGGTGAGAGGCGGCCAAAGCTCGCTTTGATAAATCAGAAATCAACTACGAATAAACACAAATGGCCACGAATGTGCGGCGGAGATTGAGAGAAGGCAACACTTGGTTGATTTCAGTTTCAGCATTCGTGGTCATTTGTGAAGATTCGTAGCTGATTTCAACCCACTACTGCGCTAAATCTTCAAAGTCTTCGAAGCTCGGCAGTTCGTTCAAATCCTTCAAGCCGAATTGAATCAAAAACTCTTTGGACGTGCCGTAGAGCATCGGTTTGCCGACCGTTTCTTTGCGGCCTTTGGTGACGATCAATCGTTTTTCCAGCAGGGTTTTGATTGCCGATGAAGAGCTGACGCCGCGAATTTCCAGAATCTCCGGAATCGTAATCGGTTGTTTGTAGGCGATGACCGCCAGCGTTTCCAGCGCGGGCAAGGACAGCCGCGCCGACGGGCGGGATTTCAAATACTTGCGAATGAATTCGTGATGTTGCGGGCGCGTGGAAATGCGCCAGCCACCGGCAATTTCGCGTATGTCCAACCCGCTGTTGCGCGCCTCGTAATCGGCGACCAATTCCTCCAACGCGGCCTGCACATCAGCTTCGGGAACGTCGCCGAGGATTTTGCAGAGTTGTTTGAACGGCAGCGGTTCGTCGGCGACGAACATCAGGGCTTCGATAACCGGCTTCAATTCCTCGCGGGTTGCTGTGATTTGATCTTCTGCGGCGTCGGCAGTGTCGGCGGCTTCTTCGGTTTCCGACTCATCGCTGCTTTCGGCGTCATCCGCCGTCGGTTCTTCTTCGTCTGTGATTTCCTCTTCCGTCAAATCAAGCTCAGTCGGGAATTCGTTTTCCTCAACAGCTTCATCAACGACTGAAATCTCTTCAACGGATGATTCCTCGATTGATGATTCTTCTGGTGATGATTCTGCGACGGCTTCAACCGCCGATTCTTCTTCGATTGTTTCCTGGTTTTGAATTTCTTCGTTCATAGTTCGGGCAATTGATCTTCAGCAGAATCAGACGTTGATTCCACCTTTTCAGGTTCTGGTGTTTGTGGCGAAACTTGAGTGGATTCCGGCGTTCGTTCGGCGATTGGTTCTGGTTCGGGCATCAGGTCGAAGTTCGGCGGAGTTCGTTTGCGCGCGAAAATATCGCCGAACAATTCACGCTGCGTCAGATGAATCCTGAACTCTTTGACCAGTTCCAGAAACGCCAGAAAGGTCAAAATCAATTCGCGTTTGGAGCGTGACTGTTCAAAAATTTCGCGGACGTTGATTTCTTCGCCACTTTCCAATCGCGCGTTGATCTGAGCCAGCTTTTCGGCCATCGTGACTTCTTCACGCTGGATTTCCATCTGGGCTTCGGATTCAACCCGCTTCAGGATTTCGCGGAAGACGCGCAACAGGTCAAAAACCGTCGCCGACACTTCCGGGTTGCTTTTGTCCGTTTCCAACTGGCCGCGCGGAAAACTGGCCGATTCGATTTCGCCACGCGAATGCAGCATCTGCGCCGCCGATTTGAATTTCTGGTATTCCAACAACCGCTCGATCAGTTCGGCGCGCGGGTCTTCGACCAAATCTTCTTCGCCTTCGATCTTGGGCGCAGGCGGCAACAGCATCTTCGATTTTATGTAAATCAACGTCGAAGCCATGACCAGAAAATCTCCGGCGATGGAAATGTCCAGTTCGCGCATCAAGGTCAGATATTCCAGGTATTGTTTGGTGATGCGGGCAATCGGAATATCTTTGATTTCGATTTCGTCTTTTTTGATCAGGTACAGCAGCAGATCCATCGGGCCTTCGAAGATTTCCAGCTTGACGCGATAACTGTCGCGCCGTTCCTCTTCGCTCTGCTCCGGCGTGTCTTCCAGTAACGCTATGGCTGCTTTCTTTTTGGTTTTCGTTTCTGTCATAAAACTTTTCGACAGGATTTACAGGATTCAACAAGATGCAGAATTCAATTCGGGAAAATCCTGTTCAGCTTAATCCTGTTCGTTCCCGTCTTGCTGAATCCGTTGGTTGATTCCCCAGCGATGAACGTCAAAAGCCAGCTTGTCGGCTTCAACCGGTTCCAGCCAATGAAGCTCGTGTTCAGGTTCGTTGTCGAGCGCCGCCCCGAAGCTGGCCGCAAAATACGAACAATGGAATTCCCAATGTCGGCTACCGTCGGATTCGCTGTGATACTGAATGGCGCTACCAAGAAAGTGGCCAATCACGACTTCTCTGGCACATTCTTCGCGGACTTCGCGCGTTAATGCTTCTTCCAGTGATTCGCTGAGTTCGATGCCGCCGCCTGGCAGGAAAAACGCTTTTCGACCTTTGGCCGAAGCGAATCTGCCGTGTTCGTCAAAGATCACTGCATAAGCACCAGCGCGACGACGGTATTCCACGTTGGGATTGAAGCTGCCGAATTTCAGTTCTTCGCTCATTGGAATTTACGACCAGGAGATGTTCATGGCGCGGCGAACTTCGCCCATCACGCGACCGGCTTCTTCGCGTGCGCGTCTGGAACCTTCCAGAATGATGTCACGAACTTCGTCCTGATGATCGCGATAATAATTGACGCGTTCGGTGATCGGAGCCAGATAATCAATCATCGCCTGAGCCAGAGCCTTCTTGCGATCTACGCAACCGATGCGCGCGTTTCGGCAATCGTCGTCGAACTGGTCGGCGACTTCGGCGGCGACGAACATCCGGTGCATCTGGCACACGTCGCAGTTTTCGGGATGGCCGGGATCAACTTTCTTGACGCGTGTCCGGTCGGTAATCATCTGGCGAACTTTGGCCTGAATCACGTCTGCCGAATCGCTCAACTCAATCGTGTTGTTGTAGCTTTTCGACATCTTGCGTCCGTCGGTTCCGGTCAGCTTGGGCGACGCGGTCAACAAGGCTTCGGGTTCGGGGAAAATGTCGCCATAAAAGTTATTGAAGCGGCGAACGATTTCGCGCGTCAGTTCGACGTGGGCGACTTGATCCTGGCCGACCGGCACGTAATGCGCTTTGTACATGCAAATGTCCGCCGCTTGCAGCACCGGATAACCCAGAAAAGCGTAATTGCCCAAATCCTTGTCGGTGATGTTTTCGCGCTGTTCTTTGTAAGTCGGCACTCGTTCCAGCCAGCCGAGTGGCGTCACCGCCGAAAAGTAAATGTGTAGTTCGGCGTGTTCTGGAACCAGCGATTGGACGAAGATAGTCGCTTTGTTCGGATCGAGTCCCGCGGCCAGCCAATCGGTGACCATCAGAATGGTGTTTTCGTTGATCTTCGAAGTGTCGGCGTAATCACTGGTCAGCGCGTGCCAGTCGGCTACGAAATGAAAGCTTTCGTAGCTGTCCTGCAACTTGACCCAGTTTTTCAGCGCGCCTTCGTAATTGCCCAGGTGCAATTTCCCGGTCGGGCGCATTCCACTAACGATTCGTTTCATAGCTTGAAATTATTGGCGGGGAAAATCCATTGCCGGTTAAAGACGGTACAGAAAATCAACGAATTCCATAATCGGAAACATCAGCGCGCTGATAAAACCGACTTGCATCAGCAAAAACAACACGATGAATCCCGACCAGTCAGGAATTTGCGCGTAAGATTCGGCGATCGAATCGGGCAACAGATTCATCAGGATTTTGCTGCCGTCCAGCGGCGGAACCGGAATCATATTGAAAACAGCCAAAATGATGTTTAACCGGATTCCGACTTCCATGACTTTGGCTATGGGCGCAGCCATATCGCCCAGTGAATTGCCAAGCGAAGTTTGGAAAGTGATTTTGGCCAGAATCAAAAAGACGGCCACCAGAATCACATTGCTGAACGGGCCGGCTGCGGCAATCAGAATTTCGCCAGTTTTGCGGTCGCGCAAATTCAGTGGGTTGTAAGGCACGGGCTTGGCCCAACCGAACAACCAAGCTCCTGTGGTGTAGGCAATCAGAGGAAAAAGAATGGTTCCGACCGGGTCAATGTGTGGAACCGGATTGAGCGTAACTCGACCGAGGTATCTGGCCGTAGGGTCTCCGACGCGCTCTGCCATCCAGGCGTGAGCGCATTCGTGAACCGTCAACGACAGCAAAAAAACTACGAACCAGATGATCAGATTGCTAAGAAATGAGCCTTCCAAGCGCTTTGCTCCTGTGAATTTTGTTGGGGTTAAACGAGCGGGCAAAGTAGCACGCGGTTTCAAACACTGTCAATTTCGCGTTCAGAGGTGATCGTTACTTCCAAACGCACGGCTCGACGAACAATTTCGCGCGACGAAACCAGCACGGCTCCGCGTTCGATGGCCAGTTCATAAACCTTGCCGGTCAGGTCGTAATGCGGAATGGATTTCATCTGAAACCATTCGCGTCGCAATCCCAAACTGTCAGCGAATTCGTGCAACTCGTCCAGCGAAGAATCCGACACCAGATGGCCGCAGCGCTGGTACCAATATCGAAACGGCCCGCGCGCTCCGTTTTGAAAAGAATCAATCAAAATCGCCATAACTTCCCGTGTCGTCAGTTTTAGTTGGTGGAACCAGATTCCGCTTTTGCAACCGGCTTGGATTTTACCTTTTTCTGCTGACCGACTTTCTCGGTCTTGGCTTTTTTCTCTATCTTGCCGGATTCGGCTTCCGTCATTTTGCGCTGCAACTCTTCCAGAAAGGCAATGGTTCGTTGCAACTGTTTCTCGAACTTCTCATCGCCCAGCTTGCGGCGCGATTTCTTGACGACTTTTTTGACGCGCCCGACCAGCGCGTTGCCATTTTTCTCTTTCGATTCCTTTTTAGGTTTTTCTTCTTTTTCCTGAGAGGGTTTTTCCTGTGTCTTCGCCATAAAGAGTCCTTTCATTGAGTTTTCCCTGTCAATTCCGTGTAACTTGTTGTCAGACTTTCTGTTGATCGCATTGGTGCGGCAGTATAAGCCAGCCGGACGACAAGTGTCATGGTTTGACGCTTTCAAGCTGCCTGCCTATCATCGCCGCTCTTCATTACCATTTGAAAACAGGAGCAGGACAAATGTCAGAAGCAAGAATTGAAGTGTTCAAAAAGATGCTGGACGCCGACCCCAACAATTCGACGGTACGGTTTGGGCTGGCAAACGAATTGTTGAAACTGGAACGATTCGCCGAAGCCGCCGCCGAATTGCAAACCTATTTGAGCCAGACCAACGATCAGGGAAACGCCTATGGAAAGTTGGGGCAGGCGCTGGAGCGGTTAGGCAAATTCGACGAAGCCAGGCAGGCGTATCAGCAAGGGATTGACGCCGCTAATCGGCACGGCCATCCGGGAATGGCGCAGGAGTTCCAGATGGCATTAGACGATTTGCCCTGAGCAGTTGGTGCGGGGCGAAATTTCAAGTTCAGTCAAAAAGAGCAGGCGATTCAGGCCTGCTCTTTTTTTGCAAAAATTTTCAGATTTCGTGAGGGGATTTGTCTTTGCTTTACGGTTTTACCAATGAGCGAAAGAAAGCAGGCGCTTTTGGGAACGACGCAAGGCGTAGGGAGCGGTCACCAAGCCTTTCGGGAAGTCTCTCATCAGCGACGCTCGGTAAGATGTTTGGACGGAAGCGCCTGTTCAGTTTTCTCGCGCGTGAGGTGCGCAGCAAGTTTTTCTTTTACCCCACGGTTTCCGGCATCATCCGCACCGAGGTTTAACGATAAGGCGTGAAACTTCGGGTTGACCGCGCGGCTGCTGCCGGAAGCTCCTTTTCCCCCAAGTTCGTCCACAGCCAATGGAACGAAAATCGGCCAGCCACTTCCCAAAACAAAGTAAGTACACGGAAAACTAAGTTCCTTTATATTTGCTGTTTCCGGCATTCACGCGCGAGT
>ERZ1066126.20-NODE-20-length-150135-cov-32.378245_pt1 | contig 150135 bp, 129 predicted proteins | sample MGYA00382773_ERZ1066126 | MGnify/ENA primary metagenome ERZ1066126 (study PRJEB33369, sample SAMEA5778356) | biofilm metagenome | biome: Industrial cooling water; feature: Water cooling tower basin; material: Biofilm | place: United Arab Emirates | collected... | reverse complement strand
CGGGCCAAAATGCATCGGAACTTACTTCAACTTAATTACGGAACACCACACTAGGTCCGCATTGGCTTTTGTTACAGACCCATGGTCCGCATGCTTCTTGGTACGCGGACCCATGGTCCGCAGCTGTCGAATTCGCTACAAAGGTTGGGCGCAGCGTGCGGACCACGGGTCCGCGTGCCAAAGGCGCAGCTTACGATGCGTCGGCGACCCTACTCCGGCCGCAAATATGGGAACAACAAAACGTCGCGAATCGACGCAGTGTTGGTCAGCAGCATTGCCAGGCGATCTATGCCGATGCCCTCACCCGCTGTTGGCGGCATGCCGTACTCCAGCGCGCGGATGTAGTCCGCATCGTAATGCATCGCTTCGGCATCGCCCGCGTCTTTGGCCTGAACCTGCGCCAGGAAACGCTCGGCCTGATCCTCGGGATCGTTCAACTCGGAAAAGCCGTTGGCTAATTCGCGAGCGACAATGAAAAGCTCAAAGCGATCCGTGACCGCCGGATCGGCATCGTTGCGTCGCGACAGCGGCGAGGTTTCCGCCGGATAGTGCGTGATGAAGGTCGGCTGCACCAGGGTCGACTCGACCGTCGCTTCGAAGATCTCCTGCAACAAGCGTCCCCAGCCCCAGTCGGCTTTGGTGTGAATCTTCAAGCGCTGACAATGCGCGCGTAGCGCATCGGCGTTGCGACAATCGCCAATGGCGATGTCGGGGTTCTGGCGGCATACCGCATCAGTCATCGACAGGCGTGTAAACGCCGCGCTGAAATCGATAGTCTGGCCTTGATAGTCGATGAGCTCACGGCCGCAGACCTCGACCACGAGTTCGCGCAGCAAGCGCTCGGTGATATCCATCAAATCGACGAAGGTTGCGTAAGCCCAATAGAACTCGAGCATCGTGAATTCTGGGTTGTGCCGCGTGCTCACGCCCTCGTTGCGGAAATTGCGGTTGATCTCGTAAACACGCTCGAGTCCGCCGACGACCAGGCGCTTCAAATACAACTCCGGCGCCACGCGCAAATACAGCTGCAAGTCGAGTGCGTTGTGGTGCGTGACGAAGGGACGCGCCGTCGCACCGCCGGGAATGTAATGCATCATCGGCGTTTCGACTTCGAGGAAGCCGTACTCCGGTCGCTCCAGGAACTGACGGATAAAGCGTACGATTTGCGAGCGCATCACAAAGGTCCGGCGCACGTCGTCGTTCACGATCAGATCGACATAACGCTGCCGATAGCGTACTTCGGTATCGGCAAGGCCGTGCCATTTGTCGGGCAACGGGCGCAAGGATTTAGTGAGCAGCCGCAGTGACGTTGCGCGCACGCTGAGTTCGCCGGTTTTGGTGCGCATCAGCGGACCGCTGGCGCCAACGATATCGCCGATGTCGTAGCCCTTAAATGACTCGTAAGTGTCGCCGAGTGTGGACTGCTGCAGGAACACCTGGATCGTCTCGCCCGAACGATCCTTGAGCGTTGCGAACGCGGCTTTGCCCATGACCCGTTTGGCCATCAGGCGACCTGCAATCGTCACCGACCGACTAAGCGCGTCCAGCGCAGGTGAATCCCAACGCGCTTTATCCGCGTACTCAGCCTGCAACGTACCCGCAAGCTCTGTCGGCGAAAAGTCGTTCGGGAACGCTACGCCGTCCTGGCGTAACCGCGCCAGCTTTGCGCGGCGCTCAGCAATGATGTGATTGTCGTCAGTCATATCGTCCGTGGGTCGCGCCCTAGCGCGACGCTTTGAGTCGGCAGTGAGAATGCGGCGTCAGGAAAGCCCGCCATAGTTTGTTCACACGAAGCCACGAAGACACAAAAGAGGAAAGGACCACGTTCCCCTACTCCACTTCGTGTCTTCGTAGCTTTGCGTGAGATCGCTTTCGGAGGTAAGCGCCTGTGCGGCGCGTCGAGCTGCAGCGCCACACACGTCAGAGCCCCTGCTTCAAGCTGGCTTCCACGTAGTCATCGAGATCGCCATCAAGCACCGTCTGCGTATCACGACGCTCGACGCCCGTTCGCAGGTCTTTGATCCTGGCATCGTCCAGAACGTAGGATCGAATTTGGTGGCCCCAACCTATCTCAGATTTGGTTGCTTCAAGTCGATCCTTCTCGGCGTTGCGCTTCTGGACTTCGATCTCGTACAGTTTGGCCTTGAGCATCTTCATCGCGCGATCGCGATTGGCATGCTGGCTGCGTTCTGTCTGGCAAGCGACCACAACTCCACTTGGAACGTGCGTGATGCGCACCGCCGACTCGGTCTTGTTGACGTGCTGACCGCCTGCGCCGCTCGACCGATAGACGTCGGTTTTCAGATCAGCCGGATTGATATCGATCTCGATGTTGTCGTCGACCTCGGGTGCGACGAAAACGGAGGCGAATGAGGTATGGCGCCGCTTGTTGGAATCGAACGGCGATATGCGCACCAGTCGATGCACGCCAATCTCGGTGCGCAGCCAACCGAACGCATAGTCGCCCTCGACGCGTAAGCTGGCGCTCTTGATCCCCGCCACGTCGCCTGCGCTGACTTCCAGCAACTCGGTTTTGAAGCCCTTACGTTCGCACCAGCGCAAATACATGCGCAGCAGCATCTCCGCCCAATCCTGCGCCTCGGTGCCGCCCGCCCCCGCCTGAATGTCCACATAGGCTGGGTTGGGGTCCATCGGATTGCCGAACATCCGCTGGAACTCGATGCGCGCCACGCGCACTTCCAACTTCAGCGCATCCGCCTCTAGCTGAGCGAAGGACGCCGCATCGTCTTCGGCGATGATGAGTTCAAGCAAATCCTGGCCGTCGATCGCACCCTGGAGCAATTCCGTCAGCTCGCGAACCGTCGATTCCAGACGCGCGCGCTCACGGCCCAGTTCCTGAGCCTTCTCCGGATTGTTCCAGATTGCCGGGTCCTCCAGCTCCCGACTGACTTCGTCTAGGCGGTCTTTCTTGTTATCGAAGTCAAAGAAACCCCCTCAGCGCAGTGACGCGCTGGCGAAGGTCTAGAAGCTTGGCGGCGAGGGGACTGGTTTCCATGATTTCGGCTGATAGAAAACTCACGAGTCTAGCAAGCACGAGACCGACAAGTGACTTAAGGCTGAGAGAAACCGCAGAAGGCTATGTATCGCAAGCTCGTTTAGACGCTGTGCGGTCGACGAAACACCGTCAACTCACCATGGGTCCAGGACTCAAAACCACGTCGCTGCATCTCCGGAACGACGACACGGCTCGCCGAACCGAAAGCGCTGTCATCGTGCAGCTCGACCACGAGAACCTCAATGTTGTCGATCCAGTTGAGGCTGCCCTTGAACACCTCCACTTCGGCGCCCTCGATATCCATCTTGATCAGCGAAATCGCTGGTAGGGCAAATCGACGCATCAAGGCTTCAACATCAAACGCAAGGATCGAGCCATGCGCGTCAGCCCGTACTTGTTTCGCCCAAGCTCCGCCACCGCGGTAGTGGTCTGCCCGCAACGATAGGGAGCCCTGGTTCGACCATACCGCTGCGTGAAGCGCCGACGCTCGGTTTCCATAGGGCTTCAGGTTCTCACAGAGCGTCGCGAAGTTGTCGCTATCCGGTTCTATCGCAATCACTTTGGCGTCAGGGTACCGAGTAAGAAAGTAAGCAGACGAATATCCGACATTGGCACCAAGATCGAGAATGGTTGCGGGATTAAAGTTCGACGGCAGACACTGGTACTCAAGTTCCTCAAAGATTTGGCGATAGACCAGCCAATCGGTAGTCCCGGACCGCACAATCAAGCGATGTAGGGCAAATGGACTGGTAAATCGTGCACTACGAAGACCTATCGATTCGGCAAATTTCCTACGCCAATAGTTCCGATCATGGCGACGTGCGTATGCATTCGCAATTCTTGAAAAAATCGACACCACTGCTTACTCGGGAGCCCTATGTCTCCCAATTCTATGGGATACAGAAGCCCGCAGCCGCAGCAACCCAAGTCAAAAAAAAAGCCGACGCCCGGTAGACCGGGCGCCGGCTAGGGCATTTATTGTTGCCTGAGTACTACCGAATCGGTTGCGCCGGATCGCCAAGGATCACTTGGCCCAACAGAATTTCCGGACCAGCGCCATTCGGACGGGCCTTCAGTTCCGCCTTTGCGGCTTGCACGACATCACCGATGCGCGCACCAGGGGCCAACCGATCCGCGACCGCCACCATCATCGCGTCATGCGAAGCCTGATCCAGCAGTACCGTCGCGCCGATGATGGCGCTGGCGCCCTTGTTCGGCGTCAGCATCAACGCTTGCGCCATCGTATTCGCTGTCGGCGAAACGAAGTACGTCGTCCAGCATGCAAACTGCAAAACAATTGGCTGATTCACGTTGCTTGCCAGATTCGGCCTGTTCGGATCACTGCTGGTGCCCTGGACCTGTGAGATATCGAGCAGCGGGTCAAACGTCCATTGGCTTGGGCCTGAGTGACCAACATACGATATGACGCTGCGGCCAGCATTGAACGCATTGACCAGAGCCTGACGGGCTGGATTCAACCCCAGGACGTCTTGATACACGCGACTCACTGTCCAGGAATTGGCCAATCCACCGGCCAACGCTTCGCTCGATTCGGTAAACGTGTTCTGGTACACCGCGCTGGTGTCCTCCGGCCCGGCCGACAGCGTCATCTGATTGGCGGCCGGCTGACTTTCGTAAGCGAGGATCTTGCGGACTGCTTCCTGCGCCTCTGCAAGTGTGCGCACCGGCAAGCGACCCACCGCCAGATCCGACATGCCGTCGTTGTCGACGTCGCCCAACAGTGGGTCGGCAGGAGCGTAGCGGACGAACACGCTGGTAGTCGCATACGGGGTCGGCACGAAGCTGATCGAACCTGAGTTCTCGTACCCTGGCGCGTCAGTTGTATCGGCACCTACGAGCACGACGTAATCGGTGCCCATCTGCGCTTTAGCGTCCTTGATATAGCGCTGAATGGCTGCCGGCGTAGGATTACCACCGCTGTAGCGTGTGTAGATCGCCTCGACGTTGACGATCTTCGTCGTCAATCCTTGATTCTGACGACGGCTGGCCAAATCAGTCAGCGTGTTGCTGAACATGCCGTGCGTGATCGCCAGCCAATCCGCTTGCCCTGCCAACAAGCCCGCGGCTGGCGACGCAACGCTAATCGAATGCGGTGAAAGCAATTGAGCGGCTGGACCAACCCACAACTCGCTGTCGGACGGGAAGCCCTCTGAATAGACCGCCACTGGACTGCCGCTGACCTGAACTTCAGTAGCACTTCCGCCAACGATTCGATATGCGCGCAAATCTGCTCCACCGACATTACCGACCGTAATGACACCTGCGATCGGCGCCGGCATTCCATCACCTACGCGGTTCTGGAATATCGTGTCGTTGCGCGTTCCTTGCAACGCTTCGCCAAAGAACTTGTTGCCATCGCCGTTTGCCGCTGCGGTGTAGCGCAGTGTGACCGACTCGATGTGAATGATGTCGGCCGGCTGCCCAGTGTCTCCTGGCACTTGGATGACAACTTGGTGATTCGTGCCGCTCAAAGTCACAGGCACTCGAATGCGGCTGCCCGCCAACCCTTCGAAGCGTTCGCTGGCGACCAACTGGCCATTGACGAGTACACGCACAGAATGGTCATCACCGCGGCTCGGCCAATCAATACCGCCCCAAACGACCACATCTAGCTCGCCATTACCAAGCGCTGCTGGTCCGTTGAGATTGATCGATTTGCTTGCCGGGCTCCCCTGCGATACCAAGCGATCCGCGAACCACGGATCTCCCACTGGCGAAACTTCGTTGTATGCGTTCTGGGGAGCGTAGGTCAGCTCAGCTGTATAGGTCGAAACCGCGCCGGGAGTCACGGCGCGCGTAACCAGTCCCATTTCAACCGCTTGCGCAGCGTTCGACTCAATCAAGTAGAAACGATCGCGACTCCACAAGCTCGGCTTGGCATCGCCGAAGAACTCAATTGACGAACCAGCGCCAAACATCGTGCCGCCACGGACGCGGCGCGCGACCGCGCCGATGTCGGTGCGAACCGCGATCTGCGAGCTCGGTGTACCGCTCAAGTCCACACCCGCAGCCAAAAGTTGCTCATGCGTCACACGAACCATACCGCGCTCGCGGACACCCACTCTCGCAATACCACTGGCGGTGCCGCGTGTCGAAGCCTGATAACTCATCAACTGTTGCCGCGATTCGGTCCAGTTGTAGCGCACGACAGTCGGGGCGGATCCAAATTGCTGACCAACGCGGAACGGGCCGCGCAGCGTTTGTTTGCCCAACACGTCGACGTCGGCGAGATACAAGTCGCCCACACCCGGATCGTCGATGACAATTTCATAGGTCTTGGCTTCCGAGCCGTTGCGTCCACTTGCAACGACAAACTCGCTCACACGCTGACGTTTGCTGTTGAGAACGAAGAACCCGGCATGGGCCACTTCCGACGCCGAATCGAATTTCACTCGGAGTTTTCCACCGTTGAGACGTTCGGCTTCGAAATAGGCATTGGTCACAGGCGTTGTGAAGTCCGGTCCGGACAAACACACCAGCGGCGAGGACGGGCCATCGCGGTCCGGAGATGCGCCGGTGTCGCCGCCTGCGCCACTGGTCGCACCGTTGGCCGGGAATTCCGACAACGCAGGCGAACTGGTGACGCCGCGCAAACCGCCAGCGATAGATTCAATGGCATCGACATGAGAGACCAGTACCACACCCGCGCCGCCGCCACCGCCACCGCCTTCGGCTTCATCGCCATTGACGACCGTATGTGAACCACCGGCACCGCCGTTGGCTTGAATTTCCAACGTGGCCGGCAGTGGATGATTCTCTGACGTGGTCACTATGACCGAGCCGCCGCCGCCGCCGCCGCCATTGCCATCCAGCGGAGCGGAATTCGAACCCAGTCCAGCGGTGCCATTGGCACTGATTCGCGGATTGACTGGGCCAAAGGCGTCAATTCGCCGCGCCAGCACGAAAACGAATCCACCGCCATCACCGCCTCGACGAGGATTGGAGTTGTTTACTTCACCCGCACCGCCGCCGCCGCCAAAATACACACGGCGATACGGTTCGCCGCCCACGGCGCCCGACAAAGGCCGGCCGCCCAGGCCGCCGACGATCCGTCGGTTATCGCCGGTCCACAACGGATCTCCAGGGGCAACCGACAGGGCATCTTGGTTCGTGTTCGACCAGGTGTACCCACCTCGACCGCCACCGGTGTTGTCGGTCAACGCTGCAGTCTCTGGATCGAGAGCCCAGGCGGCGTTGAAAGCAGCGTCCAGATCGCCGCGACCATTTGTCCATCCTGCCGGATCGCCTGCGTTCGCCCCACCACCGCCAGAGGAATTGATGCCGTTACCACCGCCACCACCATTTGCCGGCGCGCCGCGTGCAAAGCGACCGCCGAGCGCGTCGTAGCGTGTCCAAGTACCGACCACGCTCTCACCTTTCTCGCCTTGCGAATTCGAACCCGACACGAAATCGGGTGAGAAAGCGGTGCCGCCAGTGGTTTGATCGTCGCCGCCGCGGAATCCTGCGCCATCAGCACTAAGAACGCCGCCTAACTGCAAAATGCCCGTGGACTGGTCCGCACCGCCCACGTCGATGGCCAGAACACCGCCCAATGAGGCACTGCTTGCACCGTCCCAGTTCCAGTCGCGCGCAACCACGCTCGCACCTGGCTCGACGCGCAGGCTGGCGTATTGGGGAACACGAACCGCCATCGCCGGCGCAACGCCAGCAATTCCCGACACTTCGTAATCGTAGCGAAGTCCAACGCATGCGGGGTCAGGATTGGAAAAACCATTGCCAGGACCAGGTGCCCCCGTGCCATCGAAGGGATAGATCTCGATCTCGTCCGGACCGCCGGCGACGTCAATGACGTTGGCCACGTACACAAACTCATACCGACCCGTGCCGCCGATGCTGGTCACATTGCCGTAGCTCACGGCATTCGTGGTATCGATCGTCGCGCCTTGCGGCTGATAAATCATCAGGAGATCGCCGTTCGACAGCGACAGGTTACATCCGGTGCAAGCACCGCTCGGTAAGGCAAGGTCGGACACGTCGGGAACGGAGATGCGGTCTGCTCCGGCAGTCACTCCAGCGCTCAGCGGCGCATAGCCGTTGACAATCGTGCCGGCAGTGTTGACAACATGATTGCCATCGCTGCCAGGACCAAAGGGCGCTGCGGTCAACTGAAACACCATCGTATAGGCCGCTGTCCCGTTATTGGGAACGACCTGCGCGGGCCAGATGAAACCGCCAGTCCAATCGCCAGGGCTTGAAGCAGGGGCGGTTGTCGGCAAGAACGGTAAACCACCGTTTGCGAAGACGGCCAGCCCGGCCGCAGGAAAATCGTACAACTCGTCGATCAGCACAGGGAAAGCGGTGACCTCAAAGGCGGACGCACCGGTGCCTGTGACGTTCAGCGTCGAACTGGCTTTGCTCAGTTGAATCGAGTTGTTCGGGACCAGCAGCGTTGCACTGACGTTATTGAACCCCGAGTTCAGCACATCGTCCGCATAGCCCATCACCGTCAGCGTCTGCGAGGCGCCAGACACGTTCTGGAACGTCGCCACGCGCGTGTACGTGATCGTCGCCCCGGACTCTACGACCGTGTCGGCAATGCTGACATTGAACAAATTACGGAGTTCCGATTCAGTGCTCGGATAAGTGATGGTCGCCGTGTTTCCAGCAGCTACGATCACCGGCTGGGTTCCTGCGTCGGTCACCACCGACCACTCTTCTGTGTCACCAGCAACGCGGTACGAGAACTGACTGCCCGCCAGATGGGGTATGAGTCCCTTGCTGAGTACCGTCTGCGGTACGCCAGCCGTGATGTAGCCGTCAGCGGAAAGATCGCCATAGCGCACCCTCGCCGCGCCGTCCTGGATTGTGATTTGCGCGCTCACCGAGGCCGAGACAAGCAATGCCCCGAAGCCTATGCCAACCACCATGCGACGAACCATGACTATCCCCTGCACAAAAACTGCCTACAGGTTAGCTGTGTGCCGCTGGATGGTCAACGCTTCGTGTGCTGCGAAGCGCCCAATCCTCAACGGCGCTGAGTTATCCAAAACACCCAGTTCAAGGCGCGCGACGCCAACAGTTCCAGCTTGTTCACGAATCGCGATAGACAATTGAGTTGTAACTGCTAACGATTAAGCGTCAGAATCCACTCGGGAGGCGCGAAAGCGCAGATCAATCAGGGGATTCATGCTGATCTTGGCGTTGATAGGGGTATCGGGCATTACGTCGTTCGCGGCGACGTTCGCTTTGATCCGATTGGCGCCAGCCTGGGGCTTGCTAGATCACCCATCTCCGGATCGCAAGCACCACCAAGCGCCCACGCCGGTTGTCGGCGGGCTCGGCTTCGCGCTCGGGGTGATCGCTTTTCTGGCCTTGAGCGGCGCAATTCTCACGCCCACTTTTTTCTGGCTTGTCGCAGCCATCCTTGTGTTAGCTTTCGTCGGCGTCGCCGACGATCGGTTCGATCTGAAATGGTATTGGCGTATTTCGGCGCAAGTGTTTGCCGCACTGCTTATCGCGCTACCTGGCCGAATGACCATTGATTCGTTGGGAATCAGTGGGATGGTCGATTTGCATCTGGGCGATTGGGCCGTACCTTTCACAATTTTCGCGGTTGTCGGCGTGGTCAATGCGATCAACATGATCGATGGCATGGACGGCCTCGCTGGCACTTTGGCTGTAATCTCGTTGCTGGCGATGGCGCTACTGGCGTCCGATCCAATCACAAGGATGTTTTTGTGGGCAGTGATCGCTGCGCTGATCGGATTTCTCGCGTTCAACCTTCGGCGACCGGGCATGCCCCGCGCAGCCTGCTTTCTGGGGAATAGCGGAAGCGCAGTGCTGGGTCTCCTGCTCGCGTGGTCAGCCATTGCCGTGACGCACAACGCCGCCCCCGGCCCGAGTGTTGCTCCCTGGCTGGTGGCGTTGCCGATCATGGACTGCCTGATCCAGATCGCGCGCCGGCTATTGGATCGGCGGTCGCCGTTTTCGGCGGACCGTGGGCATCTTCATCACCTGCTGATGAGCAAGCAATGGAGCGTTGGCGCGATCCTTTGTCTGGCCTCGGGCATCCAAGTCGCAATGATCGCCATTGGCGTGGCGCTGTATGCCGTTGACCTCGATCCGGTGTTTTTGATGTTGATTTTTGTGGCCATCTTGCCGCTGCTGGGTCTTGCCTATTGGTTGCTCAACCGCAATCAGCCGCTCACCGAGGAAGCATTGAAACTGAAGCCGGAACAGGCTTGGTAACCTCAATACCGCGGCGCCTGATGCCAGCGCCACGCGGATTGCACGATCGAACCCAGATCATGCGCCGGTATCCAGCCCAGGATTTCGCGGGCTTTCGCGGCGCTTGCCACCAACTTGGGGGGATCGCCGTGCCGGCGTTCGGATAGCACATGCGGCACCACCCTGCCCGCGATCTCCGAAACGCGCCGCAGCACTTGAATCACGCTGGTTCCCAGTTCGGTTCCAAGATTGATCGCCTGCCAGCCGTCGTGGTCGCGCAGCCAGTGCATCGCGGCGCCGTGTGCCTGCGCTAAATCTTCGACATGAATGTAGTCGCGAATGCAGGTGCCGTCCGGCGTTGGATAATCCTGACCAAACACCGTCAGTTTTTTCGCCTGACCCAGCACGGCGCGCAAAGCGCTTGGGATCAAGTGCGTCTCGGGCTCGTGAGACTCTCCCAACTCGCCGCTGGAGTGCGCACCAGCGGCATTAAAGTAACGCAGCGCGACGACCGATAGATCGCCCGCTCTGGCACAGTCCTCCAGCAGGTTCTCGCAGGCCAGCTTGCTGGCGCCATATGGGTTGATCGGATTACGAGCGTGCGCTTCATCGATCACATCGGAACTTGGCACACCATAAACCGCGCACGTCGAAGAGAAAACGAGTCGTCTGGTGCCGGCTGCGTGCATCGCCTTGACCAGATTCAACGTGCCGAGGAAGTTGTTTTCGTAATACGCCAGAGGCTGTCGCACAGATTCGCCGACAAGCGCCAAGGCTGCGAAGTGAAAGACGATGCTCGGTCGGATCTGAATCAGCGCATCGCGAAGTGCACCTGCATCCCGCAGATCGCAGCGGACCAGAGGTACATCGACCGCCTCAGGGTGGCCGGTGCTGAGATTATCGAGAACTACGCAGGGCTCGCCATGTTCGGTGAGCCAGCGCACCATGTGCGAGCCGATGTAACCCGCACCACCAATGACCAATGCCGTCATTTCTCGACTCTGTGGGTGCAATACCAGCGATACGTTTCCCGGATGCCCTCTTCGAGCCCAATTCGTGCCCGCCAGCCAAGCGCCGCAAGTTTGCTCACGTCGAGCAGCTTACGCGGCGTGCCATCAGGTTTACTCAAGTCGTTCTCGATCTGCCCTTCGAAACCGACAATTCGGGCAATGAGCTGCGCCAGTTCGAGGATCGAGATGTCCTTGCCTACACCGACATTGATGACCTCGCTCGAGTCATAGTTCGCCAGTAGGAATGTGCATGCATCGGCGAGATCGTCGACATGCAGGAATTCGCGGCGCGGGGCACCGGTGCCCCAGATGACGACGCGACTGGCGCCAGCATGTCGCGCCTCATGGAAGCGATGGATCAAACCCGGCAACACGTGCGAGTTGGTCGGATGGAAATTGTCGTTCGGGCCATACAGATTAGTAGGCATCAACGAAATCGCATTGAAACCGTATTGTTGGCGATAGGCTTGGCTCAACCGAATACCAGCGATTTTTGCCAGTGCGTAGGCGTCGTTCGTGGGCTCTAGCGGACCGGTCAGCAGCGCACTTTCTGGAATCGGTTGGGGCGCAAGTTTTGGATAGATGCAGGAGGAACCCAGGAAAACGAGTTTGCGCGCGCCGTGAGTATGGGCTGCGGGAATCACGGCATTCTGGATCCGCAAGTTATCGAGGAGAAACTCCACCGGCCGGGTGTTGTTGGCATGGATGCCCCCGACCACCGCAGCAGCGAGTATCACCGCATCCGGCTTCGATTGCGCAAACCAACTGTCGACCGCCCGCTCGTCGCGAAGATCGAGTACGGCGCGATCGACAACCAAAGGCTCGATACCCTCTCGCCGCAGTCGGCGCACGATGGCACTGCCGACCAGCCCCTTGTGTCCCGCTACGAAAATCCTTTGGAAGCTGCGATCCATGGGTGTCACTCGTGATGGTCGAAAGCGCGGTAACCGGCCTTGCGTAGAACTTCGTCGCGCTCGGCGGAACGTACATCTTCCAGGATCATTTCCGACACCAGCGATGCGAAGCTCGTTTTTGGCCGCCAACCCAGTTGTCGGCGTGCCTTGCTGGCATCGCCGAGCAGGGTATCGACTTCCGCCGGCCGACGATACCGAGGGTCCACGGCAACAATCGATTGCCCCGGTGGCACTCGGGCGTGGTCGGACGATTGTGTGACGACTGCGATCTCCTGATCGCCCCTGCCGCGCCACTCGATACCCATACCCAGTTCCCGGCATGCCAATTCCACGAACTCGCGCACCGAGTGCTGCTCGCCAGTGGCGATCACGTAGTCCTCAGCTGTCGCTTGCTGCAACATGAGCCACATCGCTTCAACGTAGTCGCGCGCGTGTCCCCAGTCGCGCAGCGCATCGAGATTGCCCAGATACAATCGATCTTGAAGACCAAGACTGATGCGCGCCAACGCCCGGGTGATCTTGCGCGTCACGAAGGTCTCTCCCCGCCACGGCGACTCGTGGTTGAAGAGGATGCCGTTGCAGGCATACAAGCCGTACGACTCGCGGTAGTTCACGGTAATCCAATACGCGTAAACCTTCGCCACGCCGTAAGGCGAGCGCGGATAAAACGGCGTCTCCTCGCGTTGCGGCACTTCGGCGACTTTGCCGAACATTTCGGAGGTCGACGCTTGGTAGATGCGGGTCTTTTTCTCCAGGCCGAGAATACGGATCGCCTCCAGCAAGCGCAGCGTGCCGAGCGCATCGCAGTTAGCGGTGTACTCGGGGCTTTCGAAAGACACAGCGACATGGCTTTGCGCGCCAAGGTTGTAGATCTCGTCGGGCTGTACCTGCTGAATGATGCGAATCAGGTTGGTCGAGTCGGTCAGGTCGCCGTAGTGCAGGATGAAATTCCGATCGCTGGTGTGCGGATCCTGATAAATGTGATCGATACGATGGGTGTTGAAGGAGGACGCTCGGCGCTTGATGCCGTGCACGATGTAGCCCTTGCTGAGCAGCAGTTCCGACAAGTACGCGCCATCCTGGCCCGTGACGCCGGTCAGCAGCGCCACTTTCTTAGCTCCGATCATGAGTTCCCTCTTTCGTTTGCTGCTCGACCATGTGCTGGTCGATCAAGTACTGGTAAATCGCCATCATGCACGAATAGTCGAAGCCGGCTCGCCCGTCCAGAAAACCGCGCCGAATGATGTAGCTGTAGAAGAAACGCAACAACGGTCGGCATGGCAGCCAGTCCGCTAGTTGCTTCAGCGCCCGGCGTCGAACCACCGCGTCGCGCGCAACCATCGTGGCGAGCCTCGGCCATTCGCGGCGCCCGGCGCGAGCAGCCTCAAGCGCCGCATAACGCGTGTGGCGAGTAAACCAATCGCCGATCCCGCGAGAGAAGTTGTAATGATCAAGAGGCGCGACCAATGTGCCAATCGGACCGACATCGGGCGCCTCTCGCTGACCGTGACCGACGTCGATGAACCGCAGTACTGAGGCGCGCCCAAATCGAACCTGGTAAACCGGGTACATCCCGGCATGTTTTAGCCAGGCGCCTCGAAACATTAATCGCGAAGCCACCCGATAAGCGGCATGCTCCTGGTCAGACTCAGCGATGGCCATCAGTTCTGCTGCCAGCGCGGGGGTGACGACCTCATCGGCATCCAGATGTAGGACCCATTTGTGGCGCAAGCCGGCAGCATGTGCGGCATTTCGCTGCTGCGCAAAGGAATCGAACGCGCGCTCAACGATCCGCGCACCTGCCGCGCCCGCAATAGCAACGGTGTCATCGCTGCTCCCGGAATCGATGACTAGAACGTCATCGGAAAACCCGACACTCGCCAAGCACCGAGGCAAATTAGCAGCCTCGTTCAGTGTCAGCACTACAATGGAAATCACGAGGGCTGGATTACTCTGGGTTTCAGCACTTGCGCAGGATGCCCGGCTACGACAACCCAAGGTGGGACATCGGCAACAACGACCGCGCGTGCCGCAACAACCGCACCATCGCCAACGGTCACACCCGGTGCAAGAAAAGCATCGGCGCATATCCAAACGTCATCGCCGATGTCGATCGGCAGACGGAGTAGCGGAAAGCCAGCGTCTTCGTAATTGTGCGTCCCAGCGCAGATGTGCGCTCCGAAGGACAAGGTCGAGCGAGCGCCAATTCGTACCTTGCCCAAATTGTAAACGCGCACGCCATCTGCGACGCTGCTGAGCTCGCCGACCTCAAGAAGCCACGGCAGTTCGATACGCGCACCTGGATAGATATGCGCACCGCGACCAATTTTCGCGCCGAAGCAGCGCAACAGAAAAGCGCGCCATCTGAATCCAACACGGGGCGAGAAGCGAAAAAGCAAGCCGACGATTGCCCACATGAGACGGCAAAAATACTCGCGTGGACGATACGGCCGCTGCTTCCTTGTAGCATCGATATCTAGTTTCATGCCGTTTGTGAGGCGTTTTGACGACTAATAATCTGGTCCACAAAGTCACGCCGTCCAAAGCCCAAAACAACACCTACCAAAAAACCGAGAAAAACGACGATGAACGCATCGGCAAGAATTTGCCCCGAGATCGTCAGACTACAAACATTGGCCACCGCTACGGCCAAGAGGCACGCGCACAAGGGGCCTTCCCTGGTCCGTGCGGTAAGAAAAGATCTCGTTACGCGCCACATGGCAAGACCGATGGCAATCAAAGTGGCCAAAAATGCTATAAAACCCAAAACGCCTAACTCTGCCATGACCCGTCCCGGCCCACTTTCTTGCCATACTCGCGGCCGCTCTGCCGATATGTGATGCGATCCTGGCGTTCCGAACCCTAAACCGGCGCCAAAAAAACCCAACTGTCGATAGGTCTCGACAATTTCACCCAAACCGTGCGACTCAAAGCGATCAAAAACACCATCACCCTCTTTGCTTTGGGTGTAATAAATGATATTCGCCGTATCATCTCCCAACATATCACTTGAAACTACAAGTGATATCGTCGGTACCGCCAGCAGACCAATGATCGGCAGAACCTTTGATACTCTGCCAGCAGAGAAATAGATCCAGGTCAATGCCATGACGAAAATTGGCAACATGTAGACCATTTTTCGCCGACCGCAAAGCAAGAGGGCAAAAATGGCCCATGCGCAAACACATAACCAAAAAATCCGTGACTTACCTGATTTTGCAATGGCCATCGTCAGGGAGAGCATGCAAACCATTGCGGCATGCCAGCCCATGACATCCGAACTTCGGTAGAACCCAGAAATCATTTCCACTGTGTACCCCGGGATCCAACGAATCCAGCGGTACCCCAGAACCTCCGCACCGACGATCGCGGCTCCAGGTAACAGATCAAAGTACTCGACCAGCGCTCCAAACAGCATGACACCATGAACAACGCAGTACACAGCCAGAATTAAATGCACCGATTCTGTCGAACGCGCATAGAAAAAGCCGAATAAAATCGCCAGAAACAACAGCGAATACGAAAACAAACCCAAAAGCGTGAACTGCCAACTGCCAGGTCCATACGTGACGGAAATCAGCATTGGCGGGATCGAAAAAAGAATCAAAAGAACCAGCGTCTTCGCGATTCTTGGATTTGCGCTACTAAATCGATTCCAAACAGATGGAACTGTCGCCATCATGGTCGCGATTCCGACCAGGAATAACGGGACTGCAAGCAACGTCATCCAACCAGGCGTTCCAACTGTCAATTTTCGAATGGGATCCTGAATCGCCGCTATCACGATAATGGATGGTAGCGCAGTACGCCACCGCGCGAATGCGCTGAACACACCCGCTGAAATCGCTATCAACAGTGCGTATAAGGCAGTCATTTCGGAAGCCTTTTTTGCATGGCGCCATTACCAATCAAAAACTCAGCTCGCAGGGCATCATCAACCGGACGGCCTTTAATTAGTTCCCGAAGCCACCGCCTCAATGGCGAGTCTTGTCGACGCGCCGAAGCGGCAAATATATTTTGCTCGTGGAACCGATAAACCGCTGATGGGAACGGCACAGGTTTCAAAGGATTTCCCTGACGAGCCATCGATTCCGGCAGATAGGCGTGCACGACATAGCGGCGAGTGTATCGGTCATTGAGGTCCAGAGAATAGTCAGGCTGATGTGGGAAAGGAGCCAGCTGAGTTCGGAGAATGGCGCTACTCCCACATTCCTTAAAGAACCTGCGGCGATAGTAAACGCGACTAAGGTTCTCGTCGTTAAGTCGGTAGCCCTCGTCAATAAAGTATCCGTAGGGGTGGTTCTGCTCGAGGCACCAACCAACAAGCTTCGATGAGATAAGATCGTCGGCATCCGTTGGCATAAAGTATCGAGTGCCCGATGCGCGGGCTCGCTCGATCCCGTAGAGCAGCTTTCGACCCTTGTCTGTCTCCCACACGAAAAGACGCTTTGCTGTATCGAATGACTTGCTCTCGCTCAGCGGGGGCGCGAAGGGCACCGGCAGTATCTCTATACGCGAATCGTGCGGCAACTGCTCCGGTGTGTCGTGACAGGAAATTAGTACGCGTAGCCGGTCATCGCGAGAATTGAGTATGGAACTCACTGTCTGCGCGAGTAACTCGCATGTACGCGACCAGTTGTTCGTCGTCGTCTTGGCTCGCAAAGGGACAACGAAATCAATGCGTTGAATCTCTGAATCGTGCTGAAGCTGGGTCACGGTACGCCCGCGTCGGAATTAGTGGTCTCGAAACTCGCAACCATCGGCCATTCTCGCCCCATTTCGGCGGCCACCATTGCGGCAACGACTTCCTTCAACCCAGCCTTTGCATGCCAAGACATCGCAGCTGCGGCACGCCTCGGATCGCCAACACTTCGACGCAGGTCCGTGGGCCGCCGCAAACTGTTGTCATAGTCAACGAAATCGGCCCATTCGAGGCCAAGCTCGGCGAAGGCCAGCTCCACGAAGCGACGTAGGGAATTTGCCTGTCCGGTCGCTATGACCAAGTCATCGGGCATCGGCAGCTGCAGCATTTGCCACATCGCATAAACGTATTCGGGTGCCCAACCCCAGTCGCGTTCGATGCCGAGATCGCCGAGCGCCAGCCGCTCGCCACTGCCGGCGGCAATACGACAGGCAGCAGCGACGACTTTCCGGGTGACAAAGCGCGGTGCGCGCAACGGGGATTCGTGATTGAAGAGAATTCCCGTGCACGCATACAAGCCGTAAGCCTCACGATAGTTCGCCACCGCGAAATGGGCTGCCGCTTTAGCAACGGCGTAGGGACTACGTGGCCGGAACGCGGTCGACTCGTTTAGTGCAGCGTCGTGTTCCCCAAAACACTCGCTGGAGCCGGCATGGTAAAGCCGTGTCGGCAGTTTCATGAGACGTATTGCTTCGAGCACGTTGAGCGTTCCGAGCGTCACACTTTCCAATGTCTCAACCGGCTTCTCGAACGAAAGACCGACCGAGCTTTGTCCCGCCAGGAGGTAGATTTCGTCTGGCGCCACTCGATTCAATAACTGCTCAACGCTGCGAAGATCGCTGGGCGCCGCGGAGTGCAACTTCACGTCCTCGCGCACGCCAACGCGGACGAGATTTGCGAAATCGCTTGTTTGCGCGTCGCGCGAGCTCCCGTGGACTTCATAGGACTTGTTGGTAAGCAAACGAGCCAGCAGCGCGCCATCTTGTCCGGAGACGCCGATGATGAGTGCCCGTTTCAACGCCTGGCTTCCATGGCGACCGAGCGATAGACATTCGCCATCGAATTGGCGAACCCTGACATCGAGAATCGTTGCGCCTGGGCCAGCGCTCGCTCTGAAGCTGCTCGCCATAGGGTGTCGTTGGTAAGCAATTCTGTGGCTTGCGCTGCAAACCGTTGGACGTCATTCGGATCAGTCATGGGGCACGCATCGCCAACCACTTCGGGCAGCGATCCGCGATTGCTCGCGACCAACGGCAATCCGAACGTCATGGCTTCGAGAACCGGCCAGCCAAAACCTTCGTAGCGCGAGGGAAACAGCAGCAATTGTGCGCGTCGATAGTACGTAGCCAGAGCATCGTCGGAAGGCTCGTCGATGAAGGAAACGCGCTGGTCCAGAGCCAGACCCGCAACCACCGCGCGCAGCGACGCTGTCGGCGGCGGGCCGATCATGACCAGCCGACAGTGCGGCGGCAGGCGGGCGAAGACCTGCAGCACTTGTTCACGCCATTTGTAGAAGCTGTTGTTGCCCACATGCAAAACCAAGTCGCGTTCGCGTTCGACTGTGGACGGAAGGCGGGCCAGTGCTGCCAGCGTCGGACGCACCGGCAAGCCAATGACCGGCGCACCCGATGGCAGTCGGAAGAACTTGGCCAAATCGTCAGCGGTTGAACGGCTATCGCACACGACGCGCGCAGCGCGGTGCATTGCGCGAGCGTTGCCGCGCCACAACCAGCGCGCCGCGAGCCCGGTCGGTGGTGCGCCAGGGAACCTGCCTTTTGCCTGCAACCAGGGAATGATGTCGTGAGCGGTAATGACCACGGGCGCTGAACGAAGCGCAAATGCGATATAGGCTCGACTGCCATCAAGCACGTGCCACACATCTGGCGTCTTGGCTTTGCGTGCTGCGAGCGGCATGGTCAGCGTATGCCAACGCTGTCGCGAGTGACTTTCCGAGGGTGATAAGCCGAGCGTCAAGAGCTCCAGTTTCAACTCGGGCGCAAATCTCTCCATGGCTGCGATCAAAACGTCCCTATAGGCTGCCATGCTGCCGGGCGCTGAGATCGGGGCACTGCAGATCAAGCCAACGCGCAGTGTCATGGGTTTACCCAGTCGACATAGGCGCGAGCGACCAACGTCAGTGTGCAGCGGCTCAGCGAACTCATCGGCGCATCAGTCCCGCAGCATTCCCCAACCGAAACACCAGTGGAACGGCCTGTCGATTGCCTTCCTCGGTAACCGTAAGGCTCGTGGGATTTCGCACGATATGCGCCATCAGCGCTGTCAGGCACCATGCCAATTGCAGCAGTCTCGAATCCGCATACCAACGGATCCAGGCACGGTCTCGCTTGCGCCGCTGCAACTGAAGTCGATAGCGCTTCAACCGGGATTCGTCCACGCCGATGGCAAAAATCAACTTGATGAGGTGAGTCCAGTTCATGCGACTCTGTGGCATCCAGTGCCTCAGGCGCAACTGCTCCGAATACCAGACTTTGTATCCAGCGAGCGCCGCGCGTAAGCACAGCTGCGTATCGCCACCACTACTCAGCGAGCTGCCAGTACGGTCATTCAGTAGACCCGTAGCATCCGGCGTAAGAAACCGACGAGCCACCTCGGCACGGATCGTCAGTCCGCAGCCCCAGACGCAAGTCACTTCGCCCGACTGAGCGGCCTGGGAACCTACAGCAAACCAATTCGAATGCTGCTCGAACCAGTTTGGACGCACCGACTCGAACACGGGTTCTGTTCTGCCACCGCAAATCGCGATCTCAGGATGCTGATCCAACAGCTCGCACGCCACTTGCAGGTAGTTTGCATCCAACCAGTTATCGTCATCGACGAACACAACGATCGCTCCGCTGGCCGCTCCGACGCCGCGGATCCGAGCGTGCGTCAATCCTGGCGTTGGCTCGTCGATCACCTGCATTGGCACTCCAGTATTCATCGACAGCCAAATCGATCGGCATAACTCCGCTGACTGATCGTTGCTTGCATTGTCGACGACAATCACTTCCCAGGCCGATGGCGACAAACCTGTTTGTGCCGCAAGATGATGCAGCGTTGCGGGGAGCCGGCGCTCGCCGTTGAAGGTGCAAATGACGACACTGCACTTCGTTGCCGAGCTTGCGGCGGCGCTCATCGATGCCTTCTGGCGCGCTCGAACACATGCGCGAGCGCGCGTCTGCAACCAACCACGACGTTGTCGAATCGGTAGTCCTGCACACGAGCCAGGGCGGCCTCCTGCGTTTCCCACAATGTCGTCTCAATCGCCAGGCGTTGCATTTCGCCTGCGAGCGCCGCGACGTTTCCGCAAGCGAATACGCCGCCGGTAGATCGATCGACCAGATCCTCGGCACATCCCACGCGGTCGCTAACAATGGCTGACAGCCCGCAGGCCATGGCTTCGTTGACGACCAGCCCCCAGGTTTCGCCAGCATCGGATGGCAGAACAAGTGCGTCGCTGGCAGCGTAGGCCCGTGACATATCGCCCTGATTGAGAAAGCCCGCAAAGCGCACCGGAAGGCCTTGCGCCTGCGCCGTCAGCGCTTGCGACATCGGCCCGGCGCCGACGATGAGCGCCTGTACCGCAATTTCGTTCTGGGTCAGCACGCGCACCGCCTCAATCAAATCTTGCGGGCGTTTTTTGGGCACCAGCTTTCCGCAAAACAGAAACGTCGGTGCGATGGGATCAAGGCCAAAATGGCGCCGAATGGCTTCACGTCCTGGATCACGACGCAGTGCCTCAGCGCGCACGCTGAAGAAGCTGTTGTCGACACAATATGGCGTATCGAACAATTTCTCAGCTGGAACGCCACGTGCTTCGCAGTAAGCGCGGTTGGCGCGACCGATACATAGGATCGCAGCATACCGAGACAGCAGCGCACGATGCGCGAGTCGTTTCCACCATGGGCGAGCCGTCAGGCCATTGACCTCGCCGCGAAAAATGCACGGCGTGCCGCTACGAACGCAGCCCCACAAGGCTTGCAGCACAGTTTTGGTGCCCCAGCCGTTGACGATCACCGCATCGAATTTTTCGCGGCGGATGATGTCGATGATGTCCGGTGTATCGCAGCCCGAAAACTCGGTCAGCGAGGGCCTTGGCGCCACGTTGCGCAGGACCACATGACGATAACCATCGAGCAACGGAACGTCCCAGGAGAAAGCCACGCCAAACTCGCGCCCTTGTTCCAGCGCATCGGGCACCATTGCGAAGTACACTGTCAAGTTGATTCCCGGCTCGGCAGATAGCAAGCGCAACCATGGGACCTGATACTGGATCGGGTGGGTAGTGACCATGGCGATCTTCATCGGCCGGACCACGACATCGCATCGCGCAATCGCGTGACGCCGGGGCGCCATACCATGAACGGGCGTTCGATCAGAACGTAAGGCACAGCGCACACCACGATCACCACCGGGAATATCAAAACGGCAAAGACGACGAGATCGAGCGATCCCGGCCCTAGACTGCCTTGCGGCCAGACGCGACCAACGCCGGAGACGATGAAGAAGTGGTACAGGTAAATCGTGTAGCACATGGCACCGATACCGTGAATCGGCCACCACGACAGCAGCGCCGACCACCATTTCGAGCGCAAACTCGACGCGAGGAATGCAGCCGTCAGGAGCGGCAGCGCCATTGAGGCCCAGCCGCCGAAATGCAGGGCCGCGCCGATACCAAACGCGCAAGCCAGCGCTGCCACGTCGAACAGAGGATTGCTCAGAACTGGCGTGGTGTGCCTCTGCGCAACCCAAACGCCAGCGAGAAAAAACCCGAAGTAGTGCAATACGCTCAAGGCTACGCGCGAAGGCAGCGACTCTGCAAAACCGTGGACAACGCCGCCAAGAACCACCAGTACAACCAACACAAACGCCGCGCGCTCCCGACGCATCCGCAGCGCCGCCGTCAAGATCAGTGGCGCCAACAGATAGAACTGCCATTCGACTTCCAGCGACCAGGCGACACCGTTAACCTCGCTATGGGTGCCGAATATTGGTCCATGCAGGTAAACCAAGCTGACCAACAAGTGCGGCAAAAACTCGGAAAACGCAACACCGAGAACAACCACCTTGAGCGCGAACACCAGCAACATTGAGACGATGAAAGGCGGCTCAAGGCGCGTGATGCGGCGAATCAGGTAACGCTTTAGCGATGGCGGGCGTGCACCGAACCACTGGCTGGCGATGATGAAGCCGCTGATTGCGAAGAACAGCGGCACGCCGAACGAGCCATGTACCAGCCAACGATGCAGACCCTCGCCCCCGTGGACCGGCAGCCCCGCGCGCGAGGACACATAGCCTTGCACGTGATACAGCACCACCAGCGCAATCGCCACGAAGCGCAACCCATCGATCGCCGGCAAGAACGATTGCGCCGGATTTGGCCTTGCGATGTGCGCCAACCACCATTCCCGCAAGCGACTCACGGCGTTAACTCACGGAGCGCATCGATCAATGGCGCTGAGCAGTGGGTGAATCGAAAGCGGCCGGCATTGTCGAGCGCAGCGTGCGAATAGCGATGCCACAACGCGTCGTCGCTCATCAGCGCAGTCATCGCTTGCGCTGCTGCACCAACGGCGCCGGAAGGGACCACGAGGCCACCGGCGCCCGCCACTTCAGGGGCTGCCGTTCCCATCGCGACGATCGTCGGTGTGCCTTGGCTTTGCGCTTCGATTGCAGGAATGCCGAAGGACTCGCAGCGACTCAACAGGACGAACGCGCGCGCATAACGATAAGCCGCCAGAAGCCCGGCCGATGCGATCTCGCCCTCGAAAACTACGCGACCTGCAAGACCGTGCGCCGCCACGATGCGCTCGATCTGTCGGCGATAGGAAACGTCTGGCCAGGGGCCGATCAGCCGCAGTCGGGTCTGGTGGCCAAGATTCGCGAGTGCAAAAGCGGCAACCGCGTCCTCCACCGCTTTATGCGCCGCCATCACCGAGACCAGCACCAGATCGCGGCGCTCGGATAGCGCGCACGGCGAGGCTTGGTCGAAGTAGCGCTCGTCGATGCCCTGATAAGCGATGAGGCTCGCCCCGCTGCGCTCGCCGAGCTTTGCTGCATAGAGCGCCTGCATATAACGCGAGTTGTAAACCATCACGCGTGCACGCCTTTGCGCGGCGGCAAAGGCGTGCCGTTGCAAGTACGTGCGCACGCGTTCTCGGCCGCGCGCCAAATCGACGAGCGGCCAAGGATTTTGCGCCAGCACGATCTGCGGAAGCGGACAGCCGGCCGTCAACATGCCGGCTGGCGTGAACAACAGATCGGCGCCGATATCGCGCGTCCATTGGCGCAAATGGCGTTGCGTGAACCAGACGCGCCCCAGCGCGCCCACGCCAACAGGCGCTTCAAGCGGTGCAACATCGCAGTCGAGTGCAAGTTGCGACTGACCCTGCTGCACGAGCATCGACAATCGCCAATCGGGCAGCGCGATGCGCATCTGCCGCACGTGCCCCGTGAGTACGTGACGACCGGAGAAGTTGTTCACGCTCAGCGCATCGATCAAAAGGTGCGGCATAACTCGATTAGCGCAAGGCAGCTGCAAGCGCTGGCGCGATGCGCTGCGACCCAGCGGTGCTCAAATGATGTGCATCGGAGTACAGCACAGTGTTGTCCTGCAACGGCGCACAGACCTCGCCTGGACAGAGTGCGGGAAAAGGATCGACAAAGACGGCACCGGCCAAGGCGGATTGCAGCATCGCGCTGGCGTCTGCGCGCTGCCGCTGGGCGATGGCGTTATCGACACTGCACTTGTCCACCGATCGCCGTATCAGACAAGCGGGGGCCACACTAGGCATCTCCGGCGGCGGCAACATCACCACAATGCGGACGCCCGATGTCGACAGGGAAGTAGCGAGGTGCTTGAGTCCTTCGCTCGCTGCGTCGATCGCGGCGTCATTCGACAGATACGCTCGCCAGCGCGCTGCCAGGACCACCTTTGCCGGCCCGTGGCGTAGAATCTCGTCGAGCACGTCGCGGTTGAAGCGCTCGCAACCGATGGAGCGCTCAATACCGACGAGGCTCGGTGAATAATCGAGAATCGGCGGACACTCGGGCATATAGCGCACCAACACTGGCTCATGCTGCGCCAGCGCAAGCGCTGGCAGAAAGTGCGCCGCGTGCGAATCGCCCCACAGCACGACACCGGCATCGGTACCTCCGAACGTGCACGCCAAGCGATCGTTGATTTGCCTGTAGGGCCGCTCCTGGCCACAAGGAACGCGTACCTTTTCCGTGCCCAGAAGCGCCGTGCGCAACTCCAAGTTCTCAGTACTGCGCGGCCACCACCACTTCGCCCACGCGCCAGCGCTGGCCGTCATTAGCGCCAACGCAAAACCGGCCAACGCGCCACGCCGGAAAGTGAGTCCGGTAGGCAGGGGCCGCCGCAGCGGCTTTTCAACAAACCGGTAACTCAGCGCTGCCAGCAGCAGCGCCGCTGAGCAGATGGCCACAGCATCAAGCACATCCAGCTCGCCAAGACCGTGGATGCGTGCCAACGACAACAGCGGCCAATGCCATAGATACCAGCCGTACGAAACCAGCCCGATAGCAACCAATGGCTTCAGGCGCAGCACCCGCGTCGCTATTCCTGAGGGCGCCATCGCGCCACCGATCAGCACCAACCCGGTCGCCGCCACCGGCAGAATCGCCACAGCGCCCGGGAACGCCATGCTGGCGTCGATCCAGATTGCGCAGGCGAGGATTCCAGCAAGCCCGATCGCACTGCAAACCGAACCCAACGCGGGCCGCTCCCGGTAGCCGATCAACGCGATCGAAGCCAATCCACCGACGGCGAATTCCCAAGCCCTGGTCGGCAATGCGAAGAACGCCAGCGTGGGCTCCCGCGGCGTCAGCCAAACCGAGGCCGCGAGCGACGCCACAAATAGTGCGGCCAAAGCCTTCAGCACCAGTCGGCGCGGCGAGCGCTTGCGCTGTTCTGCGCTCCGTAACAGGAACAACAGCAACACCGGCCACAACAGATAAAACTGCTCTTCGACGGACAGCGACCATGTGTGCAGGAGCACCTGCTGCTCCGCCGGCTCATCGAAGTAACCCGTGTTTAGCGCGAAGTAATGATTCGACAACAGCGCCAGCGTCGCCAGCGTCGACTGCGCCAGGCCCTGCACTTCGCCGATTGCAGGCGAGAGTACCCACAGGCCCAATATGAGCACGCCGATCAACATCAACAGTAGCGCGGGCAAGAGGCGCCGAACGCGACGCGCATAGAATCCAGACAATGAAATATGCTGACTGCCTTGCCACTCGTCGAACAGCAATCGCGTAATCAGAAAGCCGCTGATGACGAAGAACACATCGACGCCGATAAACCCGCCGCCCAACCAAGCGGGGTTCGCGTGATAGACAACCACCAGCAATACGGCGATAGCTCTTAAGCCATCGATATCGGGACGGTAGTTCACGCGAGCGTTTGTGCGAAGCGCCACGCATCGCGGCACATCGCATCGAGATCGCGTTTTGCGCGCCAGCCGATACTGCGCTCGGCCTGATCGACATTCGCAACCATCGCCGCGACATCACCCTGACGACGCGGCGCGATCGCAAACGGCACGCGCACCCCATTGGCACGCTCGAAAGCGTCGATCAAGGTCAGCACGCTGGTGCCGCGCCCGGTGCCGATGTTCAACGACAAAGCCTCGCAACCATCGAGCAACGCCTCCAACGCGTGGACGTGGGCCTCGGCAACGTCCTGCACGTGCACATAGTCGCGTACGCCGGTGCCATCGATCGTTGGATAGTCGTTGCCGAACACCGACAGCTGCGACTGGCGGCCGGCCGCAACCCGACACACCACAGGCATCAGATTGCCGGGCCGTCCACGCGGGTTTTCGCCAATGCAGCCGCTGGGGTGGGCACCAACTGGGTTGAAATAGCGCAAGATCGCATAGCGCCGACCAAACGCCTGCGCAGCGTCGCGCAACATGCGCTCGCCGATGAGCTTGCTGCGGCCGTAAGGGCTGGCGCCGAGCGTTTGACCAGTTTCGTTCACCGGCGCAGGCTGCGCAGGATCGTACACGGTTGCCGAACTGCTGAAGACCAGTGCGTTCACGCCGGCGAGCTGGCATTGCTGCAGAACCGCAAGCGTTCCCGCCACGTTGACGTCGTAATACGACTGCGTTTCCAGGAACGATTCTTCGATCGACTTGCGAGCTGCGAAATGAATGGCGCCGACGATATCCGGCGCGCGCAATGCCGCGGCGAGACTATCGCCATCGCGCACGTCGCCCTCGATCATCGTCAGCGTTCGCTGTCCCAGCGCCTCGATGCGCCCCACCAGGGAACGCTCGGCGTTGGAGTAGTCGTCAAGGCCGACCACATCAAAGCCGCGCTCCCACAACGCAAGCACCGTGTGCGAGCCGATGAAACCAGCCGCGCCCGTCACCAAGATTGTGCCGCGCCTCATCGCTTTGTATTCGCGTACGCCGGGCCGCGCGCCAACAATTGCAGTGCCATCAGCATCGCCCGCAACTCGCCGAGCAGCTTGACCGGAATCCACCACGGACGCCGCAGGTGATAGCGCGTACAGACTTCGCGAATCGGGCGGCGCAGCAGGTAACGCAACATTGGCCAGGAGATCCCCTGCCGCAGCGCAAAGTAGTAGTCGCCTACCCCATGGACCGGCGAGGCAGAATTCAGATGGCTACCGACGGACCGCGTGCCGCCGCGTTCTGCGCGCAAATGGTAAATGCGCGCGCTCGGCTGAAAGCGGATGCGTCCGCCCGCACGCGTCAGGCGTTTGCACATCTCGGTGTCGAATCGATACGACACGGGCGGCGTGAAGTTCTCATCGAACGCGCCGAGAGCCAGAATGCGCTCGCGGCGCACCGTCATATTGCCGCTCATGCCGTTGCTGATCCATGCCGGCTCAGCGCTGCAAAACGGGAACTGCAAATCGGCCATGGGCCCATGATCGCGCGCCACCGCTCCGGCAAGCGGCTGCTCGCCGGGCTGCAGCACTTGCCCCACGACCATCCACACATCGTCGCCCGAGAAACCGTCGAGATGCGCGGCCAGGAAGCCGGGATCGATGCGGATATCGTCATCGAGCATCAGCACGAACGGCTGAGTCGCCTGCACGAGCGCGTCATTCAGCGCGGCGGGTTGCGACGGCCGTTCCTTGCGAATCCAGCGGATGGCGCCTTGCGTGTGCCACTGTTGCAAACGCTGCTCCGTTTCGGGCTCGTGCGACGGCGTTTGGTCGACAATCAGAATTTCAGCAGCAGGCGGTTGTTGCGCAAGCAATGCCGCAATCGTGTCCGTCAACACCGAATCGCGGCCGAAGGTTGGGATCGCAACCGAGATCGGCAGCGGGATCATGGTCGGCAAACCGCCCAATACGTATGCGGCTCGTCGCTCCGATCATGGCGCTCGACGTAGGCTGCGGCGTCGGCGACAGGCACTACCGGATCGCCCAAGCCATACCGTAATGCGAGCTTTTCCCAGATGCCCCGCGACTGCGGTTTGTGGAACAGCTCGATATTGCTGTAGTGGCGACCCAGACTGTCCAGAATGTTGCGACAGGAAAATCCGAATCGTTTGGTGATATGCGGATGCAGTTCGAGGAAAACGACAGGCCGCCATTGCGCGATCAGCGCTTCTGCGCCGCTCAACACTTGACCCTCGAAACCTTCGACATCGATCTTGATGAAATCCACCTTCTCGGCCACCAGACGATCCAAACGTCGAACGGGCACCCGGTACTCGCCGCCATTCCCTTCTACAACGCCACTATTGATTCCCGTACGCAATCCGATCTCGCCGTCGGCATCGCCCAAAGCGACTTCGTGGAGCACCACGTTGCTGAGGGCGTTGCGTGCAATGGTCGCTTTCAACTCCGGCAAGTTCTCCTGAGAGGGTTCGATGCAGATCACGCGGGACGGCGTGCCGCAGCATTGTTTGGCGAGCAGCAAGTAATAGCCGATGTTGGCTCCGACATCGACCACCGTCATGCCCGGGCTCAGTAGTCGTCGGAGCAAGTGGCGTTCCTCGACAAATCGCTCGCCATCGACCAGCAGCAACCGTTGCGCATCGCTGCGGCCAATGTCGAGAACCTGGATTGCGCCGAAGAGGGAGCGCTCTGCCAGGGTCCCGGGAGGTGTTCTGGCGAAGACGCGCTGAACTCTTGGCAGCGTGCCAAACCGATTCAAGAAACTGATTGCGCGAACGGCAAAATGGCTCATGTTGAATCTCGGAATCGGAGGATGCGGGCGGGAACCCCGCCCACAATGGCACGTGGCGGGACGTCTTTGCTGACGACCGCCCCCGCCGCTATTACCGCCCCATCGCCGATCGAAACGCCGGGCAAGATAACGGCGTTCGCGCCAATCCAAACATCATCGCCAATGCGGATCGGTGAGGCAATGCACGGCTGCTCGAACATCGGCGCACCAGCGCTTGTGCTGTGATTGTGGTCGGTCATGAACACACCCGGCGCGATCAACGCTCCGCTACCGATGACCACAGAGGTACTGACTTCGATTTCTACGCCGCGACCGACAAATCCATAGTCGCCCAACTCAAACCGAGCCTCGCTGCCGCCGATGTTCAACCAAACATCCCGCTGCAGCACGCAACGCTGGCCCAGCGCAACCAACCAAGGCCGTTCGATGCGGACACCACCCCCAATGAGGCACTTCGGATGGATGCGGGTGCCGCCACGGAGTCGCCAGAGGTAAACGCGCAATCGGCAACACGCTACTCGCCACCATTCGAATGTCGCATAGAGCTGCTTAGCAAACATTGGCCGCTCTCAAGCTCGCAAGTCGGCGGTAAAACGCGACGATCTCCAATGCGGTCCGCTGCCAAGCGTACTCGCGTGCACGCCCTGCCGCAGCGGCCGACATTCGATCGGTCGCATCCGGTCGCTCCCAACAACGACGAATAGCAGCAACCAAGCCTGGCGGATCATGAAACGGCACAATGATCCCATCTTGATCGGGACGGATGATGTCGCGCATGCCGCCAGTGGCTGTCCCGATGACGACCAGACCACGGGCCATCGCTTCCAGGAAAACTTTGCCGAATCCTTCGAACAGAGACGGCGCGAGAAAAATGCCGTGGTCATCGTAGATCCGGCACAACTCCAATTGCGAAACCCATGGCCGCAACGCCACTTGTGCCCGGATCGTGGGCGCCAGCAGCGCCATCACCTTTTCGTGCTCGTCCTCGCGGCACACCCAGGTCAGCGTAGCGTCGGGCGCGCCAGCCAGGAGCATGTTGGCCGCCTGCGCTACGGCGTGGACGCCTTTCCAGTAAGCGAATCCGCCGACGTGCAGCAGTTTGCGGGCGCGCATCGCTGTCATCGGTGCAGCATCTCCTGCAACGAAGGCAGATGCGGGCGCCTGAGCGACTGCCGCAACCCGTTCGGGCGCCACATGCATTGTTTGCGTCAGGTATTCGGCGTCATGGCTGGCACTCACCAGCACACCATCCGCGTAGCGATAGGCAAGACGGTCGTGGCGCGCCAACGCACGCCACAATAACGAGCTGACCAGGCGGCGCGCACTAGATGGCGCTTCGACACCCAGCCGCCGACGCCATGGCGCGAGCACGCGCTCCATGTGGTCATCCAGGCCATGACTGCGGCAAACGAAGACACCGCGCCGATTGCGCTTTCGATGATCGAGAGCCGCAAGGTAGCAGTGCCCTTGATTCACATGCAGCACATCGAACCCGCGCCGCTCGCAGCGCTGCGCGATGACCTCCCTATATCGCCGCGGCAACTCCAGCAGGTAGTGCAGATTGCCGTGTTGAATACGCCGACCCAAGTCCTCGGCCCAGATCGTATCGACCTCATGCCCAAGCTCACGCAAGCTTGCAATGGTCTGCCACTCGGTGCCCGCAGCCCCAGAATCCGGGTTCGGATGCACATCGGCCGCGAAGAGAATTCTCAAACGAGGGGCCGACCCAAGCGCGGCCAGAACGGTGCACAGATTTCGCCGACAACCGTCGATACCAGATGACGCAGCTTCCACGGCTCCGCGATGAGCGCACGTCGAAGGTATCCGCGTGCGCGCGGATCGCAGCGCGCCAGCAGGCAACGGCCGATGAAGTAAGACGTCGCTGCCGAACTTGTCTTGTTCTGGGCAGATACGCGCTTCAGCTCGGCGCGCTCGTAGATAGCCTCGCTGTCCTCGCCCCGGAGTCGCGCGGCATGAATCTCATCGATTAACCGCGCATAGGGAAGCTTGTGCTCGTGCAGGCGCCCGCTGATCGATTCGGCGGCGATGCGGTAGCGATACAGTGCTCGTTGCACGTAGTCGAGCTGGCCCACTTCGGCAAGCCGTAACCACAAATCCGAGTCTTGCGCGTAGTAGAACTTCGCCCGATAACCGCCGACGCGCTCGTAGGCTGCTCGCCGCATCATCACACTCCCGTGGCCGGGCGGGCCGCAACGGCCGTGAACCAGCAACCGAGTCGCTGCTGCAGCGCCCGCCGGGCGTTTGTGGAGCAACAAGGGTTCGTCGCCAGGCCCCATCACTTCGGCCCAGCTCGACACGAAACTCAATTCGCGTTTCGCATCGAGCAGCTCCGTTTGCAAGGCAAGCCGCCCCGGCAGCGACACATCGTCGGCATCCTGGCGCGCAATGTATTCGCCGCGCGCCAGCGCGCAGCCGGCGATCAGGGCCTGAGTTAAGCCGCTGTTGACCTGATGCACAACACGTAAGCGTGCATCGCTCGCAGCGCGCGCGCGCAGCACGGCTGGCGTCGAATCGCTCGAACCATCGTCGACTACAATGCACTCAAGATCGACGTCTTGATGCTTGAGCACGCTATCGAGGGCGCTGTCGACGTGCTGTGCATCGTTGAACGCGCTCATCACCACCGACACTTTGGGGCGACTCACGATCATCGATCAGGGCTTGAAAACCTGATAAACGTGCTCGTTGGCGTTAAGTCCGTAACGATTGTCCGCGCCACCGAATGACTCAGGTTCTCGAGTCCACACAAAATCGTTGACTTTGAAGCCAACGCTTTGCAGCCGCTCAACGTAGTCGGGGCCGTAGATGCGGATTTGATGCGCCTCACCGAAGCGCCGCTCGCGCTCTCTGGGATCGACAACGGAAGCGTCTTCATCGGTCCTGGCCGACGTGTAGGACACCGGCACCTGCAGGATCGCCCAGCCGCCCGGTCGCAGTACGCGGGAGACTTCGCGCATCGCCAGTCTGTCGTCCGGAATATTGCCGAGCACATGGTTGCAGATCACCACGTCGAACGACGCGTCGGGATACTGGATTTGCGTGATGTCCATTTGCACCATCACACCGTCGGGGATGAGATCGGCGCTCAAGTAGTCGATGCGCCCAGTGGCCAGCAGTCGCTCGCGAATGGCCGGCTCTGGCGCGACATGCAGAACCTTCGCAGCGCGCTGAAAGATATCTGTCTTGTTCTTCAGGAACAGATAGAGCAGGCGGTGCCGATCGATCGCGTTGCATGATGGACACAAGGCGTTCTTGCGTACGCCGCCGCCGACGACTTGCTTGTCGAGTAGCACCTTGAATGGCAGACCGAACTCTAAGAACTCACGAGCACGGAAGCCACAGAAAGGACATTCATAGCGATTCCCTGCCGCCCGGAACTTTCGAAACTGGTGACGCAGTGAGTCCAACATCGTACCCCCTCTAGGAAAGCTGCAATCTCAAGATCTCGAGTGGACAATCGGCATCCAGTCGACCAATGGAAAAGCGATCGGTTTCTCCCGTCACGGCCATTGCCTGGCTGGTCAAACAGGCGGCGTAACCGGCCTGTTGGATCTCCGACCTGACCGTGGCATCTGCAATACCGTTGGGCAAAACAAAGCCTGCGACCTTCATGCCCGTGCGCTGCTCGATCAGCGCTTTGGAATCGACTATCTCCCGATGCCGGAACTGCGGCTCAAGATTCGCATTCAAGGGATAGTGGTCGAAGCCATGCGCCAGCAATTCGACGCCGCCATCGGCGAGTGCACGAATCGCGCTCCATTGGGCTGGCATGAAACGCCCATCGGCCGCAACGCAATCGTCGAAACGCGCCGCGCCGAACGTCGCACGCAAACCATCCACGTAACGCGCACGCTGCTCGCCACTCGCCGTATCGCGCAGCCAGCGCACGATGGCATCGATGGCTTGCGCGCGCTCAGAACGACCCGTCGGCAGAACAACATCGCCGGACGTCGGATGCGGAATGGTCGGCTCCCGCCAATGCTCCAGCAATAACAATCGCAACGCGTAGGTCCAAACTGGCTGGCGGGACTCGACGGACCCTGCAGGGACGGCGAGCGCCCACGGAAAACCCTCACCGGCAAGCTCCTCCGCGGCAATCGTGGTCTGGGACTGCAGCGCATCGTCGAAGGTCAGGACGCACCACCGCGGATCTAGCGTGCGCCGGTTGCTGAGCGCATCGACAAGTTCAGACAGGCGGATTGGTTTGCGGCATTTCTTGAGGAAGCGCAGATGTTGGCGAAAGGTGGAAACATCGAGCGCGTATCTATCAAGCGCCGGATCGCTGACCCGCCGTTGCACGGCGTGATAGGCGAGCACGTAAGCAGCCGGCGAGGAGCGTCGCGCAAAGGTTCGAACCCGCGCCGACATCTTGGCCCGCCAGGAATAGAACAGACTCAAGACCAGGACCACTTCATGGTCTTGGCACTGGCGCCTCCGCGAAAGCGATCCAGCTCGAAACTGATGCGACCCAAGGCCTGCCATCCGAAGACGCCCGCCAATCGGCGGTACCACACGAGATCGCGGCTCGCGGCGGGCCCGGCGGCCGCGATACCTTGCTCAATGGCGGCACGGGCCTCCTCGGTCGATCCCACCATCCCAAGCAGTCGCGCCAGGCTGAAGTCGACGCGCGAGGAATGCAGCATTTCCGGCGACCCCGGCTCCACTCCTGCAATTCGCGCATAGCGGTAGAGCGCCGATTGGTATTGCCAGTAACACAAAAGGCGCTCGGGCGAGTTCCAGTCGCCTTTGCCGGTTTGTCGGTCGCCATCGTGAATCCGAAACTCCGATACGAAGTCCGCAACGTGGGCCAATTTCGTGCGCATGGAACCGGCGATGGCATCGTAAACCCAATCCTGTCCCCAACGCACATCCGGCCACGGGCCAATCCGATCGGTGAGCGAGCGCCGATACAGCGGCGTGGCCGTGCACCACCAGCGATCCACCAGCAGCGCTGGAAACAGTTCATCGAACTTGCGCGCAGTCCATCGACACGGCGTGTCCGACCGCGGCTCGCCATCCCGAAAATCTCGCGTCCATCCGTAGGAAATGCCGGCGTCTGGCCGTTCACGCAAGCTCGCCACCTGTAGCTCGAACTTCCGTGGCATCAGCAAATCGTCGCTGTCCAGATACTGGATGAACTCGCCGCGGGCGTGAAGCCGGCCGGTTTCGCGAACCGCGCCCGGTCCGCGTCCTGGATTGGGCTGCTGCAAAAGGCGAATCGGCACCGGCGACTGCGCCGCCATTGAGCTGACAACATCGCGTGTGTCGTCGCTGGATCCATCATCGACGACGATGACTTCGATGGAGCGGTAGGTTTGCGCCAACACGCTGTCGATGGCTTCGCGAACCAGAACCGGCCTGTTTCTCACGGGAATGATGGTGGAAACCAATCCGTGCTCGATCATGCTAAGGATTCCGTTCGTGGTCCGTCGAAGTTCGCCTGCCCGCGCAGGCGCAGCGCGTTGGACCGCGACGCGCGCTCGATGCGCAGTAAAGCCGGGAGTTTGTCGCGCACGTTTGCGCCGCTTGCGCTGTAACGTTGCGCCTGCGGCGCATGCCAGAGGTGGACGAATGGCAGGTAGCCGTCGCGGCAATGCCCGACATCCGATACGCGATCGTAGAACTCGTCATCCTCTCCGCCCCAATTGACGAACGACTCGTCATATCCGCCGCTGGCCAGAAAGGCCTCACGCTCGATCGCAATCGTCCCGCCTTTCCAGTTCTGGAACACCATCGTCGGCGTTGCGCCGGCGCATGCGTCGCAACGCTGGACATCGATCGAATCGGAGGGATTTAAATAGAACAGGAAGCGCTGTAAGGAAGCCGCGGCGAAGCCCCGCTCGCGGATCGTCGTTACGATTTCGCGGGCATAGGCCACTGGAGGCAGCGTGTCGCCATCGTGAAACACCAAAATCGGTGCGGTCGCGAGGCGTGCTCCGATGTTGTACGCCCAGGATTTGTACCAGCCTGGCGCGATAGCGTCTTTGGCCAGATGTCGATAGCGTACCGCAGCCGGGAGCTCAGCCAACAGCTGCGTCTCGCTCTGATCGACCACCACCACCTCGCACGGGAGATCCTGAGCGAATACGGCGCGAATGGTTTGCCGCAACTGCGGAAGGCGATCGCGCCCCGCGTGCGCGAAGATGAAAGAAACCTGCGGCGCGCCCGCCCGTGGCGCGTCGCAAAACGCGATCGGCCATTCCGCCAATGCCAGATGCATCAGGCGCCGAGCCAGCGGCGGCAACACGGCAGCGGCCCGCAGCTCGCTGCCCCACGGCCAATCGCATTGATAGCCCGGCCCGGCGCGACGCAGCGGTTCGGTGCGATTGCTGAGCGCGGTCCAGCCGCTGGGATCGCTACGAAATCCTGGCCCGGAGTGCGCGAATGCTCTTCGATACAGCGGCAGATCGCGCAACGCCACGCCGGGCAAGTCGCGCAGCCAGCGCAAGGCGCTCATGCCGCGCGCGCCACGCCAGGCATCCAGCGCGATGCCCAGGTTTCGAAGATGAAAAGCTGCCAGAGCTGCACTTGCCGATTGCTGCGCGGCGCCTGCGCGGACCAGGATTCCCAGCCGGCGCGATCAATGACGCCCGAGCGCAGCAGCACTCCGGAGCTGACCGCCCGACTCATCTCCGCCATCGAAATAAGCCGATCGACCGGAAACGAGAAACCCTGTTTGCGTTTCGCGACCACCGAACTCGGCAACAGCGATTGCGCAAGGCGCCGCAGCAACGGCTTGCCGCCGTCGCGCGAGGCGTCGATCAGCGAGGCGGGCAGAGATAAGCTGAGTTCGGCCACGCGGTGATCGAGCAGCGGCACGCGCACCTCCAATCCATGCGCCATCGATGCACGATCCATGCGCGCCAGGTTGTTGTCCACCAGGAAGGTGCGAAAGTCCAGGTCTTGCCAATAGCGCTGGTCGTGCTCGGCAAGATCGCTCGCACCCGGATCGACGCCCGTTCCAAGTGTATCGATCGACTTGCGCCACGCCGGAAACAACTGGTGTAACTCGCTGCGAGTAAACGACGGACATTGCAGCAAGTGATAGTACTCGTGCTGACTGGCACAGCCTTGCGGCCATTCGCGGCCAAGGCCAATGCTTCGGCGCAGGTGTTCGGCGCGCCACGCAAAACGGCGCCGCGGCGTGGCCCGCACCTGGCGATACCAGGCATACCCGCCGAACAACTCGTCCCCGCCATCGCCCGACAATGCGACGCCGACGTCGCGCTTCATCAGCGCTGCGAGGTGCCAGTTGGGAATGATCGCCGCATCCGACATCGGCTCATCGAACGTGGCGAAGATGCGCCCAGCTTGATCGGGATCGGCCAGTCGGAATTGGCTGCCGTCGATTTCGCGGACGTGGTGACGCGTGCGCAAGTGCTGCGCCGCCGCTGCCGCGTCGCCGCGTTCGCTCCCTTGCCAGCCCAGCACATCGACGAAGTAGCTGTCGATGTCGGGCCGAGCCTGCGCCGCGAACGCCGCAACCAGCGAGGAATCGATACCGCCACTCAAGAACACGCCGAGCTTGACATCGCTGATCATCTGCTCGCGCACCGTATCAGCCAGCAGCGCGTGCAGGGTCTCCGTTGCAACCTGTTCCGACGGTATCGATGCCGCCACTTCGGGCCGCCAGAAGACGCGCCGCTCGACGACGCCGGTGGCGGCGTCCAAGCACAGGGTGCTCCCTGGCGGCAATCGTACGATGCCTTCGTATACGGTGCGCGGGCCGTGCGTATAACCCAGGCGCAGGAACTGCAGGCACGAATCGACATCGATCGTCGGCACGTGCGGCGAGGCGCACAGGATGGCTTTGGGCTCAGAAGCAAAGTACAGCTCGCCACCGCGCAATCGGTAATAAAGGGGTTTGATACCGAGATGGTCGCGCGCCAGGAACAGTCGCTGACGCACGCTGTCCCAGATCGCAAACGCGAACATCCCACGCAAACGCTCGACAACACGTTCGCCCCACTGGGCATAGCCGTGAACGATGACTTCCGAATCGGTATTCGAGACAAATCGATGGCCGGCGGCAATCAGCTGAGCACGCAATTCCTGGAAGTTGTAGATCTCGCCGTTGAACGTGAGCTGGATCGAGCCGTCCTCATTCGCCATCGGCTGGCGGCCGGCATCGGACAGATCGATGATCGCGAGGCGACAATGCGCCAGATACGCGACTCGGTCGGGCGAAGAGTAGTCGCCGAAGCCATCCGGTCCGCGATGACGCAGGGTCAATGCCGCCTCGCGCAATCCGCGGTGATCGGATCGGCCAACCACGCCGAAAATCGCGCACATCAGCGCAACCCCAGCGTGCGCGCCAGGCGGCTCGCCAGCGCGCGCGCCAGAGGCCCGAAGGGCACAAACTGATACGCCGATTCGCGGCGGAACAGAGGTGGCCATGCCAAAGCAGCGCGCCAATAGCGGCCCGCTCGCGTCAACTCGCCGACGTTATGGTCGTAACGCAGCTCCATGAGCGCCTGGCTCGCTCGCGCGGCGCGACGGATCGCCCGGGGGGCCTCGCTCAGCCCAGGCAATGTGTCGATGGACAGCCGGTAGTCGCGAGCGATCTTCTTGCCCTGCGTGTCGCGCTGCGCTTCGTGTATCGAACGTTCGGCCATCAACGCATCGATCTTGCGCGCCGGGTGCTTCAGCGCCATGCGCAGCCATAAATCGGTGTCCGCCGAGTACGGTACGCTTTCGCGCCAGCCTCCGAGCGCTTTCGCCAGATCCATCCGGAAGAACGTTGAGGGCTGTGGGATCCAGATCTCCTTGGTCAACACAGCCTGCAGGGAGTAAGGCGTAAACGCGGTGCGATTCAACTCCTTGCCGCTGGCATCCACGCTTTTGATATCGCCGAAAACGAAAGCCAGCGTTGGGTCGGCGCAGAGTGCAGAGACCGCGGTAGCGATCGCTCCTGGCAGGTAAAAATCGTCAGAACTTTGAATCGCGCCGATCGTGCCGGTGGCCCGTGCGAAACCCTTGTTGACCGCATCCACAACGCCACGGTCGCGTTCGGACACCCACTGCAGCTCTGGCCGATCGGAAAACTCTTTAAGAATCGCCACCGTGTTGTCGGTCGAAGCGCCATCGATCACCAGCACTTCGAGTGGCCGATAGTCCTGCGCGAAAATCGACTCCAATGTACGTCGGATAAAGTGCCCCTGGTTGTAACTAGGCACGATGATCGAGACCAATGGCTGTCCGCTCACGTCAGGCCTCGTGCGGCTGACGGTGCGCCTGCGCAAGATCGGCAAGCCAGGTATCGACCAGCGTCAGCTCATCGTTCGAGAAAAACCCTGCGGCCACCAGAGCGCGATAACAAGTCCGCAGATTGGTGCCGACATGTTCGACGCCCGTCGGCAATGTCAGATCCTCGAGCACCTGCCGGATGCGTTCGTTGCCCTGGTAACCCGGAATCTCATCGCTGAAGTCGCGCATCAGGTCGTGCGCGTTGCGATCCTGGATAACCTCTGCCGCATGAAATACGACGCCCTGCCCTATCTCCCAAAGGCAGCGCTGGGCGACGAAGCTGCGCCAGATATCGGTCATCCGGAAGGAGCAGTGGCTGGGCAAGTACATCAACGGAAACGCCTCCGGCCACCACCAGGTGCTTTGACTGTTGAATGGGCACCACGCGCCGCGCCGCAAGCGTACGCTTGGCGCAACGTCGAAATAGAACGGTGCATCCAGCGTCAGTCGCCAAATCGCATCGACGTCGGGCGAGCCATTCGCCAAACCCTGCTGGATCGCCGCGCGCGTCGTGCTCGCTTGCGGCGCCAGCGCGATCGGCGCTGCCATCGATGGCACGATCTCAGCGAGCGGCAAGCCACGCGGCCAGATACGTTCGGCGCTGAAGCATCGGTAGGCATTTATCCAGCCTTGCGCCGTCGCATCGAACGCGGTGGCCTGCGCATCGCGCAGCTGCCAGGACGCGAGCGGAGCGTTATCGTCGTCGGTTTCGTAAATGCACTCTGCGCCGCGGGCGATCGCTTCCAGATAGCCCACGTTCTTGCGCGTGTAGTGGCCCGTGGGTCCACGCCGCGCCAAATCGAAGGGCAACGCAAACTGCCGCGCCAAATCGAAAAACTCTGCGCCGGCAACATCGAAGCTCGCCGGTCCCTTGCGATCGCCGACGACGATCAGCTGCGCATCGAGCGCCATCAATCGTTCGCTCAACTGCAGCACTGCTGGCGTTGGCAACTGGATGGTCGTAACGACGGCGCAGAGCTTAGTCGACATAGACCACTCCAATGCCGAAGCCATCCTGCTCCGGATCGCGCACCAGCTCGTCGGTGCGGTACCGCGACTTCAACTCGGCCCAATAGCGATACACCTCGCCCGCGTAGCAGCCGGTGTCGCGACCGAATCGAGTGCGATGGTCGGCAACGATATCGTGCAGCGCGATGATGCCGCCGCGGCGCACCAGCGGGGCATACAGCTCAAAGTCCGCCTTGACGCCGGCGTAGCTGTGATCGCCATCGATAAACAGGAAATCCACCGACCGCCCAGCGAGACGCTGCACCACGCGCGCCTTCATCGCCTGGGTTTGCGAATCGCCATGCAGCGCGAAATAGCGCTGACCCGGCCGCGCATAGTGGATCAGTTTGGCGGCGTTCTGCACACACAGATCAACACCAACAACGCGCTCGGTGCTGGCAAGCGCATGGCAGAAGAGAAACGAGTTGCCGCCCTTGTGCGTACCAACCTCCACCACGGTTTTTGGCTGCAGCGCGCGCAACTTGTCGAGCAACCCCAGGATTTCGAAGGGCACCTGGGTGATGCCGAAATCGGTGCCCGCTTGATCCAGAAGCGCCTCGGCCGACGGGCTGGACCAAGCTTTCGCGCGCCCCTCGCGCCATGACTGTGGTTTCGGCGACAAGCGGCTCTCTTGCCAGGCGCGCAGCGCTTTCTGGTAGGTCGGTCGCAACACATCGCGTAGCGACATCGGCAGCAGGTGTTTGGGATTCACGGTGTAACGTTCCTCGGTCAGTTGTGGGCGCGCGCGGCGCGGACCCGTTGCCAGGCATCGATCAGATCGTTCGCCGGCCGCGCGAAGCACAGGTAGTCGACGCGTCGGCGTTGGCGCTGCAGCTCGCGTTCGAATCGCGCAGGCGACGATTCGAACGCATCCATCCGTGCCAGCAGCGATCGGAATCCGCGAGCCATCGACCACTCGGAGTGCAAAAATGGCGTGGAATCCAGGTCTGGATCGGTGAGCGCCAGACAACCGGCAGCGATCGCCTCCACCTTGGCGGTGCCGAGCACACTGCGGCCGCGCCACTTGATGTGGTACTTCGAGCCGATCAATGCGCTGAAATCCGGATCGACCATGCTGCGCGGCGGAATGCGCTCGCCGCGATCGAAGGTATCGTCGCTGACGCGCCTGGCGAACACCGGCCCGAACGCTTCTAAGGCCTTCAGTTCATCGTCGGTAGCGTCTCGTGCCGAGTGATATTCGACGAATACGCCGCGACGCGGCGCGTCCCAGTTGCGCCCATGCAGCGCGTGGAAAACACCGCAACGCTGGAAGTGATAGGGAACATCGAGCACGTGCGACGGGCGACTGGAGCGCTTCGGTGCAAAGCTTTGGCTGAGAAACAAATCTTGCCCCGGCAATGGCGCCGAGTACGACCTGGCATAACTCGGTGCCTTGACCTCGCGAACGTAATAGGCCCAGACGACATTCGGATATTGCGTGGTCACGCGCGCCGGCACGGCGACGTCGATACTGATCACCAGATCGAACGCCGACCAGTCGATGGCATCCACTGCCTGCGCGAATGCCGATTGCCCGTGCGCCCGGCCTGGGACGCGATCCCGGAACGACATGAACCACTCTGCCGGTGCCCATTTCAGTTCGTCAGATTTCTCGCGCCATATCGAGCATTCGGGCGCCGCATCGGTGCGCACCATGCAAAACCTGGCGTCGAACTCAGTGAAAAGACTGATCGGCCCGGAACGCAGCAGTGTGCTTTGCAGCATGGGTGCGGGCGCTGTTTCTGGCGAGCAACAGTACAAGTCCTCGTTGCAATCTTGCTTCACGAGCGCGATGCGCGGGCGCTCGCGACGCGCGAGTGCCGACAACGCGCGCTCAAGCTGCCGGCGCTCGAGCCAATCGCGGACCGGCGCAAACGGCGTCACTGTGGCCGAAAAATCACGTCGATCTGACCCATGTGCTCAATATCGACCTGTTGCGCATCGATACGGCGCCCTCCGACCAAGGTATCGCAGCGATAGCCAAGATCGGCCATGAACTGCAGCAATGCAGTGGCACTGTCGCCTGCCTGACGCAAGAACGCTGGGGTCAGCTCCAGAATGACGGCAGGCCGCAGTTGCTCAAGGCAACGCTTCAAACCACGCAGCGCCTGTAACTCAAAGCCTTCGACATCGATCTTGATCAGTGACGGTCTGAAGCCGCAGCTCTCCAGACTATCGTCGAGAGCGCCGATCAGGACGCACTGGCGCGCCATTTCCGGCGCCACCGCACGCATGGTAGCTGCACCGGCGTTGTTCAAGGTGGGAAATGCGATCGCGCCCAGCGCTGGCAAGGCCCCTGCAGCGATCGATGTCAGATAAACGTTATCGGCCTGATTCAACGCCAGATTGCGCGCGAGCTTTGACAGGTTCTGCCAACACGGCTCCACCGCGATCACCGTCCCCGATGCGCCGACGCGTTTTGCCGCGAGCAAAGTAAAGTGGCCGATGTTGCTGCCGACATCGAGAAAGCACGCGCCCGGTTGAAGCATGCTTTCGAGCGTCGATTCGACATGTTCTTCCCATCGACCGGCGACCAGCAAATGGCGTTCGATGACATCGATCAACCCCACCTCGATCAGCGCACCGCCACGAACGCGAATGCGCTTAGAAAACGGGTGCTGCGCGAAAAAAGCTGGCCATGCCTTGAGGCGCTCTGCCCAACGTTCCGCGTCGGGAAGCGTCCAGTGTCGATGCGCGAGGTAGGCGTACACCAGCGAGCGAACGATCCAGCGCGCAACCGATTTCAGCGCCGAGATCATCGCGCACCCGCAGCGACGGGCTGACGTGCTCGCAGCAGGGCCCAGGCCTGGCGCAGAAATGGCATTCGCAGCGCGGCGCGCAGACGAGTTCGGGCCAGCATCAGCAGTAACCTGCGGGCTACGGCAGGCGCATGCGCTTCACGAGCTGCGATGATGCTGCGCAGCGCATAGCCGGGAACAGCTGCCGCGAAGGTCTGCAACACGGCTGGCGCAGCGCGCTGCCCCTGCGCAAATGCCCAAGCATCGAGCATCGCATCCAGCATGGGCACTCGATGTTCTATGCGCGGCAAGAAAGTGTTCTGTTCGTGGCGCCAGTAGACGCTGACCGGCGCGTCCAAGGATCCAGCGCGCAGCGCACCAAACGACGCCAGGCGAAACCACAAATGGCAGTCTTCGGCAATCTTCCGTGCTGGATCGAACCCTCTGCAGCGCGAAAGTAGCGAACGCCGCACAACGATTCCGCTGGTCGCCCAGCAGTATCCGGTCAACAACTCGGCCAGTAGCGCCACGCCGGTCAGTGGCTGCTGAATCCCAAAGATCGAAGCATCATCGTTGCCGCCATCGAGGTCGCTCACCGCCGCGCCCAAGATGCGCGTGCTCTGATACAAGCCGTCGAGTCGATCCAGATCGCTGTCGGGGAGCGCATCGAAAGCGTCGAAACGATTCGGCAGGTAGTAGTCGTCTGCATCCAGGAACGCCACCCATGTCGCGGTCGCCGCTTCGATTCCGCGATTGCGCGCCGCGCTGACGCCGCGATTGCGATCGCTGCGGAGCAGGCGACAGCAATCTGGTTCACGGTCCGCAAACCGCTGCGCGATCGTTGCGGTGCCATCGGTGGACCCATCGTCGACAATGATCGCGCGCAAACCCGCGCGCCCAAGTCCCAAGACCGACTCAACTGCGCGTTCCAGATAGCGCTCGGCATTGAACGCCGGAATAACGACATCAATGCTGCGATCCACGTTCGGCAACTTGTTGGTAGAGACCAAGATAAGCGTCGGCAACCCTGCGCTGGTCGAAATGGCGCCGGACGTGCGCCAGGCCGCCGGCGGCGAGATCACGCCGAATCCTGTCATCGGCCAGCTTGTGCAGCGCGTCGGTCAAGCCGTTCGGACTGGACGGCGGAACAACGATACCGCCGATGCCATCGACCACAACTTCTGGAATTCCGCCCACTGCCAGCGCCACCACCGGCGTGCCGCACGCTTGTGCCTCGGCAGCAATGCGACCAAAAGCTTCGGCCTCGCTGGTCACCAGACACACATCGGCGAGCGCAAATAAACGCGCCATCGCCGTCGGCGCGGTTTGGAACGGCAGACATCGAACGGGGGCATCGATTGCTGCGCCGACGCGCTCGGCGGAATGACCGATCGCGAGCACGCGCAGCGCTGGAAGGCGCGGCGCCAGGGCGTTGAGTGCCGCAATCGCGTGGCGGCTGGCGATGGTCTGGCGAATGCCCTCGACGGTCTGTCCGGCGATGATCACCACATACTCGTCGGCGCCGAATCCGAGGTCCAGGCGCGCCGTGTTGCGCTGCTGCACATCGAGGGGCAAAAAACACGTCAGATCGATGCCGTTGTAGATGCGGCTGACCGGATGCTGCGCGAGGATCGGGCTTGCCTCCGCCAGACTCTTCAAATGCTCGGAGATCGCGACGATGTGCAGCCGCGAACGCCCAACGAAGCGCTTTTTTCGCCGCCAATTGAAGGCGGTGCCATCGGTCGTCACCGCCGGGGGAATCGCAAGATCTGGGCACGCCCCGCAACCGCTTCGCCACCGTTGGCAGTGGAACGAGCAGGCGCAATGGCCAGTGAGCATCCACTCATCGCGCAAGGTCAGCACGCCAGGAGCACGTGCCGTGATCCGCGGCAACGCTGCCAGATCGGCGTAACCTTGAGATCCCCACAGCGAGTGGAAGTGCACCACATCGACATCGGCAAGGCGCTCGGACAGCGCGCGAAAGCTGGGGTTGTAGATATCTTGCCAGCCCAGACGATGCTCAATGGCGCGCGCCAGTCGCCGCGCACCAGGAACCCCACGGACATACGGAATCTCGAAAACGCCGGGCTCGTCGGTGCGCCGTTCGCCAACGAAAACCCTGGACTCGTGGCCGGCCGCGAGCAGCGCCCGGTGCAGCGAAATCACACTGCGTTCGGCGCCGCCGCCGAGATCGGCGGCGTGGACATGGGCGATCTTCACAGGCCATTCCCAGGCATCGAAAATTGCCGGTGCCATTCATCGAGCACCAGCAAGCTCCATAAGCGATGCCCGTGGTCCAGACCAGCCGCATGCTCATCTAGCAAACGCATCACTGCGCCTGGTTCGAAATACTGGTGCACTGGGCCCTTCCTATCGGTCAGGCGCGCGCGCAGCTCGCCGCCCATCTGGTTCATCCATTGCCCCACAGGCACGGAGAAACCGCGTTTGGTGGTGTTGACCCATTCCGACGGATAAAAGCGGCTGGCCGCCGTTTTCAGCGCGAATTTGGTGCACCAGCCGCTCGCAGTGCGGCGCAGACGTTGGTCGACTGGCATTGATGCGATGGTCTCGACCAGCAAATGGTCCAGGAGTGGCACTCGAACCTCAAGACCGTTTGCCATGCTGGCGATATCAACTTTCGCCAGATTGTTGTTCGGCAGATAGGTCTTGATATCGACATCTTGCATGCGCGACAGTGAGTCGAGTCCGATGCTCGAAGCGAACTGCTGTGCGTTCCAAATACAGGTCGCCTCTGGTCGCTCTTGATGTTCAGGCCGCCATAATCGACGCCGCTCCACCTCGCCAAAAAACGGTGAACGCCCATACCACGCATCGATCAAGGACGGCGCAGCTTCAATGGCGCCAACGGCGCGCAGCAGATTGCCAATCTTTTGCCGAACATGCTGCCAGCCAGATCGTTGCGGGTAGGTTTCGACCAGCTTCGGGAAGTAACCGTAGCCGGCAAATACTTCATCGCCGCCATCGCCCGACAGCACCATCGGCACCTCGCGCCGCGCCTGTTCGCACACAAGCCAGGTGCAGACCGCAGAGCTATCGGCGAACGGCTCGCCGTAATGGCGCGCGATCGACGGCAGCAACGACAATGCATCGATGCCGACCAGCTGCTCGCGATGACGGGTTCGCAACCTGTCGGCGAAGCGACGCGCCTCGGCGCGCTCATCCAGAGCCGGCAAATCGAAGCCAATGGTGAAAGTCGTCAGCGGCTCAGGCAGCGCCTGCGCCGCGTACGCTGCGACCGTACTCGAATCGACGCCGCCGGATAGGAATGCGCCGAACGGCACATCTGCGACCAGATGCGAGCCCACGGCGTCGCGAAGTGCAGCGTCGACTGCCTCGGCCCACTCAGCATCCGATCGATGCCGATCAGGCTGCCATCGCAGCGACCACCAACGCCGTGGCGTGGAGATTCGCCCTGAGGCGTCGGCCTCGATGAGATGCCCAGGCTCGATCTTGCGTGCGTTCGCGTAGATCGTTCTCGGCGCAGGAATGTATTGCAGATGGAGATACGCATCGAGCGCATCAAGATCGATGTGTTTGTCGAAATCCGGCGCAGCGGTTAGCGCTTGCAGTTCGGACGCAAATAGCAGGCGCTGATCGTTCAGCGTGTAACAGAGCGGTTTGATGCCAAGACGATCGCGCGCCAGAAGCAGCCGACCGGCTCGATTGTCCCAGAGCGCGAAGGCAAACATGCCGCGCAAGCGTTCGACTACAGCTGGCCCCCACTGCTCATAGCCGTGGACGATCGTTTCACAGTCGCCAGCGGTCCGGAAGCGATGGCCGAGCTCGATCAACTGCCGACGCAGTTGCTGGAAGTTATAGATCTCGCCGTTGACAATGGCGACGATATTGCGATCTTCGTTGTACAGCGGCTGTTGCCCAGACTCAGGGTCGATGATCGCGAGGCGCCGATGGCCAAGTGCCACGGGACCGGAGACATGCAGCGCGCCTCCGTCCGGGCCGCGATGCGCAAGGCGCGCATTCATCGCGGCAGCAAGCGCTGGATCGGCCATACGGCCGCCGAACCAGAGCTGCCCGGAGATGCCGCACATCAGGCGTCTAGGAACTCGAGAAACGATCGCCGAAAGGTGGTAGGCGAAAACACGTCGGCAAGAGCAACCCTGCCGGCGTCGGACAAACGTTTCCGTAACTCGGAATCGGTAGACAGCGATTCGATCGCACTCCGCAGAGACGCAGTTTCCAGGTTGCCAACGGTGTGCGCAATCGGATGGTCGGCTACGAATCGCGGCAAAGATGCATGCGCCGGCGCGTGGATCAGAATCGGCGCGCCGGCCGCCAGATAGGTAGTGGTCTTCGACGGAAACGACAGCGACGCGAAGTTCGTCCAATCGCTTTCGAAGGGCTGCGGCAAGTAGTTGAATGTACACTGCGCAAGTGCCGCCACGGTGTCGGCCACATCCCGCCAACCCAGGCAAAGTATCCGTCGTGGCACGCGCGACCAAATATCGAACCGGCCGCCCATCACACACAGCTCGATGTCGCGATCGCCCACACGCCAATTCATATCGTCGAGCGTAGACAGCAGCAGATCGAAGGCGGAGCGCGCTGTTACGCTGCCGGCAAAACCAATACGCACACGCCCGTCGCTTTCGTTTCGTTGCGGCGGCGACGCCGGCGCCAACCCGTGGCGAACGATGACGCTATCGCGCGCATAACGCGAACGGTATTCCTCGCGCATCGTCTCACCGATGACTGCCACGCGATGCGCCTGCTTCAACACCTGATCGAATCTCGCCCTTAAGCGCCGCCGGGTGCCTGCGTCGGCGCCGAAATAACTAAGGTTGTGCTCCACGTCGTCCCACACCAGCGCGACAAGCGGGACGCCTTCGTCAGTAAGTTCGGCGGCAAGATCGATGATCCATGGACTGCTCAAAACCAACCAGATCCGCTCGAAGCGATTCTTCGCCAACAAAGCACGTACGCTGGCCGCATTCGAACGCGTTGCGGCTGCCTGCATGTGCGCCACAATCGGCGTCGCCACGACTCGACCAATCTGGCCCAACCGAGCACCGCCGGATAATCGATACCGTCGCCCGAAACGCTCGACGCGAATTCCATGGCGTACGTCGGATGAGGTTGTCGGATCCGTGTCGACAACGGCAACAGTCAAGCGATCAGCCGGAAAAAGCCGAATCAGGTCGTCGAGGATGATGGCGCCGACGCCATCTTGTCCGGGCGCGGTGCAAGTCACCAGCAAGGTCTGGGGCATCGGCGCTACCTTGGGTGCCGAGGCGACTATCGATGGGCCTTCAGCGATCATTGCGTTCGTCAGTCAACATGCGCACGATGCTGGTCAGGATCTGGTCCAAATCAACGGTCACACGCCAGCTGGGATAGTGCGCCTGGATCTTGCGCAAATCGGAGATGTAGCAGATGTGATCGCCTGAGCGCGCTTCGTCGACGTAGGTCCAATCCAGCTTGCGTTCGGCAATGGACTCGATCCGCGCGATCGCTTCGAGCATCGAAATGCTGTTATCGCGCCCGCCACCGATGTTGTACACCTCGCCCACGCGCGGCGCTGCGTGAAAAGCTTCGATGAAGCTGCAGACATCGCTGGCATCGATATTGTCGCGCACCTGTTTGCCGAGGTATCCGAACACGCGATAAGAGCGACCCTCGACCACGCAGCGCGCCAGGTAAGCCAGAAATCCATGCAGCTCGGCGCCGCTGTGCGCCGAACCCGTGAGGCACCCACCGCGCAGGCATACCGTTTTCATGCCGAAGTAGCGCCCGTACTCCTGCACCATCACATCGGCCGCGAGTTTGCTGGCACCGAACAGACTGTGTTTGGACTGATCGATGCGCATCGACTCGCCGATACCGAAGCGATCTTCTGCGCGCGCGTAGTCCCAGCGCGTCGCCAGCTCGACCAGCGGCAATTCGTTGGGCGCATCGCCATAAACTTTGTTCGTGCTGAGATAGCAAAACGTGGCTTCGGGGCACGAACGGCGCGTGGCCTCCAGGAAGTTCAAAGTGCCTGCCGCATTGACGTCGAAATCGTCGAACGGCCGTTTCGCGGCGAGATCGTGCGACGGTTGCGCTGCGGCGTGCACGATCAAATCGACCGGATGGGTTGCCAGAAAATCGAGCACGCTGTCGCGTTGGCGGATATCGAGATCGAAATGACGGTAAGCAGGCCAACGGCGTTGCAGGCGCTCTAAATTCCAGCGCGTATCGCCATCGGCGCCGAAGAAATCCGCGCGCATGTTGTTATCGATGCCGATCGCCTGCCACCCGAGCCTGGAGAAGTGATGCACCGCCTCCGACCCGATCAGTCCCGCGGAACCCGTCACCAGCAATCGCTTATGGCTCATCGGTACTCACTCGCTCCAGATTCTCAAACACTGCATCTGCATATAAGACCCGCCGACCATCCCTGCTGCGGAACTGTTCGATGTTTCCGCGATACACGAAGCCAAGTTCGCGCATCGTGTCGAAGATGTCGGCGAACAACGGCTGCCGCTCGTAGAACTCGTAAAACGACACTTCCAGTACCACGACCTCGGCGCATCGGATGGTTTGCCGGCCGCCATCGATGACCGCTTTCTCATGGCCTTGCACATCGATTTTGATGAGCTGTGGCCCCACCGCGATCCGATGTGCTGTCGCCCAGTCATCGAGCCGCGCCAGCGTCACCTCGACAGAGGAGTGCTGTGCCGACTCCGGCCATTCCCTGCGGTGCAGTTCAGCCATTGGCAATAGCGAGGAACTGGGAGAAAAGGCGCTGGCGTGCATCGCGGTCCGTCCCGCGCGATCGCTGAGGGCCAGTTTATGAGCATGCGCATCGCCCAGACCGTGCAGCGTTCGCAGTAATCGATCGTGAACTGCCGGCAGGGGTTCGAACGAATGAATTTGCGCGTGCGGCCAAAGGCGCCTTGCGATCGCGGCGAATTGCCCCTCGTTTGCGCCGATGTCAAGTACGCTGGCGATCGGGCGGTGTTGCAATAGCGTCCAGGCCTGATACTCCTGATCCTTGCGTGCCGCGATCGCAGCGGCATGCAGCTTGCGAGTGAGCCGGATGTCCAAGCCAACGGCATGTAGCATCGAACGCAGCAGTTCTCTCATCGGGACGCAGGCTCGAAGACGGCGAGGCAATGATCTTTGAGCGTCATGGTCCAGGCCGGCAGTTGCGCATGGCGCAGGTGCCGTAACGTCGGTAGCGCCTGCAACAGGCGTTGCGGCGCGCGCCAGACACCGCCGCGGAGCCGGCAATACCAATAGCAGACTTGCATCGCCTCATACAGGCGCAGGGCCAGCGGCGCGCGCCGATGGGCGATGGTTCGAAATTGCGAAAGCACGAGGCCGCTTTCGCGCCCGGCGAACACAAGGAAGCGCCGCGACACGGCGCTGATGTGTTGTTCGGTTTGCCAATACCAGTGCGCGCCGCGCAAGGCTCGAAACGTCCAACGGTCTATGTCGCCGGTGCTCACAATCATCACGCCGCCGGGTTTCAGCAAGCGCGCTGCGGAACGTAGCGCCAGGGCTGGATCCGGTAGATGTTCGAGCACATCGAACGCAGTGACGGCATCAAACTGCCCGCACCAGTCCGCGTCGACCGACTGCAGACGTGGTGCGATGATCTCGACCTGTCGCGCACGCGCGACGGCGCAAGCACCTGTCGCGCTTTCGATCCCGAAGCGCTGCCATTCGTCTGGCAAAGCCGCCAGGAACGCGCCAGTGTGGCAGCCGATGTCGAGCACGCGCAGCGCTGCGCCTGCACGCCCGCCGAGCAGGGAACGCGCGGTAGACCACGCCGGATGCTCGGCGATTGCGTAATTCATCGCATCGGGCGATGTGTCGGCATACATCGCTGCCAGCGCCGTCTCGTCGGGGATCGGCTGCCGCTGGGTGAGATCACACTGACGACAGCGCAGCAGGGTCGACTCGCGATCGCCGAAAGCGCAAATGCCAAGCCGGTCGAGCTGACCGCTCCCGCAATGGCGACAGCTCATAGCGACTCAGGCGCCTGCCAGACGTGCTGCGTGGCCAGCAAATAGCGCGCGGCCGTCGGTGCCAGACCCGAGCCATATACATCGCGCGGGGCCACGTGCAGTCGGCACAGCGAATCATCGCGCCAGACGTACTCGACATTGGGAATTGCCAGACCGGCGCCAAAAACGTATTCGCCCGCCGCGAGCGGCAAAGCATCGAAAATGCAACGAATCCGATGCCGTCCGATGGACGTACCGAACGCCAGATCGCGATCTGGTGTGGTGGAGGTGAGGATCAAAGGTGTACCGTCCAAAGTCGCAATCTGCAGAACCACCGAAAAACTTCGAAACGCTTGCGCCGCGTTGAACTCTATTTCGACAGCCAACGATTGCCCGGTGGCCGCCTCTTCGATCGCCTCGCCACTATCTGGACTGCAAAAGCGTACCGACGTGACCTCGGTGCGCGAATCACAAGGCGATTGCCAGTATGAAAAGCCCGGCATGGTTGGGCCGGATTCCGATGAACGCGACGTCGAGGCGATGTATGCGCCGATAATGTCGGCTGGATTTCCCGCCTGCTGCACCTGTCCCTGCGCGAGCCACACCGCGCGCGAACAGAGTTTTTGCACTGCCGCCATGTTGTGACTGACGAACAGAACCGTACGTCCTTGCTGCGCGACATCGCTCATCTTTCCCAGGCACCGCTTCTGGAATTCGGCATCGCCCACCGCCAACACTTCGTCGATGATCAGCACGTCTGGCTCAAGATGTGCGGCGACCGCAAACGCGAGGCGCACGTACATGCCAGAGGAGTAACGTTTGACCGGCGTGTCGATAAACTTCTCGACGCCCGAAAACGCCACGATTTCGTCGAACTTGCGCGCCACTTCGCTCTTGCGCATGCCGAGGATCGTGCCGTTCAGAAACACGTTTTCGCGACCGGTCAGTTCCGGATGAAAGCCGGTGCCAACTTCAAGCAGACTCGATAGCCGCCCGCGCACTTGCGCACGCCCGGTCGTTGGCGGAGTAATCCGCGACAGGATCTTCAACAGCGTCGATTTGCCGGCGCCGTTGCCGCCGACGATGCCCAGCGCTTCGCCCTGTTTGACATCAAGCGAAATGCTATTCAGCGCCCAAAACTCGCCTTGCTCGGCGCGAGCGGCCGCGCGAGCTCGAAACGGCGACCTGATCCAGCGCCCCAGCTGTTCGCTCAACGTCGCCTCGTGCGTTTCGCCCAGCAAATAGCGTTTGCCGAGATTCTCGATGCGTATTGCCAGATCGCTCATACCACGTCGACCATGGTTTGCTCGACACGCCGGAAATAGCGAAGACCCGTCACGAACAGCAGCGCAACGACGCTGTAGGAAATCAAGATGGGTTCGAGCGCCGGCAGCTCACGTCCGAAAAGCGCCCAGCGAAAGCCCTCGACAACGCCGACAATGGGATTGAGCGCATACAGCCAGCGCCATGTTTCAGGAACGATCGTCGTTGAATACGCGATCGGCGAGACATACATCCAGATCTGGATGATGAAAGGCGTCACAAGACCAACATCGCGATAGCGGACGTTGAGCGCAGTGAGCCAAAGGCCAACGGCCAACGACGTGAACATCGCCATCAGCACGAACAGCGGCAAGGTCAGCACTTTCCAGCCCGGATTGATGCCGTACCACGCCAACAGCACAGCCGCGAGACCCAGCGTGATCGCAAGGTCGACCAGACTGGAAATCGCTTTGCCGATCGGCAGAATGATGCGCGGGAAATAGACTTTGCTGACCAGATGCGCCGAACCCACCAGGCTGTCTCCGCTGCCGGTGAGCGCACGCGAGAAATACAGCCAGGGCATGAGTGCCGCCATCGCGAACAGCGGATAGGGCACGCCATCGGACGGCAGCTTCGCAAAACCACCGAAAACCACAGTGAAGATCAGCATCATCGTCAATGGCTGGATCACCGCCCAGGCGATGCCAACCACACTTTGCTTGTAGCGCACGGTGACATCGCGCTGGATGAGCATGACCAAGAGATCTCGATAGGCCCACGCCTCGCGCAAATCGGTCGCCAACGTGCGCATCCGGCTATCGATTTGTGTCACGTGCCGATGGCCGAAAAACTCGCTTTCGACGCCCAGGCTCGGTGGTGAATCGGAGTGCGTGGTCATTTCGCTCGTGCCAGCGATTTGCTCGAGGCCGCCAAACGCCTTGCTGCCGCCAAGGAGCGCACGGTCAACGAAGACGAGTCTCGCGTCAGCACTGGTAGTAACTCCGATACCACTCCACAAAGCGCGGCACGCCCTGCTCAACCGTCACCTTCGGCTCGTAACCGCGTAGCTCCGCCAGATCAGTGCAGTCGGCGTGGCTGTCGGGCACATCACCAGCCTGCAGCGGCAGCAAATCAAAAGTGGCTTTGCGGCCCAGGCATTGTTCCAGCACCTCAATGTAGCGCGTCAACTCCACGCTCTCGCGGCTGCCGATATTGAAGATGCGATACGGCGCGGCGCTGGTGGCTGAATCAGGACTTGCGCCGTTCCAATCTGGGTTTCCGCTCGACGGGCAATCCAGCGCGCGGACGATTCCGGCAACGATGTCGTCCACATAGGTAAAGCTGCGACGATGCCGGCCGTGGTTGAACAGCTTTAAAGGCTCGCCCGCGAGAATCGCTCGCGTGAACAGGAACAAGGCCATGTCCGGACGGCCCCAAGGACCGTATACGGTGAAAAAACGCAGCCCCGTACATGGCAGGCCATACAGATGCGCGTAGCTATGCGCCATCAACTCATTCGACTTTTTGGTTGCGGCATACAGCGTCAACGGATGTTCGGTGGGCTGATGCTCGGAAAACGGCATTGCGGTATTGGCGCCGTAAACAGAGCTCGTGGAGGCGTACACCAGATGCTCGACGCCATGATGCCGACAGCCTTCAAGTAGATGCAGAAAGCCCACGACGTTGCTCTGAATGTATACGTGCGGGTTTTGCGCAGCGTAACGCACGCCCGCTTGGGCAGCGAGATTGATCACGCGCTGCGGGCGGTGCATGGCGAAGACCTGTTCGACAGTATTGCGATCGGCCAGATCGGCGATCACGGGCGTAAATCCATCGTGCTGCGCGAGCCGCTCATGGCGCGCTCGTTTCAGCCCCACGTCATAGTAGTCGTTCAAATTATCGATGCCGACCACTTGATCGCCTCGCGCTAGCAGCGCCTCGGCGACGTGGTAGCCGATGAAGCCGGCGGTACCCGTGACTAGAACCTTCATCGCGCTCAAAGCCTCCCGTCGACAGAACTTGTTGGAAGCGCGTACTTAACGTCGAAAACCAGACCGTTTGGCCTGAGAAAACGGCGCACGTTGGACTGCAAATCCACGAACTGGTGATGGGCTACGGTAAGCAGCACAAGATCATAGTCCCCGGCAGCAGGTGCCTCGGTCAATGCGATACCGTACTCACGCCTGACCTCTTCTGCATTGACCCAGGGATCGTGCACGTCTACGTTGGCATGGTAGCTCTCAAGCGCGCGAACGATGTCGACCACGCGCGTGTTGCGCAAATCCGCGCAATTTTCCTTAAAGGTCAATCCGAGAATCAGGATGCGCGATCCGACGATGTTGATGCGGCGCTGCGCCATGAGCTTGAGCACTTCGCTCGTGACGTGTGCGCTCATGCCTTCGTTGATCCGGCGCGCAGCAAGAATCAGTTCCGGGTGGTAACCGACTTCCTGAGCCTTGTGCACCAGATAATACGGATCGACGCCGATGCAATGGCCGCCGACCAACCCCGGCCAGAACTTCAGGAAATTCCATTTCGTACCGGCCGCACGAAGCACGGCTTCGGTGTCGATGCCTAACTTCGAAAACAGTTGCGCGAACTCGTTGACAAGCGCGATGTTGACGTCGCGTTGCGTGTTTTCGATGGCCTTGGCGGCTTCGGCGACGCGAATGCTAGGCGCCAGGTGCGTGCCCGCGGGCACGATTTCGCGATACAACGCATCGACGAATTGCGCCGTCTCAGGGCTAGAACCGGACGTGACTTTAACGATGTCCGGCAAGCGTCGGGTGCGATCGCCGGGATTGATACGCTCGGGGCTGTAGCCGACTTCGAAGTCCTTGCGAAACTTGAGCCGAGAGTGCTTCTCCAGCACCGGGACGCAAACCTCTTCGGTAGCGCCCGGATACACGGTGGACTCGAAAATCACCACATCGCCTGGCTTGAGCACGGAGGCGACGGTTTTCGACGCCGAGATCAGCGGCGTCAAGTCCGGCCACTTGTGTTGATTGACCGGCGTGGGAACGGCAATTATGAACACCGTTGCTGCACCCAAATCCTTGGGGTCGCAGGCGAGTACGAGTTCTGTTGCGGCACGCAGCTCGGTTTCCGTGCACTCGCCGGTGCGATCGATGCATCGCTCCAACTCGGCGATCCGGCTGGCATCGATGTCGAAGCCGATGGTCGCGCGGCGGGCGCCAAACGCAAGCGCCAGCGGCAAGCCGACGTAACCCAAGCCAATCACGGCGACAACCGCGTCTTTCGTTTCCATCATCGTGTCGACTCCAAAGTCAGTGTGCCGTTCGCAAGACGCCAGACCTCATCAGCGAGCGCTAACGGCCGGGGCCGATGCGAGGCGTGAACCACACACATATCGCCTTGCTCGGCGCGCAGTGCGGTCAAAATGCGCCCTTCGCTGTCCTCATCCAATGCGCTGGTGGCCTCATCGAGCAGCAACAGCTTCGGCTCTCGGTACAACTCTCGCGCCAGCGCCACTCGCTGCCGCTCCCCGCCGGAGAGTTCCACCCCACCCTCGCCGATGCGCGTGGCCAACCCAGCCGGCAGCGCTGCTAAGGTTGCGGCCAGATCGGTAACGCGACAGGCCTTTGCCAGACGAAGCTGATGCAAGCTGGCCTCGCCAATGGCGTGCAACGCGATGTTGCGCTCGACGGTATCGGCTTTGATCCAAGGCTCTTGCGGGACCAATCCGACGCTCGAACGCCATCGCTCAGGATCAAGTTCGTCGAGCGCCACGCCGCCGATCTCAACGCGCCCGGACTGCGGCGCCTGGAGGCCCAGCAGCACGTCGAAAAGCGTCGATTTCCCGATCCCCGATTCGCCACTCAGGCCGATCCAGCGCCCGGTTGGCAAATACCAGTCCACTGAATTCAACAACGGCTGCGACTCGCCATGCGCGAAACTCACGCCTCGAAGCGTCATGTCGAAACCGTTGGGCAGCTGCCGCCCGGTTCGGATCGAGGCGCGCCGCGTCAACTGCGCATTGATCACATCCAGCGCCGGCACCTGCGAGAGCAAACCGTGCCAACTTTGCTGCACGGCCAGCAAGGCATTGGCGGCGCGATAGAACAGCACCATTGCCACCAGGACCGCTGCGAGCGTGGCTTGCCCTGTCGCAAGCGCGATCGCGACCAATGCCAACAGCGCGACCAACGCGATCGGCTCGCGCAATGACAGGCTGATGGCCAGCAAACGCGCGAGTCTGCTTTCCCCATTCGCCACCTCTCGCGCAACGTCGCGGCGCTCATCGGCCAGGACATCGACCAAACCGGTAGCGCGCAGGTAGCGCATGCCGCGCAGCCATTGCAATCCCAATGTGGTCAGTTGCACTTGCCGCGCCATGAGGCTTTGCGCCTGGATTTCGGTGTTTCGGTGTAGCGCGCGAAAACCCACATAAATGCAAGCTGCAAGCAGCAGCGCCGCCACGCCAAACATGGGACTCACCCAACACGCCGCCAGCAAATACACGCTGGCGTGAATCAAGCTCACCTGCAACCCGCAGAAACTCTGGTAAGCGCCCACTGCATACGGCACCTGTTCGAATGCATGCTGCCAGCGCGCGTTGCCATCGCTGAGGTACTGCGCGAAATCGGTTTGCGTCAGCGCGGTTTGCAGGCGGTCCTGCAAAGTCAGGCCCAGCTGCGCGCGCAACGCGCCCAGACGCTCGAAAGCCAGATACGCCAAACCGGCCTTGGCGCAAACCAGCGCCGTGATCGCTGCCAGCCATAACATCTGCTCGGCGGCCGGGCGATCCATCGAGTGCAGCAGCGGCAGAACCATGCCAATACCGATAGCTTCCATACTGACCGCCGCAAGAGTCAGCGCCAGCACCTGGTAATGCTTGCGCGCGCCGACGAAAGCAAGGAATCGCCGCGATAATCCGCCGATACGAACGCCGCTCAACGAAACGCGTCCGGATCAGTCCCACGCGCGCCATCGACCTCCGCGCGAAGCCGCTCGATCTCTTGCGCCAACTGATCGAACGCCAACTGCTTGCGGCGCAAGAACTCGATGGTGGTGCGGACCTTTGCGACCGCCCCGGCGGGCGTCAGCACATAGGCATACGCCAGTTTGTTCTGGCTATTGCGGAAGTTTTGCGCTTTGACCCAGCCGCGCTCGATCAGCGCGCGCAGGCAATAATGCGTTTTGCCCAGCGATAGACCCAGCTCGCTCGCCAGTTCGCGCTGCGACAATGCCGGTTGCTCGGTCAGGAGCCGCAGCAAGCGATAGCGCGTGTCGTCGTCGAGGACGCTGGACATGAGTTTGGCGAGCTCAGCTCGAAGATCGGAAGGGAGCCGTTTGCACAGGCTGCCGCCCTACGGTGTAGCTCCGCAAGGCTCGCATCGCGTCGATTCAAGGCAAGTGCCGAGAATTTAGATCGATCCATGGATTGAGCACTTACATGCTGGATCCATGCGCAAACCATCGCTGGTTCGCACTAGCAGGCTGTTTCTCAACAGCCTGCTAGTGTGGTGTTCCAAAAATAACTGGAATTATGTCCGCGTCTTTCGACCCGAATGCTGCGTTGCTCGTCGTCGCCATAGCGCTGCTATGACTTCTTCTCGCGCCTTGCCTCGGGCCGAAATCCATCGGACATTTCTTCAAGTTATTTCTGGGACACCACACTAGTGTGGTGTTCCGTAATTACCTTGAACTATTTCCGCGCCTTTTGACCCGAATACGTCGTTGTTCGTCGTCGCCATAGCGCTGCTATGACGCCCGGCCCGGCGGCGCAGCCGCCGGGCGTTCAAGTCGGCTCGCGGCATGCCGCGAAAGCGGCCGACTTTCACCCTCCTCTCGCCTAGTCTCGGGCCAAAATGCATCGGAATTTACTTCAAGGTAATTACGGAACACCACACTAGATTCTTTGTCCGAGCGCCTGGCGTTCGACTACCACGCGTCGGTCCTGACCGAGCATATTGAGCAGCAGTGCCACCCGATCGGTCCCTACGGCGCATTGAAAAATGGCGTCCAGCCCACTGAACGGGCCCTCGTTGATGCGCACACACGCGCCTGGAATCAGATCCGGTGCGACCAGTTTCACGAAACCATCCTCCGCGTCGATACGCGAGACGATGGCATCGATCACTGCCTGAGGCACCACTGCCGGCCAACCGCCAAAACGTACGATCCCTGACACGCCGCGTGTTGAGCGCACCGGTTCAAGCGACTGCAGGTCAGGGTCGGAGGCGAGGAAGATGTAGCGCGGAAAGAGCGATTCGGTGCGCACAACCATGCCTGAGGCGCCGCGGACGCGGCGCCGAACGCGCGGGAACAGGCATCGAAAGCCTTGGCGCATCAAGCATAGCTGTGCCTCGGCTTCCTGCCGAGGTTTGGTCATCACGGCAAACCAGGACTGCAACGTAAGACCATGTGTTCACGCGGTGAACGGACCATACGCGAGGGCTGTAGACAGGTGCAAGCACGCGCAAGAAAAGTCACGTCGATACACCGTCTGGTCGACAATTCGATGCAAAGTCGCAGGTTACGGAACGGGCGCACCAACCGCGAGCCTCGGAACTGTCGGCGCATGGACGACCGTTCCTTTCCTGCTCGACAAGGCGCGAGTGCCGTTGTTGCTTGATAGAGTAAGGCGTTTTCTGTGCACCGGATGGATCAGATGCGCCTTGGACCTATCGTTTCCGCCACCGTGATCTGCCACGATCTTGATCGCTCTTTGGCCGCCTACGCGCATTTGGGATTGCCGCTCATCGAGCGCGGCACGCTTCCGCGCGCTCGCGCGCTGGCGATGGGCGAGGCGGCGCTGGCGGATGCGCGCTATGCGCGCCTGGGCGCGACCGATTGTGCCTGGCTGCAACTGATCGAAGCACCCGACGCCAGCCAATCTACGCCGTTCGGGCGACGCGGCTGGCTGGCGTTAGAGGTGGGCGTGCGCGATGTGGATGCACTGGCCGCGCGTTTGTCCGATAAGTACTTTCGCGTGCTGGGCGCGCCGGCAAATCTGGAAGTGTCCGATGCGATTCGCGCGATGCAGGTGGCGGGCCCAGACGGCGAGGTCCTGTATCTGACGCAAGTTAAGCGTCCGGTTCCGCCATTCGCCTTGCCGCAAGCACTGCATGAGGTGGATCAGCTGTTCGTCGGCGTACTCGGTTGCGACGATCGCGAGCGCATGCTGGCGTTTTACGAAGGCTTGGGCCTGGTCGATCGATGGCGTTTCGACACGCGTTTGGGCGCACTCAATCGGGCACACGGCCGCGACTGCAGCGAGCGCCATCCGGTCGCTTGCGCGCAGCTTCGCGGTCAGCATCTGCTCGAATTCGACGCCCTGCCCTGGCTGCCTGCCGCCGACGCCAGTCTCCGAACGGGGATTCGCATGCTCAGCATCGCTCGCAGCGATGCGCGAAACCAGCCGCTGCGAGCCGCAGATGATCCGAGCGCCCGGGTTCTCGCGGGCCCGGAGGGAGAGTGGCTTGAACTGGTCTAGCCCGCATATTCGATAAGGAAACGCGGATGATCGCCTCGGGACTGGTGCTGGAATCGAGGCGGGAGGAGCAGGAGGAATGTTTGTTCCATTGCGACGACGAATACCGAAGAAGCCGGCGCGAAGGTCGAGCCACGGTCGCGCCAGCAGACAAATGGCAGCGAATACCTGGTCCTTTCAGCCGATGAGCAGCTTTTCGCGCACTGCCAACAAAATCAACCCCTTTGGTAGCGGCCACACCAACTATGCGGGCTAGCACGCTGCTCGCGCTTCTGGCATTCGCCACCGTCGCCGGTGCGGCGCCGCACCCGGAAGAAGGCCCGCCGCTCATCAGTGCGCACACAGCGGCCAACGGCCGGGAAATCGGACAAGTCTGGCGCATGCGCCAACGCAGCGACGGAGTGCTGGTGATCGCCACGTCCCCGGGATTGAATTTCTTCGACGGCACCCGCTTTGTCGATGTCGCTATTCCCGGCGATCGCACCTACGATGTGTCGGTCCGCAACGACCGCTTGATCGTTGCCACGGCAGTGGCGCTCGGCGAAGTTCGGCCGGACGAAAAAGGCGTCTGGGCTTTCAACGCTTTCGAGCGGCCGCCCGATGCGCCCGACGTCGGCCCGATCGGCCGCGTCGCGCAGCATGGCACACGATCTTTCTTCCTGTCGCAAACGTATTTCGTCACCCACGATCGAGGCCAATGGACCTGGCGGCAACGCGTTGGCGGCGGCGGCGAATTGCGCGAGCGCGCCGACGGCATCTGGCTGCATGAGATTGGCTTGGGATTGATGCGCTACAGCGAAGCAACGCAGGCCTTCGAGCCGCGCGATAACACTGGCCTGCCAGAGGGCGAGCTGGATTTCGCCGCCGACGACGGGGAGCCGTGGTTGGCGCGCGACGCAGAGAGGATTTTCGAGCGCATCGATGGTGCCTGGCGCACCGTGCCGCTGGAGGAATCCCTGCGCCAAAGGATGGTGGATGAGCGCATCGAGTCGATGGCGCGACTGCGGAACGGCGACATTGCGATCGGTACACGGTTCGGCGGCCTGTACCAATTGGCGCCGGATGGCGCGTTGCGCCGTCACATCGCGCCCGCGCGCCTGCCCGGCCAGCGCATCACCGACATCATGACCGACCGCGAAGGCGGCGTCTGGCTGACGCTGGATGGCGGCATCGCGCGGCTGCAGCCGGACAATAGCCTGACGCGCTGGGGGCGCGGCGACGGCGCGATGCAGATCGAACGCCTGGCGCGGATCGACGGCGTGCTGTACGTTGCCGGCCGCACAGGCCTGATGGCTCTCCGACCAAGTGGCGGTCACAGTCCTGCGCAACTGCGCCCTTACCGAATCGATCGCGCCAGTGTCTGGTCGCTGCTGAAAACCAGACACGGGATTCTTACCGGCGTCGGAAATGGCCTGGCGCTGATCCCGCCCGATGAGAATGCCGCGCCGGTTCAGATTCTGAGCGGCCTTCGATTTACCTCGCTGGCGCGCCACGGCGACTACATTTACGGCATCTCCGGCAACAGTTTGCGCCGCTTCCGCGAAGGCGATGCGGGCATCGAGGTGGACCCGGCCTCGGTCGCATTGGCGCCCGGATTCGATTTGCATACCGATGGCAGTGGCGATCGACTGTGGCTGAGCGGCGATGGTAACGACGGCGTGCAAAGCGTCGAGCAACTCGCCTCATGGCCGCACGTTCGGATTCGCAGCTTCGGGGAGTCCGAAGGCCTGACCGCAGGGCGCATTACCTTCGCCCGTGACGACGAGGGCGGCGCGACGCTGATCGTTGCCGATGGCGTTTTCCGACTGTCCGGCGAGACCTTGATTCGCGATCCCCGATTCAGCGGCGAGCTACGGGTAATGACTGACGCCTTGGACGGCCAGCGCTGGGCCGCCGACCGCTACGAGGTAAAGTCGTTTCGCCGTCAGGCCGACGGCCGTTACGCCGTGGCTGCGCGGCCGCTGAGCTTGGTATGGCATCCGTGGCGGCACCTCTATCGCGACGACGACGGCACACTCTGGCTTGCTGAAGACCGCGGCCTGATGCGCGTCGCAGCGCCAGCCGACGTTCCAGCGCTGCACTCGAACGTGCTTCTGGGCAGCGTCGCCGATGCGGTCAGTGGCGAAACGCTTGCCGGCTCATCTGCGGCGCGAGTCGATCTGCCGAGCACCACTCGCGATGTGCGCGTGCAGGCGGCTCTGGCGGCCTTCGCGGAGAACGATGCCGTCGCGTGGTCGTATCGATTGGACGACGGCGAGGCCGCCACGCTGGAGAAACCCGATGTGCAGTTGCCGAGCCTGTCGGCCGGAACCCATCAGCTGGTGATATCCGCGCAATCAGTGCGCGCTACGCGCAGCATCGCGCCACTGATCCTGGAGATCGACGTCGCACCCTTTTGGTTCGAGACCACCGCCGCGCGCGCCGCTGCACTGATCGCGGCGCTGATCGCGATCACGTTGCTGGCCTGGAGCTACGCACGCTGGCGTACACGCAAGCTGGAAGCCGAGCGCGTGCGACTGGAGCAAGTGATCGCCGATCGTACCCAGGACATTCGCACGCAAGCCGAGGAAATACGCGTGCTCTCCGAGGCGCGCACGCGCTTCTTTGCGCACGTCAGCCATGAATTTCGCACGCCGCTGACGTTGATCCTGGGGCCCCTTGGAGATGCCCTGAACGAGCGCTTCGGCGCCTTGAGCGCGCCGCTGCGCAGCGTTCTTGGAAGCGCTCGCGAGAACGCAAAACGCCTGCTCAAGATGGTCAGCGAGCTTCTCGATTTGAGTCGACTCGCCGCCGGCCGCTTCGAGCTGCACGTCGCCGAGCACGATCTGGCTGAACAACTGCGGCGTGAGATCGACGCTTTCATGCCGCGCGCGGCGGGAAAAAGCATCACGCTCCGCGGCGAGGGCCTGAACGATCCGCTGCAGCTATGGTTCGACCAGGATCAGCTTGAGCGCATGGTCAGCAATCTGCTCGGCAATGCGCTCAAGTTCACACCCTCCGGCGGCCGCGTTACGCTGCGCCTGGTGCCGACGCCGACTGAGGTGGGCATCGAGGTCGAAGACAGTGGTCCTGGTATTCCCGTCGAGGAGCAGGCAAAGATTTTCGAGCGCTTTTACCAGGGCGGCAACACGCCCAGCGACGCCCCGGGTACGGGCATCGGTCTGGCGCTGGTGCGTGAGCTTATCGATCTGCATCAGGGGCGCATCGAGCTGGTCAGCGAACCGGGACAAGGCGCTTGTTTCGTGCTCTGGCTCAAGCGCGGCAACCAGCACTTTCCGCCAGCAGCGCTCGACAGCGCAGCGGCGTTCGTCACCGGCGTCGCATCCGACGATGCAGGCTTGCCCACACTCTCCAGGCCAGCGGCCGGCGTGCGCCCCACGGTTCTGGTGGTCGACGATCACAGCGAGCTACGCCGCTATCTGGCCGATCGTCTCGGCGACAACTACAGCGTGATGACAGCGAGCGATGGCGATGAGGCGCTGGAGCGGATCGGCGAGGCGCTCCCCGACATCGTGATCAGCGATGTGATGATGCCGGGTATGGATGGTCTGCAGCTGGCGCACGCGCTGCGGCGTAATCCAGAAACCCACGGCGTTCCATTGCTCTTGCTCAGCGCCAGGTCGCACAAGCGCGACGTCGTCGCCGGGTTGGAAGCGGGCGCGGACGATTATCTGACGAAACCCTTCGACACCAGCGAGTTGATCGCGCGCATCGAAGCGCTGCTCGATGCCCGGCGGCGTTTGCGGCAGAGCTTTCTTGCGGCGCCAGAGCCGCTGACGCCAACCACCCTCCAACCGCCGGCCCCGGCGGCGAGCACTGAAGGCCCGGCCGACGATCGTTTCCGGCAGCGTCTATCCGATGCAGTGTCCAAACATCTTGCTGATCCAACCTTCGGCGTTGCCGAACTGGCTCATGCGCTGCACATGGACCGCGCTACCCTGTTCCGCCGCTGCAAACAAACGCTTGAGGCAACTCCCAGCGAAATCCTGCGCGAACATCGCCTGCAGCGCGCCGAGGCGCTGCTCCGCGAGCGCCGCGGCAGCGTGTCTGAGGTCGCTTACGCCAGCGGGTTCGACAACCTGTCCTACTTCTCTCAGGTCTTCCGCAAACGCTATGGCTGCGCACCATCGGCGCTGCTCAGCGAAACGGTCTCGACGCGCACGCCGTAGTGCTTGTCGAACGCCGTAAAGAACGCATCGAGCGACGGGAAACCAAACTCCCGCGCCGCCGTTTCTACATCCAGGTGCTGCTCGCGCACCACCTCCATCACTCGTTCCAGCCGCTCCGCGATGTTCTGGACGATGGCCATTCAACGCCCCTGTTGCCTCAGCTAAGCCATTGTCACGCGCGGCGCGCGGAACTGGGTCGCGACGCCGCGCAGTTGCAACGCAATCGACAGTGTCTGCAACCTCAGCGGCACTATTGAGGCGGCACGATTTATTCGTCAACCGAAGCGGGGGCGGGGGGCGGGGGTCACGGGCCGAGCATGAACCCCTTCGTAAGCACTTCCCTGCGTCTGTCAGGGCTAAAGCGGTCATCGGCATAGACGAAAAGTTTGGCCCCTGCCCCCGCCCCTGCCCCGTCGCTGAACTCAAATCGCCGGATAATTCTGGCCGGATCAATAACCTTCTTGTGAAGCGGGATCCGGTCGCCTGAATGAAGAGGTCTGCGCGGCGCGCTTTCCTTTAGAAGCTCCCTTTGACTCAAGGGCGCCTAACGCAGGGTTGCAGCAAGTACGCCGTCGAACGAGGCAGGCAATGCTCGTCGGTTCAGTCTGCCGCGTGCAGGGGCAATGGCGACGCGCTGTGCCTCGGCCTGTGACCCTGGCCTCATGGTCCCGCACTGTCCAGCGCATCCTCGCTCGTCTGACGATCCAACCACGTCAGAACCTCTCTCCAAGATTGCGGAGCTTCGTTGCGTTTGACCGTAAAGCGCCTCACGCGCATGTCGACGATGGCATGGGCGGCCTGCTGCATCGCGCGCAGGTGCAGGTCGGTGCTGACGAACGCTTGTCGATCCGCGGCTGACGCCCAGACGGTGTAGGTCCAAACCTGGTTGCCAAAAAGCTCGCGCCGCACGGAGTGACCGACAAGGCCAGGCTGCTTGCCCAGCTGCGATCGAATCTGATCGGTGTAGGCGTCGAAAGCGGTGCGTTTTTGCGGATCGAGCATTGCGTGGGTCAACGAGATCTCTACCCGAACATCGCTCGCCACATCCTTCCATTGCATCGGCGTCGACACGGCGCATCCAGCTAACCAAGCACCGAGTGCACTGATGACGGCAAAACGCAGACCTCGACGCATTTTTCTGACCCTCACTGTTGACAGTGTCAACAAGATAGCGTCCAATGTAGACACCGTCAACAACGAGAAACCAACATGAGATTTCTGAAGATTCACGCGATAGCGATTTACCTGGCCTGTAGCGGAAGCGCAACAGCAACAAGTCTTGACGTGCAGATCGCCGGAGACATCGCACCCGCCGGCTCAATTCGATGTGCGGCCTTTGTCAGCCCAGAGGGCTTTCCAGACGACGCGTCGCAAGCGCGATTGAGCGTTCTTTCGGCACAAACGCAACCGCTCGTGTGTCGCTTCGAAGACCTGCCTGCGGGGCGAATCGCGATCGCAGTCAGCCACGATGCCAACGCCAACGGCAAACTCGATACGAATTTCCTCGGCATTCCTAAAGAAGCTTGGGGCGTCTCGCGTGGGATGCGTCCATCGTTTCGCGCGCCGCGTTTCGATGAGGCGGCAATCGACTACGACGGCAAGCCGTTGACCTTGACGATCGAGGTTGCGCAATGAGCGCGGCGTTCAAAGATCGCTATGGGCCCTGGGCCCTGGTTACCGGCGCGTCAGACGGAATCGGCAGAGCGATGGCCGAGGACCTTGCGGGCCGCGGACTAAACCTGCTGCTCGCCGCGCGAAGGCGCGAGCTGCTCCAGCATCTCGCTAGCAACCTTGGCGCCCGCCATGGCATCGAATGCGTGCCATTGCCTGCCGATCTCGGGGCCGCATCGGAGTTGAGCGCCGTGATCGCTGCGACCCGCGAGCGCCCAATCGGGTTACTTGTTGCTGCGGCAGGATTCGGCACCTCTGGCGCCTTTCTCGACACCGAACTGGAGGATGAGCTGTCGCAAGTCGACGTCAACTGCCGCGCGGTTCTTGCGCTCTGCAAAGCGCTCGCACCAGGTATGGTCGCCCGCGGTCGCGGCGGCATGATCTTGCTGAGTTCCATCGTCGCCTTCCAGGGCGTACCTCGCGCCAGCAATTACTCAGCGACGAAGGCCTACGTGCAAAGCCTGGCCGAGGGACTGGCATCGGAATTGGCCCCATTCGGTGTGGATGTGCTGGCATCCGCGCCGGGACCGGTGGCCAGCGGTTTTGCGCGTCGCGCCGGTATGCGCCTTGGAGCCACAGTGAGCGCTCAAACGGTGGCGCGCGAAACGATCGATGCACTGGGCAAACGGCGCCTCGTTAGACCTGGTCTGTTGTCGAAACTACTCGGCTACTCGCTGGCAACCGCGCCGCGCGCCCTGCGTGTGAACATCATGCGCAACATCATGGCCGGAATGACGAATCGTGAGCGATCATCCTGAGCGAGCACGGGCCGCCGCAAACACCGGGAATGCGCAAGAAGACAACGGTTCCATTGAAAGAGTCCTGCGTCGATGCCGCACGCGAAGTGATCGCCGAGTCCGGCCTGGAAGCGCTGAGCTTGCGTGAAGTCGCTCGCAAGCTCGGCGTTTCGCATCAAGCGCCGTATCGGCACTATCCATCGCGCGACCATCTTCTGGCCGCCGTAATGTCTAAGTGCTTTATCGACTTTCGTGCTCACCTGGAAGCGCGGCAGGCAAGCGACAATCCCGATCAGGACCTGGGGGAACTTGGACGCGCGTACTTGAGCTATGCACGCAGCCACTCTCTGGAGTATCGGCTGATGTTCGGCACGCCCTGGCCGGCTGCTGCCGAGCACCCCGATCTGGTCCGCAATGCGGTGTATGCATTCGATGTACTTCGCGGCGTCTTGAGGCGCTTGGGAGAACACATGCCCGCAGCGCAGATCGATCAGCGCGCGCTCTTCATCTGGTCGTGCATGCATGGGCTGTCCGGAATCCGCGCTGGCGACGTGATGCAGCACTTGGCCATCGATTCTGCGGTGGCAGAAACGGCGAGCGAGCAAGTGCTGGCGTTGATCGGACTGGCCTTGCGGCCACCCGAGTGAACTCAATCTGCTGAAGCTCCGTTTGCCAGCACCGATCCGCACCCTTTTGGCGCAAGGAAGCTTCAACAGAAGAAGCCGCTTTCTGGAAAACACTCAAACGGCCTGATCCCGCTTCGTCATGAACTGCTGCCGACAGGTTCAATCAGCGAAGGCGGATGGTCCCGCCCGACGCCACGCGCTCGGCGCAACGCCAAGCGTATCGATGAACGCCCGCGAGAACGCGCTCTGGCCGCTGTAGCCGACGGCCGCGGCGACTTGTTCGAGCGTTCGGCCCTCGCGCAGCAAGCTTTGCGCAACACGCATGCGGTGCGAAGTCAGGTATTCGCCCGGCGTGATGCCGACAACTCGTTTGAAGTGATTGGCAAACTGCGTGCGCGACTGGCCCGCATATTGCGCCAATAATGGCAACGACCAAGGCCGGGCGATGTCCTCATGCATGGCCACCAGCGCGCGGCAAAGCCTGGCGTCGGCCAGGCCGGCGAGCACCCCCTGCTCGACACGACCGCCGTCGATCAGTGCGCGCAAGATGTAAATCAGTACCACTTCGAACAAGCGATTGACCAGTTGCCGGCTGCCACAGCGCGGCGCAAAGGCTTCGCCGAAAAGCACCTCCAGCACGGCATCGCAGCCGCTGAGCTGGCCTAATGGCAGAACCACGAACGACGGCAAACCCAGCGCGATCGGATGGCGATCGTTGTCGGCGAAACGCACATTGGCGCACGCCATATCTGCACCTTGTCCGTCCGTGACAAAACGATGCGCCATAGGGCGCGGATAGAACAGCAGACTCGGCTCGTCGATGCGCGCGGCATAGTGCTCATGCATGACCTCCACCGCGCCACGCCGCACCAGATGCAGCTGGCCCACGCCGGGGAGTGGCGCGAATTCGGTCAGGCCGCACAGCGGCCCGGAGTGAAACATCTCCGCGGACAACGCAAACCGAGACAACAGAGCGTCCAGGCGATCTATTTTCGTACTCATTGCAATGCAAATCGAACTAATCGATACGAATAGTACCGGTTTGATCGCTAGTTTTCTCCTCACCGCACTTCGCGGTGCCTTTAGGAGATAGACCATGTCACGAGTTGCCTTGTTGGACGAGCAAACAGCCACCAAACCGAGCGCCGAGTTGCTCGCGCAAATCGAGCGCGCAATGGGCGCCCGGCCGGCCATGTTCCGCGCCGTGGCGAATTCACCTGCTGCACTGAAGAGTATGTGGGGCAGCTTCGGCGCACTTGGCGGCGGCAAGCTCGGCGCAGCGTTGGGCGAGCAACTGGCCGTCGCGATCGCCAATCGCAACCGCTGTGAGTATTGTCTGGCCGCACACACCGCGCTCGGTCAGGGCGCGGGTTTGAGCGGCGCAACGCTGGCGGCAGCGCAACGCGGACAAAGCGGCGATCCGCGCACCCAGGCCGCACTCACGTTCGTATTGAAGCTCGTCGACGCGCGCGGCGCCGCTTCTGCCAGCGATGTTGCTGCAGTGCGCAGCGCCGGCTTCTCAGACGAGGAAATCGTCGAGCTGATCGCACACACGGCGCTGAACCTCTACACCAACTACATCAACATCGCGCTCGATGTGCCGGTCGATTTCGAGCCGGTGGCGTTGGCTGCCTGAGGTTGCCAGCCGTGTCCAGTCATAACGCTGGACACGGCCCACCCGCTTTCGCGTGCTCTCGAACGATGCGCTTCATCCGGCAATTAAAAAGCCCAGCACGAACACCCGAGTGCGCCCCAGAACGCGGGTTCTTCTTCGGCTTTTACCGGTGGGCGCGGCGGCAGGGCATGGCGGTGGACGGCGCAAGCGCTGGCGACGTGCATCGGTTGGGGCGCATAGCCACCGAAGCTGCGCACAGGCGACCAGTCGGGCATCGCAGGCGGCAACTTCGGCGTCAGATCGGCGTAGTCGTCGCTGCCGTGGACGACGCGCCCACCGAGTACGGTGAGCACCGAGGTAATGTCCGCGATGCGCTCACCGGGTACACTCATCAAGTCGGCACTCAGTACCGCCAGATCGGCAAGCTGGCCGGCCTGCAATTGGCCTTTCTTGCCAACCTCGGTGCTGAACCAGGTGTTGCCCTGCGTCCACAGCTTTAGCGCCTGTTCGCGCTCCACAAGATTGTCCTCACCATAGAGCCTGAGGCCGCCGACGGTGGTTCCGGTGATCAGCCACGACAACGACACCCACGGGTTGTAGCTCGCAACGCGGGTGGCATCGGTGCCGGCGCCGACCGGCACGCCGGCTGCCAACATGCGGCGAATCGGCGGCGTCGCACGCGCAGCTTGCGCGCCGTAGCGTGCGACGAAGTACTCGCCTTGGTAAGCCATGCGATGCTGGACCGCGATGCCACCTCCGAGCGCCGCAACGCGATCGATGTTTCGCGGCGAGATGGTCTCGGCATGATCGATAAACCAGTGCAAACCACCGAATGGCTGATCGCGATTGATCGCCTCGAACACATCCAGCGCGCGTGTGATCGTCTCGTCGTATGTCGCGTGCATACGCCATGGCCAGCGGTTCTCGACGAGCTTCCGTACCACCGCATCGAGATCGGATTCCATCGAGGTCGGCATGTCGGGCCGGGGCTCGCGGAAGTCCTCGAAATCGGCGGCCGAGAACACCAGCATCTCGCCGGCGCCATTGTGCCGATAGTGATCGTCGCCCTGCCCCGGCTTGACGATCTGCCCCCAGCGCGTGAAGTCGGCCAGCTCCTCGCCCTTCTTCTGGGTGAAAAGGTTGTACGCGATCCGTAGCGTCAGCTCATTCTGGCGATGCAGCTTATCGATGATCGCGTAGTCATCAGGGTAGTTCTGGAAACCTCCGCCAGCGTCGATCACGCTGGTGACCCCAAGCCGATTCATCTCGCGCATGAAATGCCGCGTCGAGTTTTCTTGATACTCGGGCGGCAGGCGCGGCCCTTTGGCCAGCGTCGCGTACAGGATCAGAGCGTTCGGTTTGGCGATGAGCAAGCCGGTCGGTTCACCGGACTTGTCGCGTTCGATCGCACCGCCAGGTGGATCGGGTGTGTCGCGTGTGTATCCCACGGCACGCAATGCGGCACGATTGAGCAAGGCGCGATCGTAAAGATGCAGGATGAACACCGGTGTGTCCGGTGCCACCGCATTCAACTCAGCCAACGTGGGCAGGCGCTTTTCGACGAACTGCTGGTCGGTGAAACCGCCGACGACGCGCACCCACTGCGGCGCTGGCGTGCGCGCCACTTGCGCGCGCAACATCGCCATGGCGTCGCTCAAGCTGCGCACGCCATCCCAGCGCAATTCCAAGTTGTAATTCAGGCCGCCTCGGATGACGTGCATGTGGCTGTCGATCAGCCCCGGAATCATGCGCCGGCCCTTGAGATCGACACGCTTGGTAGCTTCGCCGGCCAGGGCCAGAATTTCCGCATCGCTGCCGACCGCCGCAATCCGATTGCCGGACACTGCGAGCGCGGTGGCCTGCGGCTTGGCTGGATCAAGGGTGGTGAGCCTGCCGCCAAAGAACACCGTATCGATTCGCATCGGTTTCTCCCGAAGAGGGGCACAAGCCGCCAGACCCAACGCCGCTGTAGCTGCCAGCGCTTCGCGCCGCGTGCTCATGACATGCTGGCCTTCGATTCGCCGCTCGGCAATTCTCCCAACACATGCGGCGCGCACTCGCGGCGCAGGAACGCGACCGACACCGGCTCGCCGCTCAGCATGCGTTTCGCGATCGGGACCAGTTGCTCTCCTAGCAAAATGCCCATCAACCCCACCAGCGCAACCACCGGTGGCGCTGGCGAGCGGACGTTGATCAGCCCATAGATAACGCCAACCAACATGCCCGCCGCCAATGCGATCAAGTAGGTTTTCATGTCGAACTCAATGCCCTTCGCTGGCGTTGAACATGGTCTTGGCGTAAATCAGGCCCAGGCCATACGCGCCGCCATTGGCGATGCTCGTGGCGACGGTCTGGTTATAGGTCTCGCCGCGCGCCCAATCGCGCTGTAATTCGAGCAGGTATTGCAGCGCCGTCATCGGCCTGGCGCCAGCCTGGATCATGCGCTGCATCGCGCGCTCGTGCGCCTCATCCGAGACATCGCCGCAAGCATCGGCGATCACATAGACCTCGAAACCTTGGTCGAGCGCCGATAGGGCCGGCCCGACGATGCACACGCTGGTCCATAGGCCGGCGAGCACGATGCGCGACTTGCCGATGCGATTAACCTCATCGATCACCGCCTGATCTTCCCAGGTATTCATCGAGGTACGATCCAGCGCCGCCTGGCCTGGGAAAGCGTCCTTGATCTCCGAAAACATCGGCCCGGAAAACGACTTCTCCGCCACCGTCGTCAGGATCGTGCTGACCTTGAACTCGGCCGCCGCTTTGGCCACCAAGCCGGCGTTGTTGCGCAATAAGATTGCGTCGATGGACTTGGTTGCGAACGCCATTTGCGATTGATGGTCGATCAGAATCAAGGTGTGATCGCTCGGCGACAACAAAAGCTTTCCAGGTGCGGCGATGGCTTTGCTCATGGCGCGTGCTCCAACAGGTGAGAGGGCCGCACGTTAGCGGCATGCGCTGACAAATACGTTCGCGAAGCGAGCACGTTGTGCGCGAAATTGCGCAAGCGATAGCGGGAGGTTGTGAAGGTTCGCTAGAGTCTTCGACGGAGCGCAGTCTTGCAACTGGAGTCAAGTTCTCTTTGGAGCAGCTTTGTCCGCTGCTACCGCTCAATTCAATGGCCGATTGCGCGCCCAACGCGCCATGGCGCTATGGAGGTATTGAGTTTGTCGGCGAGCGAGATCAGTCATGATCGTCCTTCTGTGGCGAAGCCTCGCCAGATTCTTGCCCGCCGAACGACTGCATCCATTCGCTGCATTTCAACTTCGCACCGCTGACACTCTTTTTGATGGCTTTTGATCGACACATACTTCGCGCGAAAGTGCTGGAGCCGCCTACCGACTGCCACGCGCTGTTCGGCGGGAAAGTGCACATTCGTGCGTTCTCGCAACCGGCCGCCGAGTTGTACACGCCGCCGCAACCCGAGGACATTATCGCCATCCACTGCTCAGGTTCGGCGCGGGTGGAACGCGAGCTGATGCGGCGCCGGCAAAGCGCTTCGATGCAGCGCGGTGCGGTCACCATCGTGCCGGCGATGACTGCGTCCAGCTGGCGGCTGCACGGCCCCTGCACCTTCCTGCATTTCGCCTTCGAGCACGATTGGTTGCGCAGTTTTGCGCGCGAACGCGGCTGGCGCGGCGAGACCGCCTTGCAGCCGATCTTCGCGCACCGCGATCCGGAACTGGACGCGCTGGCGTTTTCGATCTGGGCCCAAGTGCAGCGCCCGCGCGAGTTGTCCAGTACCGCTGTCGAGCTCGGCGTGCAAATGCTGCTGCTGATTGCGCTGCAAGCTTACGCCGACCGCGACCCGCAGCCCGTCGAAGCCTCGATGAGCGCGGCGGTGCGCGATACGCTCAAGCACATCGAAGCGCACCTCGATAGCCCGCTCAATTTGTCGGATCTTGCCGATCGCGCTGGCGTCAGCCCGTTCGCGCTGAGCAAGGCCGTCAAGCGCCATGTCGGGCAGTCGCCGATTGCCTATTTGACCGAACGACGCATGGAGCGCGCCAAGGTACTGCTAAAGACCACGCGCCTGCCGATCGCGCAGATCGCGCAGCTGTCTGGTTATGGCAGCCAGCAGCATTTCGCCACCGCGTTCCGGCGGACGACGGGATTTAGTCCGCGGGCGTATCGTGGATCGTAGCGCTCCCATGTAACGGTTCAGGTGGCCCCAGCCGCGTCGCTACGGTGACTACGGCTGAAACTCGATGCTTCTGCACCTGAGAAACCGCGCCAAATCCGCAACTATCCTCCCCTCCCTGACTCGCCCTGCGGGCGGCTGAGGGGACGCATCGGTCTTCGAATCAAGCGGCGCTCGGCGCCAATGAGGCGACCTAAATGATCAGGCATCCATCCCCGAGCCATGTCTCGACAGCGGACCGTGATCGGCGCCCCCGACCAGGTGCCGCACATCCGGCTTGGTTCCCGGTTGCAGCAGCGCACGAATAGCCTGTTGCAAAGCGCGCGCGTCCTCGGTGACGCGCTCATGTTGCCGCAGGTGTTCCAGCCAGCTGGCCACCGACATCGTCTCGGTAAATCGATTGGGCTCGGCAATGTCTTCGAATACGCCCCAGCGCAACGCGCCATCGCGGCGGCGCTCGGCGCCGAGCCGCTCGATCAGATGCAGGAACTCCGCGCGCGCCTCACTGCGCACGCGGTAGTCGATCGTTACCAGGACCGGACCGCGCTAGTCGGGTACCGGATCGACGACGTGCGGCGCCGGCCAATGCGCCGAAGGCATCAGGTTCAACTGCTCAGCCTCGTCGATCCCAAAACGCGCCGTCAACAGTGCGCCTAGTGTCAGCCCGGCGGCAGCACACTTGAGCGCCAGCGGCACGCCAATGACCCCCGCGAGCCAACCCCAAAGCACACTGCCGATCAGCAAACCGGCAGAAAACACCGTCAGGTAAATCGCCAGCGCCCGCGCCCGCACCCATCCAGCGACGGCCGTTTGTGCCGCCACCTGGAGCGAGGCCAGTACGGCAATCCACGCCACGCCGATCACACCCAGCGTCAGGTAGATTTCCAGCGCCCGCCTCGACCACGCCAACGCGACCATCGCCAGCGCGAACACTAACGCCGCGATCAACACCAGTCGACCGCGCCCAATTCGGGCACGAATGATAGGCAGCAGCAACGCACCGGCGATCGCGCCCAGACCCATCGCCGTGAGCGCGATGCCGTAAACGCTCGCCGGTAACTGCAAATCGAAGCGGATCAGTGCTGGCAGCAACCCGGTCGCAGCCGATGCAAATAGAAAGAAAGCGAGAGCACGAACCAGTACCGCGCGGAACGCCGGCGCATACGCCACATAGCGGACGCCCGCATGCACCGCCCCAACGAAGCGCTCCGGCGGCAAACGCGAGGCGCTCGGCGTGCGACGCCATGCGACAAACACGCCGATGACCGCGAGAAACGTGATGGCATTAATCGCAAACGCCCAACCCGCACCCAGCTGCACCAGAATCAATCCGCCGAGCGCCGGCCCGATCGCGCGTGCGATGTTCATCCCGAGGCTGTTCAGCGCAACAGCGCTTGCCAACTGCTCGCGTGGCACCAACTCCGGCGTCGTGGCTGCCATCGCCGGCAACGCCAGCGCAGCGCCAACATTGAGCAGTAGTGTCAGCCACAACAGCGCGGGCGCAGTCAGCCACCCGGTGAACGCAGCCACCGCCAGCAGCGCTGCCGCGATCAGCATCCAGGATTGCATCAAAATCAAATAACGACGGCGATCGAAGATGTCGGCGAGCGCACCTGCGGGCAGCGCCAGCAAAACCATCGGCAACGACGATGCCGCCTGCACCAGACTCACCATGAGTGGCGAGGGCGCAAGCTCGCCCATGACCCAGGCCGCCGCCGTGGCATCGATCCAGGTGCCGATATTGGATACCAACACCGCGAGCCAGAACCAGCGAAACGCTGGCGTGGCGAGCGGCGTAAACGGTCCCACCAACTTCGGCGCTTCTTGTGCCATCCGCAAATCCAAGCGCGCTGCGCCAATGCTTTCCGGCGAATCCTCGCACACCGCGGGCTGACACAAGTGCGCGCGCTTGCCGAATGTGCGCGATCTTGCGCTGGCTCATGCGCAGTCCCTTCCAGCGACGGCAATCTGACGACCCAAATCGACCGACAGGAACCGCAACTATTGATCCGGCCAGAATTATCCGGCGATTTAAGTTCAGCGACGGGCAGGGGAGGGAGACAGGGTCCAAACTTTTCTTCTATGCCAATGACCGCTTTAGCCCTTGCAGACGCAGGGAAGTGCTTATGAAGGGGTTCATGCTCGGCCCGTGACCCCGCCCCCCCCCCGCTTCGGTTGACCAATAAATCGTGCCGCCTCACGAATCAAGCCGTTACCTTGGTCCCCTCAACTGCACCCCTTCAAACTGCCGCGCGTCCGATGCATGATCCGGGGCCCGTGAGCCTGCGATTGGAGAACCCGTGAAGGCGCTGATCGCATCAATGGTATTGGTCGCTACAACGGCCTCCGCTCAGGACGCGGTGATCCACGCGGGTCGCCTGTACTCGCGCATGGATGCTGCGCCGGTCGAACGGGTTTCGGTCATTGTGGACAACGGCCGGGTGCGCGGGGTTCAGGCCGGATTCGTGACGCTGGCTGAGACAGGTCTGGCCGACGACGCCGTGTTGATCGACTGGTCGGACAAGACCGCGCTGCCTGGACTCATCGATTGCCACGTGCATTTGAGCAGCGATCGCGCGGGCGTGGAGGCGCAACTGAGTCAGCTGACACTGAGTCCGCCGGCCAAAGCTTTCGATGCGCTGGTCAACGCACAGAAAACATTGCGCGCCGGGTTCACGACGGTGCGCAATCTGGGCGATGCCGATGGCGTCACCCTGGCGCTGCGCGATGCCATTGCCGCCGGCAAGGTGCAAGGGCCGCGCATCCTCGATGCAGGCACGTCGATCTCGGCGACCACGGGACATATGGATGCGGCGCTCGGTTTTCGCGACGATTTACGCAGCGCGCTCAACGACAACGGCAACTTATGCGACGGCGCGGATGATTGCCGTCGCGCCGTGCGGCTGCAAATCGCACGCGGCGTGGATTTGATCAAGTTCGCGACCACCGGCGGCGTCAACAGTCGCATCGGATTGGGATTGGGCGCACAGATGTTCGAGGACGAGGCGCGCGCAATCATCGAAACCGCACATCTTTATGGCAAGAAAGTTGCTGTCCATGCGCACGGTCACGATGGCATCAATCTGGCGCTCAAACTCGGCGCGGATTCCATCGAACACGGCACATTGCTCAACGACGCCGGGCTGAAACTGTTCAAACAATCGGGCGCGTATTACGTGCCCACGCTGTCGACCATCAACGGCTACCTGGAACGCCTGGCGGCCGATCCGGATGCCTATTCGCCAGCGGTGAAAAAGAAAATCGAATGGCGCATCTCGATCACCGGGCAGGCGCTCAAACGCGCGCACGATGCTGGCGTCAAGATCGCTTTTGGCACCGACGCGGGCGTGAGCTTGCATGGCCGTAACGCCGACGAATTCGAGTTGATGGTCAAGCATGGGATGAGCGCCCAGGAAGCGCTGATCGCGGCGACCATCCATGCCGCCGACTTACTTGGCTTGAGCGACGAAATCGGCACCATCGAGGCGGGCAAGTCGGCAGATTTGGTCGCTCTCGACAACGACCCGCTCAGCGATCTTGCAACATTGAAGACCGTGGCCGACGTGATCATTCGCGGCGAACAGATGCGGCGCTGAGGCCTGGGCGTCGGCAGCGGGCCGTCGCCGATTGGCCAGGGCGTTTTGACGCCTGTCGCATCCGAGCCGTAAACGCCTTTCGTATGAGGCGAAACCGGTTAGAGTTTTTGGCGCGAGCCTGGCGCGAATCGTTCGGCATCGCACAGAACAAACCTCTCGCCGCTGTACACTTGAGCAGCAAGCGCTGGTAGTTCGTTTCCATTAAGGAGGTCATTATGACTAAGTGGCATGTGGTGTTTCTGGCATTACTCTTGTGCAGCCCGTTGGCTGCGCAAGAAACCTTCGTCGCAACGCTGACCGGCACGCAAGAGGTCCCACCAAACTCGACCACCGCTGTAGGCGTGGGCACGGTGGTGTTGAACGCCAACCAGAACCAGATCAGCGTTTCGCTGCAGTTTTCCGGTCTTGGCAGCAATCAGACGATGGCGCATATCCACGGCAACGCGGCGGCCGGCGCCAACGCGCCGGTGCTGTTCAACATCGGCAGCCTGGGCGGACGCTCCGCACAATTTCTGAATCTGACGTTTCCGATGACCGCGCAGCAAACCGTCGATCTGCGCAATGGACTTTGGTACTTCAACGTGCACTCGACCGCCTTCCCCGGTGGAGAGATTCGCGGCCAGATCCTGTCGCCACGATCGATCATCGGCGCGCATTCGGGTTCGTGGTACGACCCGGCTCAGGATGGACACGGCTTGATGATCGAAGTGCTGGACAACAATCAAATCCTGGCGACGTGGTACACGTTCAATCCTGAGGCGCAACAAGCCTGGTTCTTCGGCGTCGGATCGGTGGTCAACAATGTCGCTACGATCAATGCGGTGCGCCCCACCGGCGGGCGTTTCATCCCGAACTTCATTCCAACCAATGTCACGCAACCGCCGTGGGGCACCCTGGTGATCACCTTCGACGACTGCAACAACGGCCGAGTGGCGTACGACTCGATCCAGGGATTCGGCAGTGGCCTGATGCGGCTGTCGCGCATTACGCGAATCCGTGGCCTGAGCTGCCCATAACTCCAACCCGAAACGAGGCCCGCGGCGCACTTTTGGCGCGCCGCGGGCCGCAGATGTTTGTTACGCTGAGCGTATGAAGGTGCGCCCGCTTTTTTGCTGTTTACTCGGATTGGCGTCTGCAGTCGCGAACGCCGAAACGCTGACCATCGTCCAGGTCAGCAAACTCGATAGCGTGGCGATGGGCGAGTTAGTTGAGCGCAGCGGCGCCGATTTCAGTGTCGAGATGGGATCGCTGCTGGTGCTCGGCGGCGCTCTCGATCCAAGTGCTTGGGGCGACCTGCCCGTCAGCCAAACCATGGATGTCGATAGGGAACGCTTGCTGTTGCACAAACGTGGCTGCGGCGGCACCGGCGCAGGGATCGAAGGCCGCGTCATTGCCAGCGATGGCAATCAGGCGCTGATCGAGGCGCCCAAACGCTTTGTCCCTTATGCGCCGCCGGGCGGCGAATTCCGAACGCTCAAGGCGCATAACGTGGTGTTGCGCGACACGTCACGCGATGCGAGCAAAGCGCCCGCCTCCGACCCGGTGGTGCAAGCGGCAGTCGATGCCGTCGACGCCTCGCGCTGGTTCTCGCGCCTTTCCACACTCGCCAGTTTCGATCGTTCATCGTTCAACGACGCCGGCAGCATGGCAGCTCGCGATTGGTTGGCCGGGCAGTTCAACGCTCTGGGTTACTCCGTCACTACGCCAAGCTTCGCGGTCAGTTTCAGCCCAAGCAACGCGACCCGACAGAATGTTCTGGCCACCCGCGTCGGGTCGCAGTTTCCGAACCAATGGATCGTTGTGATCGGCCACTACGACTCGCGCAATCGCGATATCCAAAGCCCGTCGCCTGCCCCCGGCGCCGAGGACAACGCGTCGGGATGCAGCGGCGTTGTGGAGCTGGCCGACGTGATGTCGACCCGAAACCTCGCGCGCAGTGTGCTGTTTGTGTGCGTATCTGGCGAGGAGCAGGGCCTGCAAGGCGGCGGCGACGTGGCGCAAACGATGATGAACGACGGGCGCCTCGCGAACACGCGGCTGGTTATGAATCTCGACATGATCGGCTACTCGGCGGACAACGACTTCGATGTCGTCATCGAAACAGAGCCTGAGTTCGAGACCATTCTCAACCAATTCGCGCTGGCCGCAGCGACCTATGTGCCGGATTTACGAGTGGTGCAAGACTTGATGCCGTGCTGCTCCGACCACATGCCGTTTCTCGCCCGCGGCGCGCCGGGAATGCTCAGCATTCAAGGCGATTTTGCCCAGTACGGCGCGCACTATCACAACACCACCGACATCCCGTCCAACATTACCAATGCGCAGCAGCTGGGGCCGCGGATCTTGCGCATGAATGCGGCGGTGCTGGCGCAGCATTTGCTGGATAGAGCGCCGTCGGATGTGCTGCTGACGAACGGTTTCGAGTAATCGTCCTGCGATCACCTCGCTGCGAGGCGTCGCGCGCTTCAGGCGCGACCCAGGCGACACAAAACCACTTCGCCACCGCCATCGAGAACCGCACGCCCGCCGCTGTGGTCGCCTTCGATCAGCGCAGCATGTTGACTGCCAAGCCAAAGGTTGTTTTCGCCCCAGCGCAACGTGGCTTCGCCGCTGTGCAGATATACCAGCCAATCTACGGCTGGCTCATTGAACAACACCATGGCGCCGACCAACGGGCGGGGCAAGAGCTTGGCCTCCACCTGGCGGTAGATGAGATTGAACACAGTGCACGGGAACTCGCCGGCAGCGATGGGCGGCGGATCGCCCTCGAAGGCTTTCGCTGTCAAGCGCGGTTCGACAACCAGCGAATGCTCGACCCAATCCAGCGTCAGTGGACCGCCATCGAGCAATGCGATCTGACGCCGCATGCCCGGAAAAGCCGTGAACGCACCGGGCTCGTCGATACGCGCCACACTCGCACGCCAGTGTCCGGTCCGCGCAACCTCGCGGCTCGTGCCATGACGCCAGGCGCTCAGTGATTGCGCCTCTGGGGCGATGGCAACAATCTTCATAGGCGCGCCTGCATCAGGGCGAGAAGCTCGGCGCTGGTTTGTCGCAGGCTGTCATTCCATGGCAAACCGATGATCGGTTCGCCGCTGACTGCGTCGTCGAAAGCTTCGCGCTGTCCGGGCGCCAACAAGTGGCGATAGTCGACGGTGAGTTCCTCACCGCTTGCCAACGCTCGACGCGCGAAGACGAACCCCAGGTGCCAAAGTCCCGTGGGTTCGAAAGCATGGTTGATGTAACACTCGTCCGGCCATTCGGGCGTGGCCGTGTACCACTCCTCGAACCAGCGCACCGTGGCTGGCAGCAACTCAGCGGCATTGGGATGCGTTTCGATGTCGGCGAGGCGATAAACTCGGGGAATTGCGTCCGGAGCTACGATGATCTGACCTGCCCCAACCCCTTCCTCCAGGAACACGCCCTGTCCAGCGCCTGGAATGCGCGATGGCGAAATGCGGTAACTCGCCAGAATCATGCTGCTGCATCCAATTAAATGAAATTGCGAGTATGGCAGCGACGAGCAACGCTTTTGCTTAGGCAGCTGCGTCGGCATACTCCGTGGCATCGCCGACGGCCAATCGAGGGCCCAGGCAAGGAACTTACGCATGAGCGATTCAAAGCCCGTTTTCATCGAAGTTGCTCCGAACGCCTTTGTTTTCCGCGAGGGCGATATCGGCTCCGATATGTACATCATCGAGACCGGAACCGTCGAAGTACTGCGCGAGGCGCGCGGCGGAGAGCCGATAGCGGTTCTGGGCGCCGGCGATTTCTTCGGCGAAATGGCCATCCTGGAAGACCAGCCGCGATTTGCGGCGGTCCGCGCGACGACCGCTGCCCGCTTGTTGAAAGTCGATCGCGCCGCCTTCGCAGGCATGTTGCGCGACAATTTCGAGATCGCGGTGCGCATCATGCGCAAACTGGTCGCGCGCCTTCGCCGCACCGAGGAGCTGTTGCAGCAGGCCCAGTCGGATCTCGATTTGCTGCGCCGCGGCGCACCGAGTCCCGCTGCCATTCCCAAGAGCGCGCCCACGCCGCGCGACACCATTAAGGCGGAGGCGCCAAAGTCCTCGCCAACGCCGAGCAAACGTATTGCCCCGATCAACCCGGCAGCGATCGGCAAGCCGATCAAGCTGGTGCATGCGGCCAGCGGAAGCGAGTTTGCCTTGGCCACCGGCAAACCCGAGATGCTGATCGGCCGTCCAGACCCGGTGACCGGCTTACTGCCGGAAATCAACCTGGGGCCGCTCGATACGCAGCGCAGCTTGTCGCGGCGGCATGCGAAAATCATCAACGAGGCCGGCATTTTTTTCCTTCGCGAAGAGGTTGGCACCACCAACGGCACCTTCGTCAACAATGAGCGCATCGCCACCGGGCAGGCGCGCCCGCTGGCGCCGGGCGATCAATTGCGCTTTGGCTCTGTCGAGTTGGTTGTACATGCGATCTAGCGCGGCAATCCGCCCGCTCGATTCGAAGCTGCGGATCACATAGGGGACAAACGATGGCGTTGGATCTCGAGACTCTGGACCTATCGGCTGTCGATGCCTTGTCGACGCTGAAAACCGAGCAGGACCAACTCAGCGAGCGGCTCAAGGCAATGGCCCAGCGTCGCGATCAGGTCTCGCCCGAGGTTTTTGCGCGCGTGCACGACGACTATCGACGTCGCTTCGACGAACTCGCGCAGCAAGCCACGCCGCTCAAACTGAAAGCCGGCGAGGTGTATCGCTCGCTGAAAGCGGAACTGGAGCATCTGGATGCTGCTGTGGCCACCGCGGCCATCGATCGCGAGGAAATCGAGTTCCGTCACAGCCTCGGCGAGTTCGACGCGAGCGGTCTGAAAGAGCGCCTGGCGGCGGTCGCCGAACGACTCGGCGCACAAGGTACGCGGCGCGAAAAAGCGTTGGCGCTGAAGGCGCGCTTTCTGGCCGTGGTGAGCAGCGAAGCCGAACTCGACGTCGACGATGGCGATACCGCGCGCATGACGGCGATGGCGCCGCCCGACGGACATTCGGCCACGGTGATCGCGGTGCCGGTGGCGTCACCGCCAGCGGGCGACTACTCCGCCACCATCGTTGCTGCGCCCGTGCCGGCCCCGCCGCCGCCGCCGCTCGCCACCGTGCCGACTGGCGCACTGCCGCCGCAAGCGCCGGCGCAGACCATGGCTATGCCAGCCCCCACACCCAAGCCAACCAAAGCCCGCAACCCGGATGCCACCGTGGTGTTTCGCCAGGGGCGATTGGAGCCGCGCAATGGCGATGCCGGGTCGGTAGTGCAAACGCTAGGGCTAAGGCCGGTTAGCATCGGTGCCGATGCGGCGTGCGATGTGCAGCTCACAGCCTCTGGAATTTCCAAGAAGCATGTCGAGATCAGCATGACGCGGGCCGGTTTCCAGGTACGCGATCTGGCTGGCTCGAAGGTCGTGAAGGTCAACGGCGAGGCCATCAGCGAGCGCGTGCTCGTCGACGGCGATACTCTGAGTGTAGGACCTGCACAGTTCGGTTTCCGCTTGATGTAGCGTAAAGCAATCGGCATTTTCTTGAGGACACCATGGCGCTTGAGATCGGCAATGAAACCATCAGCGATTTTCGCGTGTTGCGGCTTAAGGGCCGGCTCGACACCGAAACCAGCGCCGATTTCGAGCTGGCCGCGCACGATTTGACCGAAGCCGGCGACAAGCGCTTCATCGTCGATCTGTCGGAGATCAGCTACGTGAGTTCGGCAGGTTTGCGCGTACTGCTGGCGCTTGCCAAACAAACCGACGACACCTCCGGCGGAGTGTTGCGGCTTTCGGGCATGAGCAGCACCGTGCGCCAGGTCTTCGATCTTTCAGGTTTCTCCAAGCTGTTCCATATCGCCAGCGATCTTGACGCCGCGCTGCGCGGTGACGTGGCGGCTGCCACGCCCTCCTCGCCCTCGGCGCGCGTTTCGCGCACCGCGGCCGACCTGCTCGGCGCTGGCGGCAGCGCATCCAAACCCGCTCCGCGTTCGGCGGACGTTGGGCGTCACGCCGGGAATTTGCTGGGCGCCCCACCCGCGCCCAAGCGCAGCCTGTGGTCGCGCATCCTCGGCTGGTTCAAGGGGCAGTAAGTTCGCCTTCTGCCGGTGCGCTTCGCGTGTTGAGTCTCTCGCGATTAACACTCGGACGCTGGCAGGCGAAGCTCCTATGGAGACGCACTGCCCGAATGAGCGCAACAAGCGAAATCGGGATAACGCCTTCAGACTAAAGATCGCGGCTTGGACAAAGGATAAAACGCGGTCGGAAGATTGCGTCTGCGCGAAGCCAACCTTTCGACCAATCTCAAACCACCATCCACTCCTCCAGTACAGGAAACCCCCATGACAATTCAAGTTGGCGACCGCCTGCCCTCCGGCACCCTGGCATACCTGAAAGATGGTGTGCAGCAAATCAACACCGACGAGCTTTTCGCTGGCAAAACAGTGGTGCTGTTTGCCGTGCCCGGCGCCTTCACCCCGACCTGCTCTGCGCGCCATTTGCCGGGTTACGTCGATCAGCTCGATGCGCTGAAAGCCAAAGGTGTGGATGCGATCGTCTGTTTGTCGGTTAACGATGCCTTCGTCATGGACGCTTGGCGCAAGAGCCAGACAGTGCCAGATGAGGTGTACATGCTGGCCGACGGCAATGCGGTGTACGCCAAAGCGCTGGGTCTGGAACTCGATGCCAGTAAGTTCGGCATGGGCACGCGTAGCCAGCGCTTCGCGCTGATCGCCAAAGATGGCGTGGTCACACACCTTTTCATCGAAGCGCCAGGCGAGTTCAAGGTGTCGAGCGCCGATCACGTACTGAGCGCCCTGTAACCGGGCGCACAGATGCGTGCCGTTGTCCTCAAGCGCTTTCCCGACGGCATTCCGTGCAGCGCCGACTTCGCGGTCGTACCTGCACCGCCGCCAAAAGTCGTAATCGACGGCGTGCGCATCCAGATACGGTTCTTGTCGCTCGATCCTTATCTGCGCGGCGTCATCAGTGGCCGGCATATGGGCCACTCGATGGCGCTTGGCGACGTGGTGCCGGGCAGCGGCGTGGGCGAGGTTGTCGAGTCGATGTCAGCCGATTTCGCGCCAGGCGATTGGGTGCAAGGGGAATTCGGTTGGCGCGAAGAGGCAGTCGTTGTTGCCAGCCAGTTGCGCAGACTTCCCATCGGCATTGCGCCGAGCACCGCGCTCGGCGTGCTCGGCATGCCAGGGCTCACCGCTTACGCAGGTGTCAATGACATTGTGCAGCCGCGTGAAGGCGAGACGATCGTCGTTTCCGCTCCGCTCGGTCCCGTTGGCAGCACCGTTGCGCAACTCGCCAGGCGCGTGGGCGCGCGCGTCGTCGGCATCGCCGGCGGGGCGAGGAAATGCGAGTTGGCGCTGAGCGTACTTGGCTTTGATGACTGCATCGACTATCGCAGCGATGACTTTGTGGCCGCCCTGCACCGCGCCTGCCCGAACCGCATCGACGCATACTTCGACAATGTCGGCGGCCGGGTGCTCGAAGCCGCGCTCGGACACCTCAACCTGCGCGCCCGCGTCGCACTGTGCGGCCTGATCGATCAATACAACAAAGCCGAGCGCCCACCCGGCCCCAATCTAGGCCCCGTCATCGCCGCCCGCGCCACGCTAACCGGCCTCGTGGTCTACGACCATTTCCATCGCCTGCCGGCGATGCTCGACGAGCTGGTGCCGCTGGTAAAAAGTGGCGAGCTCAAGTACCTGGAAGACATCGCCCACGGCATCGAGTCCACGCCTGCGGCCTTCGCCAAACTGATGCGCGGCGAGAATATCGGCAAGGCGCTTGTAGCGCTGTAATCTGCGCGTGTCCGGACGCTTGGGACGCGCAACCATCGACTAACTCCACCAATGACGTCACGCCAAGAATCAGGAGCTGGATCTCCCCGTTCTTTGGCCCTTGATGTGTCTGCTCAACCTGTCTGCGCAGCTGCGTAAATTTTGCTGCAAACCGCCTAGCGATCCGACACCCTGGGGTCAGCGCGGAATATGATCCGAACGCGCGAGAAGTGGCTCAGAGCGCTGCGCTTTCGTGCGCTGCAGATGCGATTTCATTGATTGGGGGAATTATGCGAATTGTTGCCTTAGCTGCGATCTCCGTGCTGTGCCCGTCATGGGCGCTTGCGCAAGTCGACCACGACGAGAAACTGAATCCGCTGGCCAGAGCGCTGTCGATCTCCAGTCAGCAGCCGCTGTTCGGCGCCGAACTGGCGCAGCGCATCCTGAGCTGCCCGCCAAACGCAGCCGTGATGAAAATGGGCTTGGCTAAAGGCGGCAACCAGAATGTCGAGGGCAAAACGGAACCGAGCCCCGATTTGGCGATTCGAAGCGATTACCGGAGCAGCAGCGGGCGGCATAAGATCCTGTTGCGCGGCGCCAGCCACAGTGCGCTCAAGCGCATCGGCATCGATCGCATTTTCGACTACGACAGCTTTCAGGTGGTCGACGCCGAAGCGCAGCAACTGTCGGCACTGAAATCGCTGAGCGCCGCAGAGCCTGAATACCTCGACTACCAGAACTTGATCCAGATCGGCCAGCGCCTGATCGACACCACCGACGCGAGCGCGAAAGCCAGCGCCAACCAAATCAGCGAAACCGGCCAATGGATCGTTCAATTCGCCGGTCCGATCAAGGACGAGTGGCATGCCGCCATGCAGGCGACCGGCGCGCGCATCGTCAACTTTTTGCCGAGCAATGCCTATGTGCTGGCTGGCGACGCCAAGGAACTGGCGCGCGTCCAGCGCTTCGCCCGCGAAGCTAGCTATGTGCAATGGCAAGGTCCCGTCCTGATCGAAGACAAGCTGACGCTGGGCGCCATCGAGCACCTGAAATCCCTGCGTCCAGGCGTGCCAGCGGCGACGGGCATCTACACAGTTCAAATCCTGACCAATTCGCCGATGAATTCGCAGACGCGGGCGCTGCTGTCGAACAATTCCGGCGGACGAGTCATCAACGAATACGAGATTCTCGACTTCACCAACATCACGCTGCCGCTGTCTGTGGGCAGCCTGCGTGAGATCGCGGCGCGCCCGGACGTGGTGGTCGTCGAACCCTACATCGCGCCAACCAAGCTCGATGAACGCCAGAACATGATCGTCGCCGGCAACATCACCGGCAACAACCCAACGCCAGGCGACTACTTCAGTCTGCTCTCTACCTGGGGCTTCAACCAGGCGCAGTTCACCACGTCCAACTTCGGCGTCGATGTCTCGGACAGCGGCATCGACAACGCCACCACCACACCGAACCACTTCGCCCTGCGACTCGCTGGCGCGATCGGCGGCACCAGCCGCGTCGTCTACAATCGCCTCGAAGGCACGGCGAACGTCGGTTCGACGCTGCAAGGTTGCGATGGCCACGGCAATATCAACGCGCACATCATTGGCGGCCACACCGGATCGCGGACTGCAGCACCGCATGCGGACGCACAAGGTTTTCGCTACGGATTGGGCGTCAACCCGTTCATCAATCGGATCGGCGGCAGCGTCATTTTCGATCCCAGTTCTTTCACGAATCCGAACCTGCCGAATCTGCAATCGCGCGCTTATAACGATCAGATGCGACTGAGCAGTAACAGTTGGGGTGCCAACGCTGCCGGCGCCTACACAACCTCCTCGCAAACCTACGACGCGCTGACCCGCGACGCGCAACCCACCGGAAGCACCTTCGCCAACGCCGGAAATCAACAAATGGTGGTGCTGTTCGCGGCTGGCAACAGCGGACCCGGCGTGGACACCATGGGCGCCCCTGGAACGGCCAAAAACGTGATCACGGTGGGCGCCTCTGAAAACGTCCATCCCTTTGGCGCCCCGGACCAATGCTCCACGCCCGACAGCGGCGCCGATAACCTCAACGACATCATCGCTTTCAGCTCGCGCGGCCCGACGGACGATGGTCGCGTCAAGCCGGACATCGTGGCGCCCGGAACGCACGTCTCCGGTGGCGTCTTCCAGGCTGCGCACTCCGACGCGGGCAACGGCGCAGCAGGCGCTTGTTTCGACGCGAGCGGGGTGTGTGCCGGCCCCGGCAGCAGCAATTTCTGGCCACTGGGACAGCAGTTCTACACGGCCTCCTCGGGCACCAGTCATTCCACGCCCGCCGTCGCTGGCGGCGCGTCGCTCGTGTACCAGCAGTTCCTCAACAACCCCACGTACCTGTCCGATCGTTTGCCGGCTGGCGCGCAACCGCCGAGCCCGGCGATGGTTAAAGCCTATTTGACCAATACCACTCGCTACATGACCGGGGTGGGCGCGAACGACAACCTGTTCTCGAATAACCAAGGCATGGGCTTGATGGATCTGGGTCGGGCATTCGACACCACGCCGCGCATCATTCGTGATCAGGTGGCAGCGCAGGTGTTCTCGAACACGGGCGAATCCAGGACGCTCACCGGCACGGTGAGCGACGCGTCGCGTCCGTTCCGCGTGTCATTAGCGTGGACCGACGCGCCGGGTGCGACCAGTGGAAACAGCTTCAACAACAATTTGGATCTGACGGTCACGATCGCTGGCCAAACCTATCGAGGAAACGTTTTTTCGGGCGCTCTGTCGGTGACTGGCGGTTCGGCTGATATCGCAAACAACCTCGAGAGCGTCTTCCTGCCGGCCGGTTTCCCAGTTGGTACGCCATTCTTGGTCACAGTCACGGCCACCAACATCACCTCGAACGGCGTGCCAAACGATGGCGCCGCCGATCCAACGGATCAGGATTTTGCGTTGGTCGTCTACAATGGCGCGACTTCGTCCTTGCCGGTCATCCAGGGAACAGCCACGGTCGTCGGCGGAAGCTGTCCTACTAACGGCATAGTGCCCGATCCGGGCGAGACCCTTGAACTCAGCATTGCGCTGCAAAACGTAGGTTCCGCCAATACCGGCAATTTGAACGTGCAACTGCTCAACCAGAGCGGCGTAACGCTGGCCTCGAGCACGCCCGTCAACTACGGAACGCTCGCCGCCGGCGGTGCCCCGGTTTCGCGGTCGCACGGTCTGCGCGTGGATCCCGCGCTGGTTTGCGGCAACAGTTTCACGCCGGTCGTGCGCATGAACGACGGCGGCACCATCGTCAATCAGGATCTGAGCTTGAGCAGCCTGATCACAGGCGCAGCCAACGTTCCGTTAGCTCAGGACTTTGACGGCGTGGTTGCACCTGCCTTGCCGGCTGGCTGGACCGCGTCCCTACCGCTCGGCAGCGGCGCGACCTGGACGACGACAACAGCATTGCCAAGCGACAGCGGAACCAACAAGATCTTTACGCCAAACCCTGCCACGCCCTCCGACAGTCGAATCGACTCGCCGTCGGTCGCCATTCCGGCCGGGCCAACCGCGGCGGTGCTCGTGTTCCGTCACCGCTTCGTGACCGAGAACCGATTCGATGGTGGCGTGCTGGAAATCTCCATCGGCGGTGGTGCTTTCGCTGACATCATCACGGCGGGAGGTACTTTCGTTGCCGGCGGCTACACCAACACGCTGAGAACGGACCTCGGAACGACCAATCCGCTCGCAGGGCGCTCAGCCTGGACCGGCTCGCAGACCGCCTTCGGCACGGTGCAAGTCACGCTGCCCCTCAGCGCCAACGGCCAGAACATACGGCTGCGCTGGCGCTTCGGAACGGATGACCTGGTCAGTGCTACCGGCTGGTTCGTCGATTCCATTTTGCTGTCAGCCGGGCGCACCTGCGTGTTGGGATGCCAAGGCACAACCATGTCGATCAATGATGTAAGCGTCAGCGAAGGCAACAGCGGCACCACATCAATGACGTACACGGTAACGCGCAGCAATCCGCTGCTCACGCAGTCGGTGAGCGCGCAAACGATTGCCGGCGGCACAGCCACGGCGCCGGTCGACTTCACGGCAGTGGGTCCGACGACGCTGACCTTCAGCGGCGTTCAGACCAGCCAAAGCTTCACGGTGTCCGTGATCGGCGATACCGACGTGGAGACCAACGAAACCGTGTTCGCACAGTTGAGTGCGATCAGCGGCGGTGTGGCGCTGTCGGATCCCGATGGGATCGGCACCATCCTCAATGACGACAATGCCATTGCAACGACAACTACCATCACCAGCGATACGCCGGATCCGTCAGCGCCAGGACAGGCATACACGGTCAGCGTCACGGTGGCGAGCGCCAGCGCGTCGCCAACGGGCAGCGTGACGGTCAGCGATGGCACGACCAGCTGCGGTCCGGTGATGCTGGTTGCAGGTCCGGCTCAGACGAGCACAGCCTCGTGCAATCTGACGAGCAATACCGTCGGCAATCTGACGTTGACAGCAACGTATGCCCCGTCTGGATCTTTCCTAGGCAGCAACGACACGGAAGCGCATGAGGTGGTGGCAGGGCCCGGCGGCGGCGACGTGAGTGTTACGCTGACCGACACGCCGGATCCGGTCTCGCCCGGCGGTTCGGTGACCTACGTCGCCACGCTGACCAGCAATGGTCCCGACAGCGCCAATAACGCCAGCATCTCGCTGCCTTTGCCCACCACTACCACGTTGATCTCGGCGGGCGCGGACAATGGCGGTACCTGCGGCGGCTTGCCGGTGGTCTGCACCTGGGCCGGTGCGACGCCCTCTGGTGCGAATCGCATCGCGACGATTGTTGTGCGCGTGCCGGCCACTGCGACGGGCGTGCTGAACGCTACCGTGACTGCCGCCGCAAGCAACGATGGCAACGCCGGCAACAACCAGGCGAACGCAACGACAACCATCTCGCGACGTCGGGTGATTCCAGGCGGTTGAAGCGATGGCCGGGCCAAGCGAAAGCTTGGCCCGGCCGGGACGAACACAAGGGCGTCGATCAACCTGGCATTTGGTGACCAAGCAGCGTGGGTCGACGCTACCCATGGCCCGCGGTTAGACAGTATCGACTCGTTCTCCGCTCATGCTGCGTGGGCGGACAGCGCACGGGACGCAAAATCCCAGGCCTTTTCCTGGCACATTGCGGTCTGGCGCCATTTGTCGGTAGCACGCCAACCGTTTAAATCAGCGTCATCGAGGTGTCAGCCTCGTGCCAGTGAAAGGCAAGCAGAAAGGGCGGCGCCAGAGCAATAAGCGCGGCGACTGCATGCTCAAGCACTCGAATTTATGTTCAAAGAAGAAGGCACCGCCCGCAATCGACCCAACGTGCGGCCCTGATTCGCCTCAAGAATCGAGCCGATAATTGGGCGCTTCCTTCGTAATTTGCACATCGTGCACGTGGCTCTCGCGCACACCGGCGTTGGTGATGCGCACGAACTCAGGCTTGGTACGCATCTCGTCTACGGTCGCGCAGCCGACGTAGCCCATGCTGGAGCGCAGGCCGCCCATCAACTGATGCACGATGCTGCGCAATGGTCCGCGATACGGCACGCGGCCTTCGATGCCTTCGGGCACCAGCTTGTCCGGGTCGGCGTCGTCCTGGAAATAGCGATCTTTGGAGCCGCGTTGCATGGCGCCGAGCGAGCCCATGCCGCGATAGGATTTGTAGCTTCGACCCTGATACAACTCCACATCGCCCGGCGCTTCTTCGGTGCCGGCAAATAGCCCGCCGATCATCACGCAGTGCGCGCCCGCAGCGAGCGCTTTGGCGATGTCGCCGGAGTAACGGATGCCGCCATCGGCGATGATGGCCGCGCCGGTGTGACCGATCGCTTCGACGACCATCGACACCGCTGTAATCTGCGGCACACCGACGCCAGCGACGATGCGTGTGGTGCAAATCGAGCCCGGACCCACCCCGACTTTGACGCCATCGGCGCCGGCGTCCACCAGCGCCTTGGCTGCCGCGCCGCTGACGATGTTGCCGCCGACGACCTGGACTTTCGGATGGCGGCGTTTGACCCAGGCAACACGATCGATTACGCCCTGCGAATGCCCGTGGGCGGTATCGACCACGATCACGTCGACACCCGCCTCAACGAGCGCATCGACGCGCGCTTCGGTATCGCCGCCGACGCCCACCGCAGCGCCCACGCACAACCGCTCTTGCGCGTCCTTACAGGCATTCGGGTTATCTCGCGCCTTCTGAATGTCTTTCACGGTGATCATGCCGCGCAGCTCAAAATCGCCGTTGATCACCAGCACCTTCTCGATACGATGTTGATGCAGCAGCGCCAGCACGTCGTCGTCGCTGGCGCCCTCGCCCACCGTCACCAGACGCGGTTTGGGCGTCATGATCTTGCTGACAGGTTGGTCGAGCTGGGTTTCAAAGCGCAGATCGCGGCTGGTAACAATGCCTACGAGCTCCTGGCCATCGACCACCGGCACACCGGAAATCTGCTGGCGTCGCGTCAGCGCCATCACCTCGCGCACGGTGGCATCCGGACGCACCGTAATCGGATCGCGAATCACGCCGGCCTCGAACTTCTTGACCATGCGCACCTCAGCCACCTGCTGCTCGATGCTCATGTTCTTGTGGATGATGCCGAGTCCACCCATTTGCGCCATCGCGATCGCCAGTCGCGACTCGGTCACCGTATCCATCGCCGCAGCGACGATCGGGATATTCAAGTGTTGCAAGCGCGACATCCGCGTCGCCAACGACACATCGCGCGGCAGGATGTTGGAAAAAGCGGGAACCAGCGAGACGTCGTCGAACGTCAACGCTTCAGCGACAAGGCGCATGGGAGCCTCCGGGGCAGCGAAGGCGCGTGAGTATATCCATTGACCGGCAGTTCCCGTGACGGCAAGGCTGGCGGTGTTCAGGCAAAGTCGATACCAGTGCTGATCGTCGCGCAAGTATTCAGATGAATGGACTTCGCCATCGCACCGCGTCAAAGGGAATGTCCAAGAGTGAGAGCGTCGCCTCAAGCGCGCTACGAAGGTCGCAATCGCGGTCGACGCGCAGCTCAACCCCTCGCGTGGGGCAATGCACGTATTCAATCAATTCAATATGCGCGCCTGACGCCAGTCTTAGTCCGATCGCACTCCAAGGGCCCAGCCCTGCCTCAATGCCGGTATGCAACCGACAAACAAGTATTCGCTCGATGTCATTCATGGAAATATCGAGCACAGCCGCCGACTCGTATGTTCCGCTCGGCCAATAGCTCCCGACGGGTACTAGTTCGAAAAGCAATTGCGTGCGCATTTTGGTCTTTCGGTGGCCGTGCTGGCGATCGATTTCAATGCCGCCGCTCCGCCGTCGTCAGCGCCACTTTGTCCCGCAAGTACACGGGCAGCGCCAACTTCGCCTCGACCACCCTGCCCTCGCGCAGCTCGCGTGCGGCCAGCCGCGCGATGGTGCTGGCCTGTGGGTAACAACTGCGGCTGATGCCGTCGCTCCGATAACCAAGTGCCTTGTCGATAGCTTGGCGATAAGCGTGGAAGCCCGGGCCGAGTACGCACCAGACGTCGTCGCCGGGCAGGCTGATGGCTTCGGGTGCGGCGAGCCGCTCCTCGCCGATGGCGTACACCAGACCATCGGCGCCGACGTCGAAGAAGCCGGCGTAGACCTCGCCCATACGCGCGTCCGATAGCGCCAGCAACGGCGGGGCGGCACCGCGGTCGAAGCCTTCCTGGGCGAGCGCGGCGAGCGAGGAGACGGGAATCGCGGGTATATCCAGGCCATAGGCGATACCCTGCGCGGCTGCCACCGCCATGCGCACACCGGTGAAGGCGCCTGGGCCGCGGCCGAAGGCCACGGCTTGCAGGCTGAGTTTATCGACGCGCGCCACGTCGAGCACAGCGTCGATCAGCGGCAAGAGCACATCGCCATGGCGACGGCTCTGCTCGACGCGTTCGTGGATCTCGCCGTGCGCATACACGGCGATGGACAGGATTTCTGTCGAGCATTCGATGGCGAGGATGTTCATGGGCTGGCTTCCGCGTTGCTGCCGCCACTGTACCAGTCGATGCGCCGGGTCAGGTACATCGCAATCGCCAGCAGCGTGGTCAGGCCGAGTGCGCCGATCAGAAGCGACAACTGCTCGGCGGAAATGAGTACGAACAGGAAGCCTTTCAGAATCGCCAGCACGGATCCAGCCAGCAACCCTCGCGGCCAGGAGCGCATCACGGCGGCGCAGTAGCCGGTGACCATGCACACCACAGCGGCGGCGGCAGACAGATAGGCCGTGGTGAATCCGGCGTGTTCGCTGATCGCCAGCAGCAGCAGATAAAACATCGCCAGCGCCAGGCCGACGAGGCCGTAATGGAAGGGATGCAATCGAATGCCGAGCAGCACTTCGGTCAGGAACAGCGCCGCCATGGTCAACGCCAGCACCAGTACGCCGTATTTGGCACTGCGTTCGTTCTGCTGATACAACCCGCCCGGTTCAACAAGTTGCACGCCCACCGCTTTGCCGCCCCAATTGCGCAAGGTTTCGGCGCTATAGGCAATCGGCGGCAGGCCGGTGGACAAGTCCAGCAGTTGCCAGTTCGCATTAAACCCGTCCGCAAGCACCTCGCGATCACGCGGCAATGCGCCCCCGGCAAAACCGGGGTGCGGCCAATCGCCCTTTACTTCGAACGCGAAGGAGCTTGCGTTCGGGATCATTTCAAAGCGCCGCGCGCCGGCGAGTTCGATGTCGAGTTTCACCGGCAATGTCGCCATGTCGCTTATCGCACCGAGCGGCGCTTCCAACATCGCGCGGTCGCCCTCGCTGTACATGCCCTCACCCAAACTCAGCGGCATGCGATCGCTGGCGGGTCGGAAGGCGAGATCCGCATCGCCAACTCTGAGCGTGCGCACTTGCCGCAGGCCAGTCAGATCGCCCGGCGCGAACGTCAATCGCGAGACCGCCAACTGCCAATCACCTGTCGCGAACTCGGCTGTCACCGGCCCTGTCTCGAAGCTCAGCTGGAGCGACAGATCGGCGCGATAGATCGGCAGCGTGTACATGCCCAGCGAGCGCGTCTCGACTTTCAGCGCGCCTTTCGCGGTGGCCTCGCGCGCCGACAACCAGCGCTCTTCGCGATCGACGATGCGCTGTTCGTTCTCGATGCGCTCACGGACGAACACCAAGTGCACCATTGGCAGCAACACGCGTTGCTCGGCACCCCAGCCGCGCGCGATCGTCGCTTCAGCTTCGCTTGCCAGGCCTTGGCGCTCGCGCACCAGGTCGTAGACCAATGCGAGCGGAATCATCAGTAAGAGCGACAACACGCCAATCAAGAACATCTTCGTTGTTGTCGACAACATCCATCGGTTGACCATTTCAGCGCTCTTAGCAGAGGAGTCTGCATTGCAATCGCCTAGCATGGCAGCGCGCGGGCGGCACCACCGCACGCATGGACATTGAAGTGGCGAATCGAGGGCGCGCGATGGACATCGAGTCTTGGTACGGACGCAGCAAACGCCTCACCCTTGGCGCGCACACGCTGTGCGTTGTCGATCTTGGTGCGAGCGACGTGCCGACGCTATTGATCCACGGCTTTCCCACTGCATCGATCGATTGGCAGCCGCTGGCGCCGGCGCTGCTGGAGGCGGGCCTGCGCCTGGTCGCACCTGATTTGCTCGGTTTTGGGTACTCGGACAAGCCCAGGCTCAAGCGCTATTCGATCTTCGATCAGGCCGATCTGCTGCAAGAACTGTTGCGGCAGATTGGCGTGACATCGATGCATATCCTGGCGCACGACTACGGCGATACGGTAGCGCAAGAGCTGCTGGCACGCAGCGAACGCGGCGAGGCGGGAGCGATCGCCGTACGTTCGGTGTGCTTTTTGAATGGCGGACTGTTTCCAGAAACACATCGGCCGCGTTTCATTCAGCGCTTGCTCGCAAGCCCACTCGGACCCTTGCTCGCGCGCCGCTACACGCGCGCCAAATTCGGCGCCGCGATGCGGGCAATCTTTGCGCCGGGTACGCCGCCCAGCGAAGCCGATCTCGATGCTTTCTGGGCGCTGATCGCGCATAACGATGGGCTTGGGATCTTTCCCAAGCTGATCGGCTACATGGCGCAGCGCCGACAACACCGCGAGCGCTGGGTGGGCGCGATGCTCGCAGCGCGCGTGCCGATCAAGCTGATCAACGGCAGCCTAGACCCGGTGTCCGGCGCGCATATGGTGGCGCGGTATCGGGAGCTGCAGCCGAACGTGGACATCACAGCGCTGGCGGATATTGGGCACTATCCGCAGGTGGAGGCGCCGGAGCGGGTCGTTTCGGCGTACATTGCGTTTCGCAACCGATGACCACGAAAGTGCGGGCGCTATGAATCGCGCCCCTACGTGCCAACCGTGGCCTACCACCCCCGCGCCATCTCCGCCTCCGGCTTGCGCGTCAGCCCTACCTGCATCCAACCTAAATTCATACCGATGTTGGTGGCGTCCGGATTGGCCCAGATGTAGTTGATCTGCTGGTCGTTCTTGCTGTCCATCAGCACCAGCTTCAGGATCGGCACTTTGGTGTTCTGGTAGGTCAGTTGCTCAAGGCGCACCGAGTAGCCGGAATCTTCGCCGGTGTCGTCGTCGACGATGCGCATCACGCCGCCCTCGTTGTGGATCAGCTTGCCGCTGGTGAAGTCCCAGGATTGTTCATCCGGTTTGGCGTTCTGTCCGCCTTTTTTCACCCCGCCCCAAAGCGTGAAGTAACGAACTTTGCGGTTCTTGTGCGGTGGGCCGTCGGGGCGGCCGAAGATCACGTTACCGGCCTCATCGCGCGCTACATCGGAGATTTGCAACTCCGATTCCGACAGCATCAACGTATCGTTGATGACGATGGTCCTGCCCAGACGCGGCGAGTTCACTCGGCACGCGTCTTTCTCCATCTCGCCGATGAAATGATCGATATTCCAGCGCCAGTAAACTTCGCAGCCCTTGGTGGCGCGAACTTGATCCAGAGAAAGGGCTTTCAGGATCTCGGGACGCAGATGCGCGTCGGCGAACGCCCGTTCGTCGTTGAAAGCGTAGATGTCGAGTTGAATGGCGCCGCGTGCATCGTTACGCGAGAACGCGTACAGGCGCTGCCGATAGACCTTGCTCGGGTCGCCGTCCAGGTATTGCTTGACGAAGAACGTGTGCGCGCCGATCGCGGGCGCCTCGACGGGCGCGAACACGTGGTGAATGCGCTCAATGGGATTTTCAACTTTCTCGACCTTGGCCTGCTGCCAGTGTTGCTCGTGGTTGTCCCACTCGCCAGGAAACCAAGCGAGCAAAGTATCCATCTGCACCGCGAGTTGATCGGCCGCTGGGGGAGCGCCGGCTGCAACGTCCGTCCTGTCGGTCGCGTTGACGATAATGCAACCGGGCAGCAGAACTGCGAAGGCGAGGGCCAATGTCGTGAGCCGCATCGACATCTCTCCATAGCGAACGAGAAAGCCAGAACGCTACACGCGATAGCAATCGAAATACATGCTGATCGCGTTGTCCGGAGAACGCAGATCGATGCCCCGCAACTCGGGTTCGGCGCTTTGGTTGAAACTCACCTCGCGGCCATCGAAACCACACTCTGACAGCACATGTTTGAGCGTCGGCGCGTCGTACAAGAACGTGTGCCCACCCAGGCGCATACCGAGGTTGAGCACCTCGCAGTGGCTGCCAGTTTTAAGCGGAATCGGCACGTTGTCGCGCCAGAGCTGCAAAAGCCGCGGATCGCGATTGACGTACATGCCGGCGAGCTTGGCGAGATCGGGCGTCAGCAGGCGCATGACGCCGCCGGGCGCGAGCAGGCGATGGCAGTCGCGCAGAAACGCGTACGCCAGATCGAGCGGCAGCTGGTCGAAGAAATCTTCGCTATGCAAATGACTGGCGCAACCGTTGTCGAAGGGTAGCGGCTTGCCCAGATCGGCAACCACATCGGGATTGCAGCTGGGGTCGCTATCCACGTTGACCCAGCCCTTGAGCGGAAAATGGCCGGAGCCGAAGTTGATCTTGATCATGGAAGCTGGGTCTTCAATCGCACCGGAATGGGAACGTTGCAGAGATCGATGGTTCCGGCCGGCTCCTTGTACCAATCGTCGCGCCGATTGCGCCGCGCTTCGATCAGAGCATCGAATAACGGCGTATCGGTGCGAAACACTTCGAGCGGTATGCGTTCTTTGGCGAGAACATCGGCGGCCACACGCACCGACTTGATCGCCACACGCCGCTCCGGTTTCTCGTAAAAGCCCATCGGCGCCGGACCGCGCGGCAGCGAGGCCAAGTGCTCGATACCGTGGATCACCCGCCCCACCGTCGTGATGTTGCGCTCCAACTGGCGCGGCGCGTGGCCGATCACCGCATATAGCTCCGTGCCACCGCCGCTGTCGACGCCATTGTCGCGCCCGGCACCCACGGCGCCATAACAATGCGCGAGCCATGCACGCCCGCCGCCTCGGGCCACCGGAAAACCATCGCTGAAGCCGACTTCCGGCGCGTATCCGTCGCCGTCCGGCAGCACATGGAACGGCAAGTCGGCACTGCTCGCGCGAGTGAATTCGGGCGCAAGCGTGCGCTTGGCCGACTTGATTGGCCGCTGCTTTTTCTCGTCTGCAGCGTCGGGATCGCCCCACTGCGCGACGAAGTTATCCTGCACCCGAAGCACGAACAGGCCATCGAAATACTTTTCGCGAACCAGCGCCTTGATGTTCTCGACATGCTGCGGCGCGAAGTTTGGCGCCAGCTCAATCACGACTCGGCCACCGGGCAGCTCGAGATAAAGCAGTTGCTCAGGATCCGGCGTGCGCCAATGCTCCTTACCGCTGGCGGCCAACACATCGGCCATCGTCTTCAGTGCCGGAGCGACATCCTCGCGTTCGGGCAAGCACCGACCTGGGCTGAAATTCAACGTCTGCGTTTGCGGATCGTTGTCCCCTGCCGAAACGATGGCCGTCAGCCCGCTGTCCGTGCGTCGATATTCGATGCGCTTGGGCCAATCGTGGCTGGCGTTCTCGAATACGATCTTCTCGGGCGTCGATTCCGATGCGATGAACTCGACCGGCGTGCGCCCGCCGGGCTGCGCGAGATAGCGCAGATCGCCATCGCGATCGACGATGCGCAGAAACTCGAAGCTACGCCCATTCATCGTCCGCGACTGGCCGAGCATCAATCCGTGCGCAGGCTGCGTCCAGCGCTCCTCCACATTGCCCGCGCACCATTCGCCGACCATGAACTGCGGTGCGGCAAACGCGGACTGCGTCATCAGCAGCAAGCCGGCTGCAACTCTCATGCTTCCCCCAAACGCATTGGTAACCGCTCTGTCGAAATCGCTGCCTACAATGGCGCCATTCGCGGTCGCAGGTAAAGCGTCATGGCGAGTCGATTCAGCGAACAGGAGAGCGCGCGCTGACAGCACGTTCTCAGTGCGTCGCCAGCGACCGCCAACCCGATACCCTGCTGCGGCACATGCAGTAACGACTGACGCACATCGAGAAGTCGTTTCGGTGGAATACCGCTGGGATACAACACCAAGAACAACAACGGCGCCGCGAGGGCGCCGTCGTAAATCCAACGGACCGCGAGCTCAGCGAATCGAGAACAGCGAGAATCCGCCGCGTCCGCCGTACGAAGCGCTATCGCGCGAGCGGCGCGAGCGCATACGATCGAGCAATTCTTCCTGGCGTTGTTCCAGCCAATCGCTGCGCACCAAACCACTGGCTTCAGCCGCGCCATGCTGCTCGGCAGCTTGCGCGCGGAACGCACAGAAGTCGTCGTACGCGTCGATTTCGTGCTTCAGTTCTTCGACGACCAACTCGATCATGATCGCGTCGTCGAGGAAGCCGAGCACCGGAATCGTGTCCGGAATCGCATCTTGCGGGTCGGAGAAATAGGTCAGCGCGGACAGGATTTCGTTGCGCTCGGAATCGGTAATGCCCCACGCCGTGTCATGCACCATGGCGATCAGCGTACCCAGGCGCGACATGCGCGAGGAAACAAAGTCCGGCATCTTGGTGCCTTGCGAGTCCTCCAGCAACTTTTGCGCTGCGGCGGTGATCTCGGCGGGCGTCAAGTTTTTCGTCGCTTCTTTGGCGCGGCGCATCGCCGAGCGGAAATGCTCCAGATCATCTTCCGACAGATCGATTACTACACGCATTGCCTTGTCCTGTGTGTGGGGCTGACGAGGCGGAAGACTACAACATCTCTCTCGATCAGAAGTTTCCTGCCGAAACTTCTGATCGGCGCGGCAAAGCAGGTCAGGCCAGCGTTGCGCCATGGCGCGACGCTGTTGCGCAACACATCGGGCGCAACGCCGTCCTTGGAACTTTTCGCCCGACGCGGCTACTATCTGACGGCCGTCCGTTGGACCTCGCAATATTCATGCTGGCTCGCCTCTGGCGCATCGCGAAGCGCGAAGCGCGCGACTTCTTTTCCTTGTGGTTCATCCCTGGCGTTGCCATTGCGCTGCCTTGGCATGTGTGTTTGCGTTGGTATCGCTGGTGGGCAAGCAGCGACTGGATTGCGCGCGAAGAAGTATCCAGCACGCGCAATAGCGATCATCTGGGCTTCGATTTCGACGCTCGCTTCTGGCGCAACTTTCGTTTTGCGTTTTTGATGGAAGCAGGAGATACCTTTCGCGCCTGCGGCCGCGGCTGGCGCGCATTGGCGCAGACCATTGAAGGCCCGCCGATCGACATTAAAGGCGGCGGGCTCTGGTTCTTTTTCTACTTCAACCAAGGGCTGCCGGCGTTGGCGCATGCGCGCGCGGAAGGCCTGAGCCCGCAGTTCGTGCATCAGTGGCTGGACCAGCGACCCATCGGCTGCGGTTTTTGGCGGTACTGGTATCTACTGTTGCGCCTGAAAATGGTCGCCAAAGTGACTGGCAACCAGGGCATCCCAACGGGCGGCGCGCGACCTCACATTGTCGCGGCCATGGATGCCGGTCGCACCATCATCGTCGCCGCCGACTCGCCGCCACGCGCGGGGCGCGGCTTGGTCGAGATTCGCTTTCCGGGCAACCGGCCAGCTTATTGGCGCTCCGGGATCATCAAGCTGGCGCAGAGCATCGACCGCCCCGTCGCCAGTTTCACGGTCGCCATCGATTGGGACACCGGTCGACGTCGCCTCGACCTCAATCGCATCCCGAGCGGCCTCGACGTACGTCAACTCACGGATCGCTTGAATGCGCAATTTCTGAGCGCGCTCGAGGCGCAGCCCGAGCAGTGGTTCTATTGGCCAGGCTCACGAGCGTTTCTGGTCAGGCCTGAGGACACACGGATCGATGCTTGATCGGCAAGCCTGAATTGCGAAGCTGGCGCTCTTGGCATGCGGACCCATGGTCGGCATCTCGAATCTGTGACGCTGTGAGCTGCGGACCATGGGTCCGCGCACCAGAACAGATGCGAATCGACGCAAGCCCGACACGCCAGCATCGTTTGTCCTATTATTTGTCCGGACAAATTTCCCCAAGGAGTGTGCCAGATGCATGCCGCCGCCCCTGCCCCGCAAGGCCCGCCACCGTATCAAGTGGTGGGCAAGCATGCGGTGATGCCAGAGACGCGCCACGACGAAGCGGCGCGCTTCAACTATCTGGCGAATATGAATCAGTTTCTCAGCGCGGAGTTTCTGCCGCGGGTCAAGCGCGCCTACGACAAACGCGCGCTGCCCAGATTCCAAGCCGAGCACGGTCGCGCGCCCGTCCATCGACGCGAAGTACGTGAGTTGATGAGCGAAGAACCTGCCTATCAAGCCTGGAGTGCCATGCGTAGGGCGACGATGGAGCAACGCCAGCAGGCCGGTCGTTCGGTGGTACTGCGACAATTGGACCACCTCAATGCCGTCGCTAAAGCCGTCGCCGACGATCCAGGCCTGAAGCTCGATCCCAACTTCCAACCGCCGCGATACCTGACGGGCGTCGATCACCATTGCATGCCCGGCGGCTATCTTGGCGAACTGGCGCCGGACGACGTGTCCGCCCCAGCCAATTACGACGTCGGCATTTTTGCCACGACGGGTGGCGCGCTTGGTCGCTACAGCGATGGCGGCGGCGCGGCCATTGCCGCGTGGTTGAAGCGCGAGCATCCTGACTTCAAGCCCAAACGCATTCTCGATCTGGGATGCGGGCTCGGTCACAACACGCTACCGCTGGCGCAAGCTTTTCCCGACGCCGAGGTCATCGCGCTCGATGCCGCGGCGCCGATGCTGCGCTATGGCCATGCCCGCGCTCGCTCGCTCGGCGTGACCAACGTGCGTTTCGTGCAAGGCAGCGCCGAGGCAGTGAATGAGCCGGACGCCAGCTTCGATCTGATCGTGACCTGCATGTTCTTGCACGAGACGTCCTACACGGCAATCAAGCGCGTGTTTTTCGAAACCCGACGTCTGCTCGCGCCCGACGGCATTTCGCTGCACATCGAGCAGCCGCAATATCAAAACATGGATGTGTACGAGCAGTTTATTCGCGACTGGGACGCATACAACAACAACGAGCCATTCTGGACCACAATGCACGAGATGGACCTGACTGAGCTTGCCACGGATGCCGGGTTCGATCGCACTAAGATTTTCGAGACCGGCGTGCGTGCCGTCGTCGATGCGGCATTGTTCCCGCAGGCCGCTGCGGCACAGAAGCAAGAGGACTACGGCCGAAGCGCGGCTTGGTACGTATTCGGTGCGCGCGTATGAGCGATACCATTGCGTTGGCCAATGCCAAGGCCAAAGGCAAGCGCCCGTGGTTTTTCGACGACCGCGAAGCCGAGCGCGTTTTCAACGTCGCACTGGCGTTGATGCAGGAGTTATCGGTTGCGCGCGAGCGCATCGATACGCTGGAGCGCGTATTGGAATCCAAAGGCTTGCTGTCGCGCGCAGAGATCGAGAGCTTTGCGCCGAATGAGGCGCAGGCAAGTGCCCGCTCGCAGATGCACAAAGAGTTGATCGGCCGCTGCTTGCGCGTACTGCAACAAGAACTCGAAGCGCTTGAAGAGGCACCCGGCTCAGCGGCAACGCCGGAAGAATTGCGACAGATTTGACGGAGAAACCCATGTCTGACATCAAAACGGCGATGCCGCTGTTAGCCCGCCACGAAGGAATTTGGGAAGGCTTCTACCGCTACTACGACCCGGACGGTAATAAGATCGACGAACATCGCTCGCGGCTTGTTTGTCGTTTCCCAGTCGGCGCCGAATTTCCGTACCACCAAACCAATCACTACCTGTGGGCCGACGGCCGCAGCGAATCGCGCGACTTTCCCGCCACTTACAAAGACGGACGCATCTGGTGGGACAACGAACTGATCACCGGCTGGGCCGCCGAAGTGGGTCTGGATGGCTTTAATCGCACCGTGATGCTGTACTGGGTGCGCAAAGGACAGGAAAGCACGTATCTGTACGAAATGATCCAGATTTCCGACTGCGGCAACTTCCGCTCCCGCGTCTGGCAGTGGATCGAGAACGGCAAGCTGAAAATGCGCACGCTGATCGACGAGCAACGCGTCTCGCATAGTTGGGAAGGTCAGTAATTGCTTGCTAGACTTCGCCCCGCGCCGACGTAGCTCAATTGGTAGAGCACCTGATTTGTAATCAGGCGGTTGGGAGTTCGATTCTCTTCGTCGGCACCAGTTCGATCTAAGACTTGCGCCAGCTTTCCGATTCGATCAGAGCGACGCGAGACCTCGCGATGTCGTGCATCGAAACTGGCGTTATCCCCTAAGCTGTGGCTCAGGAAAACGCTGGTCGGCGCGACTGCGCTCCGCGCAAGTTGCGGTTTCTTGGCGGCCGAGCACGCGCCACGCAAATCTCTAGTGTTGAGCGCCGCTTGAGGCCCCGCACCAGGCCCAAGGCTCTGCCCTTGGGCTGATGCATGCCCGTGCGGGCTTGGCCTGATTTCGACTAACTCGACCGCTTCATCTGCAAGAAGAACTCATCGTTGCTCTTGGTGCTTTTCATCTTGTCGAGCATGAATTCCATCGCTGCGGTCTCATCCATCGAGTGCAGCAATTTGCGCAGGATCCAGATCTTCTGCAGCGGCTCCTGGCCGAGCAGCAGTTCTTCGCGGCGGGTGCCGGAGCGGTTGATGTTGATTGCCGGATAGACGCGCTTCTCGGCGATGCGACGTTCGAGGTGCACTTCCATGTTGCCGGTGCCCTTGAACTCTTCGTAAATCACTTCGTCCATCTTCGAGCCGGTTTCGATCAGCGCGGTGGCGAGAATGGTGAGCGAACCGCCCTCCTCGACTTTGCGCGCGGCGCCGAAGAAGCGCTTCGGTCGCTGCAGCGCATTGGCGTCGACACCGCCGGTCAGGACTTTGCCGGAAGATGGCACGACGGTGTTGTAGGCACGTGCCAGGCGCGTGATCGAGTCCAGCAAAATGATCACATCGCGCTTGTGTTCGACGAGGCGCTTGGCGCGCTCGATGACCATTTCTGCCACTTGAACATGGCGCGCTGCCGGCTCATCGAAGGTAGAGCTGATGACTTCGCCGATGCGCACCATGCGCTGCATTTCGGTAACTTCTTCCGGACGCTCGTCGATCAGCAGCACGATCAGATGGCTTTCCGGATGATTGGCCATCAGCGCCTGCGCGACGTTCTGCAACATCATCGTTTTGCCGGCCTTAGGCGGCGAGACGATCAGGCCGCGCTGGCCTTTGCCGACCGGGCTGATCAAGTCCATCACGCGACCGGTGATGTCCTCGGTGGAGCCGTTACCGCGCTCCAGGTTGTATTTTTGCGTGGGGTAATACGGCGTCAGGTTCTCGAACAGCACCTGATTCTTTTTCGACTCAGGCGGCTCGTCGTTGATGTCGTCGACCTTAAGCAGCGCGAAGTACCGCTCGCCTTCTTTTGGCGGTCGCACCTTGCCGCGAATGTAATCGCCGGTGCGTAAGTTGAAGCGACGAATCTGGCTCGGGCTGATGTAAACATCGTCCGGGCCGGCCAAATACGAGGAGTCTGGAGCGCGCAGAAAGCCGAAGCCGTCTTGCAGAATCTCGAGCACACCCTCGCCCGAGATCGAGTCGCCGTTCTTGGCGTACGCTTTCAAGATCGCAAAAATGACGTCTTGCTTGCGTGCGCGGGCGACACCTTCCAGTTCCATGGCGACAGCCATGTCCAGGAGTTCTTCTACGGATTTCCGCTTAAGTTCTGACAGATGCATGAGTTTGGGGAAGATCGCTTTGGGGCGGAGTTGGACGGAGAAACTTGATTGAAAACCGCAACGGATGCCTCGAAGCGAGACGGCGGCAATTAGCGGCTTATGCGCTCAGAAGCCAGAAGAGGCGAGCGCGACGGAAGCGAAAGCTAGCACGCCGCGTTGGGGAAGTTCAAATAGAACCGCTAAAGAACTTCAACTGGCTCCGCGTACGTCTGAACTGGGCGATCCAGTGCCACGGTCCGCCGCTCGAACAATCAACGGGCGATCGGGCAGATTGCGATGACCCCTTTGCATCAAACGGAAGGCAGTCAGTCGTCAAGCCCCCTAGCCGCCATCTTTAGGCCAAACGCAAGCTCGCTCGTGCACCGCCGCCCTCCCGCGGCTCAAGTTCTGCGCGCCAGCCGTAAAGGGCGCACAAGCGCTTGACGATGGCGAGTCCGAGCCCGGCGCCGCTGGTGGTTCCAGCGCTGCTGCCGCGGACGTGGCGGTCGAACAGCGTGGCTGCTTCCTGCGGCGTGATCCCGGCGCCGGTGTCGTCGACGATGACCGCATTTTCGGTGACACGCACGGAGATTTCGCCCTCCTTGGTGTATTTCACAGCGTTGCCGACTAGATTGCTCAGTACCACCGCGATAACGGCAGCAGGCGCGGTAACTTGCGGCTCAGCGTCGACGCTGAGGGTCAACCGGATAAGCCGCCCGTTCAGTTGCGATTGATGCGACTCCACGACTTCCCGTGCGACTTGAGCCACGTCGCTGGTGTCTCCATCCTGGGGCCCGGCGCGCTCGCTGCGCGAGAGCAGCAGCAAGGCGCCGATGAGTTCGGTCGATTGCTTCGCAGCCCGCTCGATGCGCGCGATTCGCTCGCGCAGTTTCGGCGTCAATTCCGGGCTGCCCATCACCAGCTCGGTGGTGGTCTGGATGACTGCCAGTGGGGTGCGCAGCTCGTGGCTGACATCGGAATTGAACTCGCGGTCGCGTTCAACCAGGGCGCTCAACTGCCCCGCGTAGTCATCGAGGGCGCTGGCCAACTGGCCAACTTCGTCGTCGGCAAAATGCGGCGCCAGCGGCTCATGCCGGCCGCGCCGGGAAATGCCCTCCAAACGCCTCGCCAAATCAGCCACCGGCGCCATCACGCGCGAAGACGACCACACGCCGAGCAGCAGCGCGATCAGCGAAAAGAACACCACTGCGATGCCCAGCAACCACAGCATCAACTCGCGACCGCGCTCTTCTTCGGTCACGTCGTATTTCAAGAAGAACCAGACATCCGCATCTTTGCGCACCGCGAGCTTGTAGGTTTCGAGCCCACTCGACGTCATTTCGGTTACGCGGTGCACGCCATTACCCAGGCGCTGCCACTCGAACGGCTGCTCGCTGAAACGATTGGGTCCAACGATGCGTCCGGTGATTTTCGAGAACGCAAAGTTCTGCGGTACACCGGTCGATTGTTCGCGATAGAAGGCCTCGGCATAGTTGCCGAGTTCACGGCTCAAAGTCTCGCCGATGAGCGTGTCTTCCAGGTACCCGCGCAGGAACACCGCACTGGCGGCGAACAGCGCGGTGAGCGCGGTGCCGAACAGCGCGAAGGCAACGATGATGCGGCTTTTTAGCCGCTTACGATGCCGCTTGGGGATCGACGAGGCGATAGCCAATGCCGTGCCGGGTCTGAATCAGCGCCGCATCGAAGGGTTTATCGATTGCCGCACGCAAGGTATGGATGTGCACGCGCAGCGAATCGCTGTCGGGCAGCTCTTCGCCCCACACTCGCATTTCCAGTTCCTGGCGCGTGACCACCGATGGGCTGGACTCCATCAAGCATTGCAGGATCTTCAGCGCAATTGGATTCAACTGGATGCTCTTGCCCTGGCGCGTTACGACCAGCGTGTCCAGGTTATAGGTCAGATCCGCGACTTCAAGAATGCGCGCCTGTTGCGGCTTGCTGCGCCGGACCAGCACCTGAATTCGCGCTTCCAGTTCCTGGAGCGCAAAGGGTTTGACCATATAGTCGTCGGCGCCGGTCTCGAAACCAGCGAGCTTCTGCTGCAGCGCGTCGCGCGCGGTCAGCATCAGCACGGGCGTGTGTTTTCGCGCTTCTTGACGGAGCTTGCGACAAAGCTCCAAGCCATCCATGCCAGGCAACATCAAGTCGAGCACGATGGCTTCGTAATCGTTGACGACCGCCAAATGCAGCCCGGTGACACCGTCGGCGGCGAAATCCACCACGTGCCCGCGATCGCCAAGATAGTCGCCAATGTTGCTGGCGATATCGGGATTGTCTTCGACGACCAGAATGCGCATGCGCCCTCGCAAAGTTGCGGCAAAAAAAAACCTGGGGCAATCGCCCCAGGTCTATTGTAAGTTCTGCCCTACACCGCTGCATACGCTGTGCGCGAATCCGGGGAGACGCACGCACGGCGACAGCTGCGATGGGTAGACACTAGCGAGGCGGTTCTTAAGTGAGTGTTAAATGGTGGTTGGATTGGCGTTAAGTGCGTCGGCCTCCTTCGCAAAAAACGTTCACAGCAAGTCTTGGGTTCAGTATTTGAGCGCGCCGCGCTTTTCGCTTGGCCATTGACCATTGACCGTTCACCATCGACTATTGTCGCTTGAGTTCTAAACGGTCTCTCATTCTTGGACTGAGCGCCTCGCACCCGTGACCGCTACCCGCAACTCCCCTCTGAATCTTGCGGCGCTGATCACCTGGTTGGCCGTACTCGCCCAATCCATCGAATGGGACGCGCTGCGCGCCGGCGATGTACTGCAAGTGCTTGGTGTTCTGGCGTTGGTCGGTGTCGTTCCGCTGTTCAAGGCGGCGACTCTGGTTCCGCAGCCCTGGCGCCTTCCGGTGGTTGTCTGCCAGGGTGTTTTGGTGCTCATCGCGACGTGGTGTTTGCGCAACGGCGGCCCGGCCATCCTGCTGATCATTGTTGCCAGCCAGATGGTAGCCATGTTCAGCCGGCCCCAGGCGCTGGGTTGGATGATCGCAATGAACATCTGCGTCGCCGCAATATGGTCCGTCGCGATGTCCTGGACCAGCGTGCTGATGTTCTTGATGCCGATGATCGGATTTCAGTTGTTCGCCGCCATGACCATGCATTACGCCGTGAGCGCAGAAGCTGCGCGCAGCGAGTTACAGCGCACGCACGCGCATCTGCTGGCCACCCAGCAATTGCTTGCCGAAAGCGCGCGCGGCGACGAGCGCCTGAAGCTGTCGCGGGAGTTGCACGACGTGGCGGGCCATAAGCTCACCGCGCTTAAACTGAACTTGCGGCTGCTGAAAAGACAATCGGCATTCGCCGACAATGTCGAATTGGCAACAGCCGCACAGTTGGCCGACGAGTTGCTCGACGATATTCGCGCCGTGGTCAGCGAAATGCGGCAACACGATGGCATCGACTTGCCCGCCGCAATCGACTTGCTCACGCGCCAGATTCCCGGCACAGCTTTCGAGTTATCGATCCCCTCCGATTTACGCATCGCCGATGTAGCGCGCGCCGAGGCGCTATTGCGCTGCGTGCAGGAGGGCATCACCAATGCGCTCAAACATGGGCAACCGTCGACCATTCGTATCGAGCTCAAACGCATCCAGGAGCGAATCGAACTCACGATCGAGGACAACGGAAAGCCGCGTGGCGACATCATTTTTGGCAATGGCTTATCTGGCATGCGCGAGCGGCTGTCGGCCATCGGCGGCGCGCTCGATGTCGCGCGCCTGGACAGCGGCGTGCGCCTGCATGCCGAGGTGCCGGCGTGATTCGGATCGCACTGTTGGACGATCAGGCCCTGGTACTCAAAGGGCTGTCCGCGCTGCTCTCGGACATGCCGGGCATCGAGGTTGCGCTCGAATCCACCAGTGGCGAGTTGCTTCTGGAGGGGCTCAAGCAACGCACCGTGGATGTCATCGTCAGCGATATCCGAATGCCGGGTTTGAGCGGCATCGATCTGATCGGCCGTTTGCGAGAGCGCGGCGACGCTACACCAGTCATACTGCTGACCACCTTCGATGACAACGACCTGATGCTGGCGGCCGTCGATGCTGGTGCGCAGGGATTTCTGCTCAAGGATGCGGCACCCGAAGACCTCGCGGAAGCCATTTCGAAAGTCGCCTCTGGCGATACGCTATTGCAGCCGATCAGCCTGGGCGCAGTGCGCGCATCGCGACCCGGCACCCGCGATGACAGCCTTCGCGGCGTCAGCCTGACCGAGCGCGAAGTCAGCATTTTGCGCCTCGTTGCCGGAGGCTATTCGAACAAAGAAATCGGCCGCAGCCTGCATCTTTCCGAAGGCACGGTGAAAAACTACATCACCGAGCTGCTGTCCAAACTCGACTGCCGCGACCGCACGCATGCGGTGCTCAAAGCGATCACGCAACGACTGATTTGACTTTGTGCCGGCGACCGGCGCTCCGTTATCGCTGCAGCGCGGCATACTGCACACCGCAGCAGTCGCCCCGAGTGTGGGACGGAGCGCATGGTTCTGTCCGCTGCGGGGTTGCCCCGCGGTTTGTTGTTGAGCTGGACCGGTTGCACGGCAGTGACCCGGACGATTGCCAATGCAATCGGACTGTCACTGCGAACGAAGACGTCGGGGCGGCTGTCTGCACATTCACGCTCGCTTTGAGCGTGCCCGACACCACGGCTGCTGAATCCCGATGCGCTTTGCGCTACTCCCCGTGATCGCAAATGGCGACGATCTGGCTCGGTGGCTAAGGATTTCGACCGGCGAACTGGCGTGGTTTCTGGATCGCTGCAACAATCTGGCGCGCCGCGATTCGTGCGCCACGCAGCATTACCGCTGGACCTTTATCCCGAAGCGCCGCGGCGGGCTGCGCTTGATAGAAGCGCCGAAGGCGCGATTGCTGCGATTGCAGCGACAAGTACTCGATCGGATTTTGGCGGTTGTGCCGGTCTGCGATGTCGTTTTTGGATTCGTGCGCGGACGCTCATGCGTGACGCATGCGCGCCAGCATGTGGGTGCCGAATGGCTGGTGACCATGGACATGGACAATTGGTTCGCGCGTATCGATGCGGCGCGCGTGCATGCGCAATTTCGCTGGCTTGGTTATTCGCCGGAAGTAGCCGATGCGCTGACGAAGCTGTGCACTACGCGCGCGCCGCGGAGCGTCGTAGCGCAAGCCGCTGCCGCTGAACGGATCTGGCTACGCACGCCGCATCTGGCGCAGGGCGCGCCGACGTCACCGGCGTTGGCGAATCTCATCGCGAGTCGATTCGACCGACGCTTGCAAGCTTACGCGGCCAAAGAGAACTTGCGCTACTCGCGCTACGCCGACGATCTGACGTTTTCGCCACTGCCAGGTGCGAACGCACCGCCACCCGATCGCGTCATAGACGCGGTGACGCGTATCGCCCGCAGCGAACGATTTGCGATCAACGAACGCAAGACAAGCGTGCGTCGCCAGTCCGATTCGATGCGCGTTTGCGGCAGCATCGTCAACGAGCGCTTGAACGCGCCGCGCGCCGAGTACGATGCGCTCCGGGCAGCCGCACATCGGTACTGCCAGGGCGATACCGGTATCGATCTTCACGCGCTGCGCGGACGGTTGGCGTGGCTCGGCCAGCGCCACCCGCGGCGCGCCGCGTTGCTGGCGCGCAAACTGGCGAGCGGGAAATGAACATGTCTCTCGGCAAAGTCGTGTCTTTGCTGGTGCCCCTGGCGATCATCGCCGCGCTGGCGACGCTCATCGAACTTGATCGTCGCGACGAACTCCAACGCTACGCCGCCGAGCAAGCCGCCGCGCAGGCGATCGAAGATGCCGAGCGGCGGATCGACGCGCAGGTGTTTCAATCCGGGACGCTGGAGGACCGGATCGAGCATTGCTACCAGAGCATGATGGATCGGCTACCCTACTGGCGGCCGCTGTATGCCATCGCGATTCACAGCGATCGAATCGACGCCCTGTTCTATTGGGGTCGTCTGCAAGATGGCTTCAAGCGCTTCTCATGCGACCAGCATGGTCTTGCGGAAGAACGTGTCGCCGCGCCGTTGCCGGTGCCAGTGGAGCAGGCTGGCGATGAGGTACCGGACATTCTCGGCGCAGCCCGACGAGCAAAAAATGGCGCCGAATTGACCGAGGTTTTGGTCGCCCCGGATGGGATCGGTATCGTCATACGGCGCACTCGGACGACGGCAAGTGCGCTCGAGAGCGAAGTCTCTCCGCCGGATACGCCGGAATTTCCCTGGCTCAGCACAGCGCCGATGGTCCAGGCTGCCGCTAGCGAAGGCGTCAATGCGAGCGCAAGGCCAATGCTCGCCAGCTGGCCAGCTCGCCAGTGGTTGCGCGAAACCGACGCGGCTTTCGCGTTGATCGATGCGACCCTGGATCACGACCTGAAACAGCGCATTACCAGCATCAGCTTGAACGACGATGGCATCGATGTACAGGTCAAGGGCCCTTTTGAGTCGCCATCGGCGCCATACGGCGATATCAGCATCGACCGATTCGGCTCCGTCACCTCCTGGCTCTATCCCCGCGACGGGCAATTCAGTTGCTCGCAAGGCGCATCGCTCAGCGAACTGCGACGCGCCTTCGACGAGAGCTGCAGGCGGGCTGGCTGCGGGCCAAACCCGCACCTGTCGATCGCAAGCTATGGCTGCTGGGGGAGAACTACCCCCGGCTGGACCATTCATCGCCAACATTAGCGACGACGGGCCAACTGTCTGCGGCTATCCTTGGCTTCGCCCCCAGAGCCAGCACATCTTCCCATATTGAACGCTGCTCGCTCGCCCTCGCCCGGAACTCTGGAGTCACCAAGAGCAGCGTCGCGTCGTCAAGAACGCTGGAGATTCAGCTCGATGGTTGCGCCTTCAGTTTGCGCTCGACGGTCCTGAGCGGCGGATTGACCCATACCACCTCTACTCCGTTTTGATCGGCCGCTCTCTCGACTGTGTTCATGTAGCTCCGATCCTGCACGAAACGCACCGGCGCATACCGTTTGCTCTCGGTGTATTGCGGTGTCGATGCGCAGCCGGCCAACAACGCAAGCGACGCCAGTCCTAAAATCGCGCGGTGCATAGCTTTTCTCCTTAGGGTTGGGTGCCACGGGCATATGGAAACGCTGCGCTGCATTTGCAGTCAAGTTAAGCCTTGCTAATCCGGCTATCGTTGGCGGCCTCTTTGGTCCGTTCACTGCCCTATGCGCATCGCCGCTCTTACACTCCTCGGCGCCACATTGTGCCCGCTGTCGGCAGCGATTGCCGCGGAGCTATGTCCTATCGACCCGTGGCGCTGCGAAAAGATCGATGGCGCCTGGCGTTGCGATGGTGTGCCAGTAGCGGCCAGCGAGCCCAGCGACGACGCCTTGGCGGCAACCAAACTTACCGGCGAGCGGCTCGAAGGCGTCGAGGGCAAATCGGTCACCCTGACTGGCAACGCCCGAGCGTCGCGCGGCAGTCAGACCTTGCAGGCTGCGCGCATCGACTATGACATCGAAGCGGCGACTGCCAAAGCAACCGACGCGCAATACGACGATGCGCGCCATCAGTTCTATGCCGACGAGGTGCGCACCCAGCAAGACGAGCAGCGCACCGAACTCGATAACGTGCGCTATGCGATCAAGGCGCGCCGCGGCCAGGGGCGCGCGCAGTCTGCCGTCGCACAAGGCGACACCACGGCCCTGAAGAACGTCACTTACACCACGTGTCCGGGCGAGGATCCGAGTTGGCAAATCGAAGCGGCGGCGCTCGATATCGATCACGAAGCGGGCCAGGCAAAAGCACAGGACTTCAAGCTCCGCGTCGGCGGAGTGCCGGTTCTGTACGCACCCTTCGCCAGCTTCCCGATCGACGATCGCCGCAAGAGCGGCTTTCTGGCGCCCAAAATTGGCGGCGGCAGCGATGGCTTGGACTTCGCGGTGCCGTACTACTTCAATTTGGCCCCCAACTACGACGCCACGGCGACGCCGCGCTTCATTGCCGATCGCGGCGTACAGGTCGGCGGCGAGTTTCGTTATTTGACGAGGCAAAGCGCCGGCCAATGGGAGGCAGAGTTCTTGCCCGACGACGACCGCTTTGGCGCCAGCCGCGAACGCGCCCGCATTCGCCACAACGGCACCTTGTTTCCGTGGATGCGTCTCGATGCGGACGTGCAATATGTGTCAGACGATCGCTACTTTGTCGATCTTGGCGACTCCTTGAACGCCTCCTCGCAAAGCGTTCTTAGCAGCATCGTGCAGATCTCGAGCGCCGGCCGCAACTGGCAGGCGAGCGCGCTCGTCGATGACTATGAATTGATCCTGCCGGACATCGACGAGTCGCTGCAAACCGACCCATATCGCCGCGTGCCCCGCCTGTACGGCAGTTTTGGCGACCGTCGCGGCAATTGGCGCTACGGCGTTTCCGCCGAATGGGTGCGATTCGATCGCGACGCGCCGTGTCTGCAATTCGCAGCCGGCGCATGCGTTCGCAACGATCTCGATGGTGGCACTCGCAGCGATATCGTTCCCTATGTTGGCTATCGCTGGCAGCAGCCAGGTGCGTTCGTCGATACCGGGATCAAATGGCGCTACACGCGGCATGAACTGGATCGCCCGCGCGGCGCCGCCAGCTTCGACGCTTCGCGCTCGCGTTCCACGCCCATCGCCAGTATCGACGCAGGCTTGATTTTCGAGCGCGATCAGGCCTTCGGCGATTTTCGGCAAACCCTGGAACCGAGGCTGTACTACCTCTACGTGCCTGAGCGCGATCAGGCCGATACGCCGATCTTCGACAGCGCGCCCTTCGATTTCAGCTACGCCCAGCTGTTTCGCGACAACCGCTTCACAGGTGGCGACCGTCAGAGCAACGCCAACCAACTGACCCTGGGTGTCGCTTCGCGGCTGCTCGACGACAATGGCGTCGAGCGCGCCGCCGTGCAGGTTGGACAAATCCGCTACTTCGAAGCGCCAACGGTGTTTCTCCCCGGCGATCCCGATCCCGTGCTTGCGCCAGATCGGCAGTCGTCCGCCTATGTGCTCGAATGGCGCGGGCGCCTCAGCGATACGATGAGCCTGGCCGGCGCTTACCGCTACGATCCGGAGCGCAATCGCCGCGATCTGGCAGCGGTACGCTGGCAACGTACTTTTGGCGACGGCGGCCTGGTCAACATTGGCTATCGCTATCGTCCGGACACCGCGTCGGCGTTCGATCCGCTGGCGGCATTTGGACCCGCCGGCATCGAGCAGGCCGAAATTTCGACACTCGTTCCGATCAACGACAATTGGCGCGCCATCGCCCGCTGGAACTACTCGCTCCGCGAAGACACCACGCTCGAAGCAGTGGCTGGCTTTGAGTACTCAAGCTGCTGCTACAGCGTACGTTTGCTATCGAGGAACTATCTTCGCGGCGTGGGCACCGAACGTCGCAACGCGGTGTTCCTCGAGTTCGAATTGTCTGGCCTGGGCCGCATCGGCCGCGACACAGGCGAGTTTTTGCGCCGTGCTATCCTCGGTTATCAGCCCTAAGGCAGAGCAAGAATGAAGCGTAGCGTTCTGATTTTCTTAACTTTTTTGGCATTCGCTCCGATTGCGAACAGTCAGGCCATCGGCGAACCGATCGACAGCATCGTCGCGGTGGTCGATGAAGATGTCATCCTGCGCTCGGAGCTCGATCAATCGATCAACGGCATTCGCCGCCAGTATCAGGGCCGCGAGGCGCAATTGCCGCCGCCGGAAGTGCTTGAGCGCCAGGTCCTCGAACGCCTGATGTTGATTCGTTTGCAATTGCAGCGCGCCGAGACCACGGGCGTGCGCGTTACCGACACGGAAGTCGACGATGCGATCAATCGAATTGCGCAGCAGAACAAGCTGACCTTCGCGCAGTTACAGCAGCAACTTGAACGCGATGGTTTTGAGCTGGGCGAGTTCCGTCGCACGCTGCGCGAGGAGCTGATGGTGCAGAAACTGCGTCAACGCGTGGTCGATTCGCGCGCCGATGTGAGCCCATCCGAAGTGGAAATTGCACTGGCCAGCGGCGTTCATCGCAAGGGCGAAGTGCGCCTCTCGGCTTTGCTGGTCGCTATCCCCGATGGCGCCAGCCCCGAGCAAGTGGAAGTGGCGCGCACCAAAATCGATGGCGTCAAGAAGCTTATCGATGAGGGCAAGATGGACTTCTCTGCCGCCGCGATTCGCTATTCCGATGCAGCGCAGGCGCTGGAAGGCGGCGATCTGGGCTGGCGCCGTTACGATCAAGTCCCGCCCTCGTTCGCGGAACTGGTGTCGAGCATGGCTGTCGGCGAGATCTCGCAACCCCTGCGCACGCCGAACGGCTACTACCTGGTGCAGCTCACGGATAAACGCGACACCAGCCAGATCATGGTCACGGAGTTCCGCTCGCGCAAGATTCTGGTGCGCATCAATGAGCTGCAGACCAACGACGCGGCTCAGCGCAATATCGATGCGATCTACGCGCGCCTCGAGAAAGGCGAAGACTTCGAAAAACTCGCGCGTGAGTTGTCGGAAGAGGAAGCCACTGCGCCGTTGGGTGGCGACATGAGTTGGTTCCCGATCGACAGCGTGGCGCCGGAGTTCGCGGAGCTTTTGACCTCCCTCCGCGATGGCGAGTACTCCAAGCCATTCCGCGATGCAGAGGGCTGGGTGATCATGCAACGCGTGACCACGCGCCAGAGCGATCGCACCGAAGAAGTGGTGCGCAATCAAGTGCGCGAGAGCCTGCGCCAACGTAAGGGCGAGGAAGCTTACGAGGCCTTCCTGCGGCAACTGCGCGGCGAAGCCTTCATCGAAGATCGATTGGCGAAATCTTGATCGCTCGCATTGGGCTGACGATCGGCGAGCCGGCGGGCGTCGGCCCCGAGCTGGTGGTTCGGACCGCCGCTAAACGCTGGCCGGCACGGCTCATTGCGTATGGCGATCCAGCGCTGATCGCAGATACCGCCGATCGTTTGGGCGTCAAGCTCAAGCTTGCCCCCGACGATGGCGAACGCGCAACGCGCCATGGCGTGTTGTTTCATGAGGCCACGCCGTCGTCTTTGAACGCCGCGGTGCGCCCCGGCACTCTCGATCCGCGTAACGCCGCCGCAACCCTGGCAATGCTGAACCGCGCAGCGATGGATGCCAAACGGCGCCACATCGATGCGCTGGTCACTGCGCCCGTGCAAAAGAGCGTTCTCGACTCGCCAAGCGCACCGTTCAGTGGCCACACGGAGTTTTTTCAGGCCCTCGCGGGTGCCGAGCGCGTCGTCATGTTGCTTACCGCCGCGCCGAAGAAACTACCGCTACGCGTAGCGCTGGCCACGACGCATTTGCCGCTGCGCGCCGTCGCCAATGCGATCACGCCTGATCTGTTGCACTCTACCTTGAACGTCCTCCACGCCGGCTTGAAACGCGACTACGGCATCTCCGCGCCGCGCATCGCCGTGCTCGGTCTGAATCCGCATGCTGGCGAAAGCGGACATCTGGGCACTGAAGAGCAGCGCATCATCGCCCCGGTGCTCAAAGCGCTGCGCGGCAAAGGGTTGGAACTTGAGGGCCCGCTGCCCGCCGATACCGCATTCAGTGCCGAGCGCATCGCGCGCACCGACGCGTTCCTGGCCATGTACCACGACCAAGGCCTGCCGGTGTTGAAATACGCCGGCTTCGGCTCGGCAGTCAACGTGACGCTGGGCCTGCCCTATGTGCGCACGTCGGTCGATCACGGCACTGCTCTCGATATTGCTGGCCAAGGTGTTGCCGATCCGGGTTCGCTATTTGCCGCAATCGATGAGGCGATCCGCATGAGCGCCGCGCGCAGCCCATGATCACAGCGCGCAAACGCTTTGGCCAAAACTTCTTGCGCGATGAGCGCGTGATCGATCGCATCGTACGCTCCATTGCGCCAAGACCGGGCGAGCGGCTGGTCGAAATCGGCCCCGGCCGCGGCGCCATGACTTTCCAGTTGATGCGCGAAAATCCGCGGCTTACGGCCATCGAGATCGACCGCGACCTGGTGGCATTGCTGCGCGAGCAAGGTCCGCAACATGGCGAGTTGACGATCATCGATGCCGATGTGCTGACGGTGGATTTCACCGCGTTGCGCGGCGTTGGCGAACGCTTGCGGGTGGTCGGCAATTTGCCGTACAACATCTCGACCCCGGTGTTGTTTCATTTACTCGACCATCAAGAGGCGATCAGCGACATGCACTTCATGCTGCAACGCGAAGTCGTCGAGCGCATGGTTGCACCGCCTGGCGACAAAATCTACGGCCGCCTGAGCGTTGCGCTGCAAGCCCAGTGCGAGGTCAAGCGCTTGTTCAAAGTCGCCCCAGGCAGTTTCTGGCCGGTGCCCAAAGTCGACTCCGCAATCGTCAAGCTCACGCCGCGCCACGATGCCGAACGCATGCGCCTTGCCGCCCCGCTCGACCGCATCCTCCGCGCCGCCTTCGGTCAGCGCCGCAAGACCTTAAGCAACGCGCTGGATGGCGTTGCCAGCCCTGATCAACTGCAGGCCGTCGGCATCGCCCCCAGTGCCCGCGCCGAAACCATCAGCGTCGAGCGGTTTCTGGCGTTGGCGGCAGCGATTTGAGGCGGGTGTGCCACACCATCGCAGGGAGGCAGACGCTTGGCGGTATTGCTGGCCTGGGTGAGTTGGGATTCCGACGCGCCGGACCCAGGCGACTGGGAGCCGATGCTCAAGCGTGCGGCGGCGCGCAGCCGTTTTTCCGGACGACTGCTCGCGGCGCCGGGGCTGCGGCTATTTGCCGCGCGCACAAGAGCCGCCGCACCGGACCCGATACACATCGACAACGGCGAATGGCTGGCCATCGATTCGACGCTAAGTACGGGTTCATTGGGAGTATTGGGGCTATCGCCGGCCATCGAGCAACCCTGTGCGGCAATACGTATCGATCCCGCCCAGCGTCGGGTTGTGCTCAGCCTGGACGTGCTCGGGCAGCGACGTCTCGCCTACGCGTCAGTTCCAGGTTGCCTGATCGTCGCTTCCGGCGAGCACATCCTGCTCGCCCATCGCTGCGTGCAGCCGACGCGCGACGATGAGTACCTGGCGGCGTTCGTCACCCAGCTTCCAAGCGCACCCGAGGCAACGCCATTCAGTGGCGTCAGGCAATTGCGCCCCGGCGAAACGCGCACTTGGCAGGATGGCAAATCGGTTGCTGCGGTGCGGCCTTTGCTGCCCGACCAGAGCTGGCAACGCTTGTCTGAAAGCGAGATGGTTGCAGAGTACCGCAAGCGCATGCTGACGGCGGTCGAGCGCACGGTCGCAGGCTCAGGGCGAATCGCGGTCTCGCTCAGCGGTGGCATGGACTCGGCAGTTATTGCAGGCTGCCTCAAAATGTCCGAGGCCACCCATGCGGTCGCGGTAACGTATGGCTTTGCCGATTGGCCGCAGATCGATGAGCGCTCGTTGGCAGGCGAGATATGCGCCGCCACAGGTCTTGAGCACATCACTTTCACCGCGGATCACTTGTTCCCGTTGTCCAGCACAGGATCACGGCCCACGTGTCCTGACGTGCCCTACAGCAGCCCGTTTCGCGAAATCAAGGAAGCGACCTATGCGGCGCTACACCAAACCGGCGCCGACGTTTGGCTGTCCGGGGATTTCGGCGATCACCTGTCGGCAGATCCCAGCGACTGGCTCGGCGACGCGATTCATTACCGGCGATTTGCGGCCGCGTTCCGACGGCTCTCGTGGAATCTACGCGAACGGGGATTGCTCGCCGGCGTGTGGCAAGATCGAGGGATCCGTCGGGCCGCGCGCAGTGTTTTTAAGCGACCGCATTGGCCGGGCCTGAGATTCTTGCGCGCCGAGCACCGCGAGGCGCTTCGTCGTCGTCTGGATAGCGAATTGCAGGCGTTGTCGTGTTTTCCAAGACCGCTCCAGGCCTTCCACGTGCTCAACGCCCGCGCTGCTTATTCGGCCGCAGGCGAGAGTTGGTTCGCGGATCGGCATGGCATGGAAAACCGCTTACCGTTTCGCGATCCCCATTTGACGCGATGGATGCTGTCTCTGCCAGTCGACCTCAGCTTCCGTGATGGAACTTGGAAATGGATCGTGCGACGAGCGTTCGCATCGCAACTCCCCCAAACGATCTCTAACCGACCGAAGTTGTCCGACCTCACGCCCTTCGTCGACGCTGCCTGCGCAGCTCAGGCGCGGGAGTGGGCGGCGCTTGCGACGGAAGGGCGTTCCCTGATCGAGCATCTGCTCGACGATGACGCTATAGCGAAGGCCGACAGTGACGATGCGTGGGACCTGCGGTGGGCGTTTATCAGCGTCGCCCTGTGGGCGCGTGCGCAGTAGCCACTGACCTGCGTTTCAAGGGTCGCTCCGCAGGGGAAATGCCGTGGTGTCGAAGACTCCCGAAGTCAGATCGCGATCCCCGAACAGAGAAGACAAGAATCATCAGAATCGAATGGTCCGCTGGGTGGTTGGCGAGCCGCTATCGCCTCGCCCGGAAGACCCACCGAGCGTGTAGTCGCGCACATCGCCCAGGAGCAACAGTTTCGGTGGCACGTACGGTTGCTTTTCCGGCGGCGACGCGCTCGTGGTATTGGTTTCGTCCATTCACTGCTCCAAAAATCCCTTTCTGTCGACCGATCCAGATCGGCCTGGCTTAACTGCCAAGCCTCGAAACGGCTAGCGCACCAACGTTGCCGGATCGCCCAACAGCGTCATTCCCAAGCGCAACTCAGCGCCATCCAGCGGTCCTTCGGTCGTTGACAACGCTTGTCGCGCCGACTCGAAAACATCGCCCAACCTCTGTTCCGACTGCAGGCGCGGCCCAAGCGCTGCGGCGAGGCGATCGTGATTCGGCTGATCGAGAAGCACCGTAGATCCAAGTACGGCGGACGCGCCGCGATTGGGCGTCAGCACAAGTGCATTGCCCATTGCGTTGATCACGGGAGAGACGAAGTACGTGGTCCAGCATCCAAACTGGAACACCAGCGGTTGATTAGCGTTCACCGGCAGCCCGATGAGATCGTCGACGCTCAACAGCGACGAGCCGCCGCCAACGGCGTCCCAGTTGATGGGCGAGGAATGACCGGTGTAGGTGATGATGCTTCGGCCTTGGTTGATCGCATCCAGCAACGCGCTTCGCGCACCGCTGAGCCCGGAAGCTTCGACATCAGCCCGCGTACTCAACCATCCCGATGGGAGCGCTGCCTGAAGTTGCGTGGCCGAACCCATGAAACTGTAAGAGAAATTGCTGTCGTAAGTCCCCGACGAGAGCAGAATCTTTTCAGTCGCGGACTGCGATTCGTAGGCGATCAACTTGCGTACCGCCTCGTTAGCTTCCGCAACCGTGCGGACTGGCAGGCGGCCCACCTTGATCTCGGGTAGGCCATCGCCCGTCAAATCGCCGTAAGGCGTGTCGGTAGGCGCAAAATTGACGAAGCGATTGGTCCGAGCGTAACGCGTCGGCACATGACTCAAAGTCGCTACACCCGTTCCTCGCAAGTCCACGGAGTTGTAGTTGGCGCCGCCGAACAGCACCAAGTATTCCACTTGCAGTGTCGACGCCTGCTCGCGAAGGAAGCGCTCAATGGCACTAGGGTGCGCGTTACCCGCGGTGTAGCGGCGATACAGTTGCTCCACCGACATAACCCGTGCGCTCAGACCTTGCGCAGACCGGTACGTTGCCAGCTGCTCAGCTTGAGACAAGAACATGCCGTGGGCAATCGCCAGCCAGCGCGCTGTTCCCGCTTGGAAATCCACCAATGGCGGCGCGGCGCTGATCGCTGGCGCAACCATCTGTGCCGTATCGCCAACCCAGAAAACGCTGGACGGCGAATCGGCGTAACTGCCGTTCAACGCGCGATCCGGATCAGCAGAAAGCTCCGTCACGGTACGCGGGCTGACAACAAAAATGCGCGACTGGCTCGTCCGCCCGGCGATGACCACCTGCTGTTCGACAGGAATTCCTTCTTCGAAAACGGGCAAGGCATCGCCAAAGCTGTCGGCAAAAAAGCGATCGCTACGCTCGCCAACGCTCGTCAGACCTGAGCCGACAAACCGTCCACCGCTCACTTGGGCAAGGGTGCCATAACGCAATCCGACCGAATGGATCGCGATCATGTCGAAATCAAAACCGGTATCCCCGGGCAACTCGACACGAACCACATTGTCGACGGCGACGTTGTTCACCGGAACATCGAGCAGACGGGGAATGATTCCATCGAAGCGATCGTCCGCTACGAGTACATCGTTCAAGTAAACGCGTACGTGATGGTCCGGTTGCGCGCCGGCTGGCAGATTGACAAAACCACTCAGCTCCACGCGCAGGCGACCACTACCACCGACCGCGCCAGGCGCCGCCAGATTCATGGTTTGACTGGCCGGCGAGCCGGCACTCGCGAACAGCTCGTACATGTACCAGGGCGAATCGTTCGGCGAGACCGGATCGTAAAAGTGATTCGGCGGAACATGGTGCGATTCGGCCATGGCCGGACTGGCTTGCGCGATGGGTGCGCCATTGACCTCGCCACGATCGATGATGCGCAATTCCTGGATGTCGCTGGGTTGCGATGACCGCTGCAACAAATAGGTCTGTGTGCGCTTGTAAAGATCCGGCTGTGGATCGCCGTAGAACTCGATGGCGCTGCCCGGACCAAAAACACTGCCACCGGCCACGCGGCGCATCACGGGGCCGAGTCGATCGGATAACGCCAATTCATCGGCAGGGATTCCGGTCAAATCGATGCCCGCAGCGAGCAATTGCTCGAAGCTGACCCGGTGCATGCCGGCCTGCGCCACTTCGAGATAGGCTGCAGCCGTGCTGGCGCCGCGCTGTCGCTGCTGGACATACGCGAGGTGCTCGGATTGGGCCATCGACCAATCGTATCGATGGTCCACATTCGGCGATCCTTCCGCGCGGCCGGGAAAGAACGGACCGCGCCGTCGACTTCCGCCCTTGGCGTCGACCTCGACCAGCCAGAACCGTTGCCAGTCGCGATCCGGCACATCGACGGAATAGGATCTGGCGCTCTCTGCCTCGCCGGGCTTGCGCGCGATGGCGCCGCCAATCCGCTCGATAGCGCCAGCGCGTTCCCCCTCGAGATAATAGGCCGCGTTGCCAAGTTCGTAGGTGCTCGCGAAATCGACCCGAAGGCGTCCGTTGCCAACCGCGCGGCCGTGGAAATAGCCGTGCCCCGAAGGTGTGGTGAAAGCACCCCCATCGCCGATCATGCATTGATACACAGCGTTGCTGGACCCCGGGGCGGCAACGATCTCGCCAGCGCCGCCGTTGGTTGCACCATTGGGCGTGAACTCGGCGAGCGATGCAGAACTGGTTGTGCCGGACACTCCGCCGTCCACCACGAAAGTTGGAGATCCAGAAGCCGACGACGCCGCAATGACGCCACCGCCGCCGCCACCGCCGGGCCCTTCAGCCTCGTTATTGGTGATCAACTGGTTGCCGCCAGCGCCGCCATTGGCCTGGATAGTGCCCTGTAAACCATTGGCGATCTGCAGCACGACCGTACCGCCACCACCGCCGCCGCCCGGGGCGTCGTTATGACTACCCGTGGTGTTGGCGCCCGCGGCGCCGTTCGCCCGAATCAAAACCGTGGCCGCCGGCTGCGTGCTGGTCACTCGCTGCGCAATGAGGAACAACAAACCGCCACCGGCGCCACCAGCCGCGGACACGCCGTTGTTGCCATCGCCCGCACCGCCGCCACCGCCGAAATAGAAGCGATCCGTACCGCGACTGAGCGGTCGCCCGCCGAGCCCGCCGCGATTGCGCCGGTCGTTGCCACCCCAGTCCGGCCCAGGCGTTCCACCACAACTGGCAAGGTCTGTATGGCTATTGCAACCCGGCGCGACAGCCAAGGCGTCTTGGTTATCGGCCGAAAACGTATAACCGCCACGCCCACCGCCACTACTGGTGCTGGATGCAGTGACGGTTGGACTGTCGTTCGGGTCAGCGGTGTTGTCATCGCGATTCCACGCCGCATTGAACCCGCTTCGCGGGTTACCGCCGCCCGTCCACGCTGCCGTACCGCCATTGGCTCCGCCGCCGCCGCCCGCATTGTGCGCATTACCCCCGCCACCGCCGTTGGCGATCGCTCCACGCGAGAATGCGTTTCCAGTTGCCGTGTTGCCGACATAGACACCGGTGGGGTCGTTTGCAGTTCCGCCGCTGGTATTGCAATTGGTGTTGTTGGTCCCCGCAAAACCGAGAATGCTCTCGCCTTTGCGTGCGCCAGCGGCACATAGGCCCGAGCGATACGTAGTGACATTGGTGCCCGTACCGTCGGTCACGTTATCGATGGCCCCGCCCCGAAAACCTCGGCCGTTGAGGTCGATGCCGTTGGCGACATTGATCGCCACCGTACCATTATTGGCAACCCACACCGGCAGCGGGTCCGGGCCCGGCGGAGCGCCGGGGCGCACGTCCAGCGCAACCACGCCGCCCACCGAACCGTTCCAGGCTGGCGCAACGACCGAACCACCATTGATGGTCAGATTGCGCAACTGCGGGATGCGAATCACCATCGCCCCGGCGTCGTAGCCGTTCTTCAAGCCGGTACACGGATCGCCTCCGGCGTTGGAGACGATGGTCACGGTGGATCCAACCACGGACTGCACGTAGACGAACTCGTACAGACCCGCCTGTCCCTGATCAGTCACGGTGCCGTATGCCACGCCATCGGTCGTGTTAATCGAGCCAGACAGCTCCTGGGGTTGATAAAGCATCAGCAAATCGCCGAGCGCCAGTGCGGAACCAGCGCCGTTCCCGATCGTTGCGCCCGTGCAAGTTGCAGTGCCAGGACAAGTCGGCAGCGTCAACGCCGCCGTACTTGCTACCGTGAACGAAGACGCGTTTGCAACGACGCTTGCTGAAAGCGTGGTGTATGCATTCAACGTAACCGTTCCGCTGCTGACGACGATATCTCCGTCCTCAGCAGGATTCGCTTGCAAGGAGTCCGGCACAACAAGAATCAAGCCAATGACGAACACACACTGGCGGAGAACACTGGGCATAACGTCTTCCTGGAAACAGCTTTGTCCGTTGAATCGGTAGCATTACCGAATGCGTTTCGCGATAGAACAGCGGCCAGAGCGCCCGGAGATGCAAACCACAAGAATTTGCATTTGAGTTCTTCGACGTGACAGCTGCGCGTTTGAGACTGGGTTGCCAACTCGGCGCTTACGCGAAGTCAGTGGATGTCGAATAGCGTGTTCGAAGGAAAGCGCCAGCAACCATGCTCAGCCATATTCGGCATGCAGCATTGAAGCGCCGCCTACAACCCTGCACCAAACTTGCGCACCAATAGGCTGGCCGCTGCATCCACTTGGCGCACGCGGGCTCGCCCGGACGTTCGGCCGCATCTCAGAAACCCCGCTGATCCAAGCTTTCCTTGTCTTCGAGCAAACGCTCGAAATGCTGGCAAGCCTCTTGCGCTGCCTACTGCCGGGAGATCTGTCTACCGCATGGGGAAGCACAATGAAACGATGGTTGCTCTGTTTACCTGCACTCTTGGCATCACCGGCGTTCGCGCAGGACGCCACCCTCAGCGCTGGCGACACGGCGTGGATGCTCACGGCCACGGCGCTGGTGTTGTTTATGACCATCCCGGGGCTCGCGCTGTTTTATGGCGGCTTGGTGCGCGCGAAGAACGTTTTGAGCGTCTTGATGCAGTGCTTCGCGATTACGGCGCTGGTGACCGTGATCTGGGTGTTGTACGGCTATTCGATGGCCTTCAGCGCCACCGGCATGGTGCAGGGCGAGGTCAATTGGAACTCGTTCGTTGGCGCGTTCGATAAAGCGCTATTTGCTGGCCTGACGCGAGACTCGTTGTTTCTGGCGATTCCCGAATCGGTGTTCGCTACCTTCCAGCTCACATTCGCGATCATTACGGTAGCGCTGATCGTGGGCGCCATCGCCGAGCGCATGCGCTTTTCCGCCCTGCTCATTTTCTCCGGCCTCTGGGTGACGCTGGTTTATTTCCCCATGGCGCACATGGTGTGGAGCGGCAATGGCGGCCTGATGTGGGATTGGGGCGTGCTCGATTTTGCTGGCGGCACCGTGGTCCATATCAACGCCGGTATCGCGGCGCTGGTGGCATGCCTGGTACTCGGCAAACGCAAAGGTTACCCGACCACCGCGATGCCGCCGCACAATCTGACGTACACCGTGATCGGCGCTTCGATGTTGTGGGTCGGTTGGTTTGGCTTTAACGCCGGCTCAGCGGTCGCCGCCAACGGCGCTGCGGGTATGGCGATGCTCGTCACCCAGATTGCGACCGCCGCTGCAGCACTTGGATGGATGCTGGTGGAGTGGGTGTTCCACAAAAAGCCCTCGGTACTCGGCGTGGCCTCGGGCGCAGTAGCAGGCCTGGTGGCGATCACACCGGCCTCCGGAACTTGCGGGCCTGGCGGCGCGCTGGTCATTGGTTTTCTCGCCGGTGTGCTCTGTTACTTCGCTGCAACGCGCCTGAAGCGCGCGCTCAAGTACGACGACTCGCTCGACGTGTTCGGCGTGCACGCCGTCGGTGGCATCATCGGGGCGGTTCTGACCGGTGTATTTGCCGACAAGTCACTGGGCGGTGTGGGGTTGGCGGAGGGTATGACGATTGGAAGCCAGGTGATGGTGCAGATCAAGAGCGTGGTCGTCACCGTGTTGTACAGCGGCGCGCTGACCTTCGTGATCTTGAAACTTGTCGGACTGATCGTGCCGTTGCGCGTCAATCAGGACGAAGAGACCGAGGGCCTGGATCTCGTGCTGCACGACGAGAGGGGCTACAACTTGTAGCAGGGCCTGCCCGGCGTTCCAGCCCATCGGCATCGCCGATGGGCGTTCGCCTCGGCACACGCCAGCGGCGTGTAGCGCCAAGGCTCCCCCCTGATCGAAATGGGGCTTCAAGAGCCGCCTCGAAGAGTTGTTCGAGTCCCAAGGTTAACCAGCGCTTTTTTCTGTTGAGGAGACGCAAATGAAAATGGTCGTAGCCATCATTAAACCCTTCAAGCTTGACGATGTCCGCGAGGCACTGAGCGAAGTCGGCATGACCGGCATCACGGTCACCGAGGTCAAAGGTTTCGGGCGACAAAAGGGCCACACGGAGTTGTATCGCGGCGCCGAATACGTGGTCGATTTCCTGCCCAAGGTGAAGGTCGAAATTGCCGTGACCGATGAGCGAGTGGACGCCGTTGTCGATGCCGTCCGCAAAGCCGCCAACACTGGGCGCATCGGCGACGGAAAAATCTTCGTCTATAACTTGGATCAAGTGGTGCGCATTCGCACCGGCGAGCTGGACGGCGACGCGCTCTGAGACTGCAGGGCGCCGCGCCAAGCGGCGCCCTTGGCGGGATCTTTCGACCGGCGACCGATCGCATCGAATCGCCGCACGCGGGCGCGGCGAGTCGAGCAATCGCATGCCGGCGATGCCGCCCCGAGTTCACTGAGCATTCCGCAAAACACCGCGCCACGCGTATTCTCCGCCGCCTTCGCGATCCGGAGTGAATTCGATGCGTTGCCATATGCTCGCCGCGGTGCTCGCGTTGACTGCGTGCGCAACGCTTCCTGACTCTGGTCCGCACATTGTCGCCGAGCGCTACACGACCAAACCCTCGCCGGCCGACAACATCGATTCGATTGCCACCTGGCACGGACCGAACGGCGAATACTGGTTGATCGCATCGGCCAAAGACGCCAACGATCTGGCGCTATTCGATGCCGGAAGCGGCAGACCGCTATCGCGCTTCGGCGCGCATCTGCCGGACCAAAAGCAATTCGCGCGACCAAATGGCATCGCTGTGATCGGCGATTTGTTGCTGGTCGTCGAGCGCGACAACCGACGCGTGCAGTCCTTCAGATTGCCTGAGCTGGCCCCGATACTAGTGTTCGGTGCGGACCAGTTGCGGGTCCCATACGGGCTTTGGGCGCGCCACATCGGCGACGACATCGAAGTATTCGTGAGCGACAGTTATCAGGACGCCGACGGTATTCCGCCGCCACTGCCGCAACTCGCCGAGCGCATCAAGCGCTACCGCCTGTCCCAAACGAGCGGTAACTGGCAGGCAAGCTACGTCGGCGCATTCGGGGCTACCGACGATGCCGGCGCACTGCGCTGGGTCGAGTCGATACTCGGCGACCCGCATCATGATCGCTTGCTGATCGCGGAGGAATACGGCGATCCCGGCAGTACCTTGAAGGTCTACAACATGGCCGGCAGCTTTCAGGGACAGTCCCTGCCACTTCAGTATTTCGAAGGCGAAGCCGAGGGCATCGCGATGTGGGCTTGCGACGATGGCAACGGCGTGATCATCGCCACCGATCAGCGCGACGACGGCAACCGCTTCCAGGTCTTCGATCGAATCACGCTGGCGCATCTTGGCGCGTTTTCGGGACGCGGCACCAGCAACACCGATGGCATCCATATCGACCAGCGCCCAAGCGCGTCGTTTCCCTCAGGCGTATTCTTTGCCGTTCACGACGATCAGGCCGTGTCCGCGTTCGACTGGCGGGACGTGCAACGTGCGCTGCGATTGGAAACTTGCAAGTAGCGGCGTCGCGGGCCAACGTTGCGGTACATTCTCGAATCGCTTATCGCCTACCAACGAAAATCTCAGCCTGGCTACGGCCAAAAGGAACGACGCCTGGTTGCGCAGCGGGCTAGGCCCGCTGCGCTCTTCACTTGCATCGCTATCCAGGATCAGAACGAGTAACCCAATCGTACGTAGTAGAAGCCGCCATTGAACCCGTACGGCGTGTGCACGGGGTACTCGGCGCCCGCGACCGCCGCGCCCCACGGATTGTCATCAGGCACTTTGTCGAACAGGTTCTGTGCGCCAACGCTGACGTATACGCCGGTATCGAACTTCCAACCCGTTTCCAGATCCACGGTCACGGCGCTGCCCTCGTAGATCGGCAGGCCGCCGTCTTCGGCGCGAACCACGTCGCTGTCGAGATGGTCCTCGTAGAACGACCCGTAATAGCTGAGGCGCACATTCAGATGCCACGGGCCGCGCTGGTGGTTGACCGAGAAGTAGCCTTTGGTTTTCGGCAGCGATTCTTCAAGCTTTTTGATGCGCGCTTCGGTAATGATGCCTGGCGTAAAGCTATCGACTTCAGTGTCGTTGAAGTTGATCGCAACCGCGTAGGTGGTGTCGCCGCCGAAGTGATCGGTGTCGATGCTGCTAACGAGATCCAGGCCCGTGGTCGTGGTATCGAAATCGTTAACGAAAAAGCCTACGCGGCTCAGGGTGGCGGCTTGCACCTGGCCCGCCGCCACCAGCGCCGCACGGTCGGCTGCGGTGAGCGTGAAGTCGGTGCTGCGCGCGATGCGATCCTGAACTTTGATGCGATACCAGTCCGCCGTAACGAGCCAGTTGTCGCCCGTCCAGACGAGGCCCAGCGAGGCATTTTCGGATTCTTCCGGCGTCAACGGCTCGGCGCCGTAAAAGGCCGCGATCGGGTTGGTCGGTGGCAACGTGGCGGTATCGCGCAACTGACCGTCGATGAACGCCGTGGTCACCTGACTCACGTTCGCCTGCCCTGGTGTCGGTGCGCGGAATCCAGTGCTGAAGGCGGCACGACCAGCGACGCTGTCGGTGAAATCGTAGCGCATCGTCAGCTTCCAGTTCGTGGTGCCGCCGAAGTCGTCATAGTCTTCATGGCGCACGGCGCCGGCCAGCAAGAACTGTTCAGTCACTTGCGATTCGGCATCCAGGTACAGCGCCCAATTATCGCGTTCGCTGGTGCCCGCCGTGATGGCGTTAAACCCTGGGAAGCCATTGGAACCGATACTGAAACCTTGCTGGGTCAGTGGCCCGATTGCCGTGGAAGCGGTGTCGCCAGCGCGAATCTCAAAACTCTCGCGGCGGAATTCGGCGCCGGCGGCGAGGTGGAAGGAATCGAAGCTCTTGCTGAGATCGAAATTGACGTTCTTCTCGATCTGCTCATTGCCGCCGGGACGGAAATACAGCCCGCTGGGCTGATTCGGGCCCAACGACGCGTTGACCGTGTTGTACATGAAGAAATCGATCTCATTGCGACCGTAAGAAGCGCTGAGATCCCAGTCGATATCGGCACCAATGGTGCCCTTAACGCCGCCGGTAATCGCGGCGTCGTTCATTTCGCCACCGAAGCGCGGCGTGAATCCACCAGTGAACTGTCTGAGGAAGGTAAAGCAATTGCTCGGCAACGCGGCGACTTGAGCGGCCACCGTGGCATAGGGAATCAGATTTCCGGCCGCGTTACGGAGCGGAATGGTTGGACACGCGGTCGTGCCGCCCGTACGGCCGATGAGCAACGTACGGCCATCATCGTTGGAGAAAACGCCTGCACGCGTGGTTGGATTGCGATAGTAGAAGCCGCCATCGGTCTCACGCTGGGTGACGTTGCCGAACGCGTACAGCTCCAGCTCCTCGCCTGTCCAGCCGGTGTTGTAAACCAGCTTCCGGTCGCCCTTGATTTCGGGCGAGCCCCAGATTTGCGCAGGATTCGGGACATTGGGGTAGCCAGCTGCGGCGACCGCAGCAGCATCGTCGCGTTGCACACTGCGTGAGGTCGGATCAGCCTGCCGGTATTCGGCGGTGACGGTGATGAAACTCTGATCGTTCGGCGCGAAGCCCAACTGGCCCGCGTACTGCTGCGTCATGCCATCGCCCTGGAAATGCTGGCCGCCGAATACCTCAAACGTGCCGCCTTCGCGCAATTCTTTGAGCCCGAAATTGATCACACCGGCGATCGCATCCGAGCCGTACTGCGCCGCCGCACCATCGCGCAACACTTCCACCTGTTCCAACGCCAGGGATGGAAACACCGACAAGTCGACGCCTTGCGCGCCATCCGATAAGCCATGACCGAGGAACGTGATCACGGCAGAACGATGGCGACGTTTGCCGTTCACCAGGATCAGCGTGTTGTCCGGCGGCAGACCACGCAAGTTGGCTGGGCGCACCAGCGTCGCGGCATCGTCGATGGGAATGGTGCTGACGTTGAATGAGGGAACCATCACGCGCAACTGATCGAGCACATCGGTGGCCGCCTGATTGTGCAGCTCCGGCCCGCCGATGATGTCGATCGGGACGGCAGAGTCGGTGGCCGAGCGCGCAGCGCTGCGCGTTCCGAGAACCGAGATCGGTTCCATGGTTGTAGCTTCATCATCCTCCTTCGCCGGAGCATTCTGAGCCAGCGCGGGCCCACTCAGTGCTGCCAGCGCGATGCCGCCGAGCGCCAGCCGGACGGCCAGCGTAAGTGGATTTGCTGCGGATTCACGATATCGCTTCATCGGTTCTTGCTCCCCATGATCGTGGTGTAAGAAAAGCAATTGGCTATGCGGCGCCAACGCCAGGTCGCGACGGCCGCAACAACAATGCCACGTTCCAAGGCGATCCCCTACCCCAATCGCCTGTCACCAAGTCTTTACAATTTCTTGACGAAATTCCAGTGTTTGATCGCAAACGCGTTCGCATTGGATGTGGAGCGTTGGCGTCATTGTCGAGGCACGACGCCGCCTTCCCTAGCGTTTCAGCGCTCATCAGGGGCTCGTTGATTCGTCGGGGAAGCGACGTTTTGGCGACGCGTAGATCGACTACGAAACTGCTGGATCGATGGAGAGCGAACCCGGACAGGCGCCGAAATGGCGAGTTGAGAATCGCACCGATGTTTGTTGCCAACACGGTGCTAATGGCTGCGGCCCAAACGAACGAACGCCATCGGAGCGGACCTGAGCTCGCCGGCGGTTAACCGAAGGCACACACCCAGATCGGCGGCCCGATCGGATACGCAGTGGTCTTCGCCGGCGCCGAAGTTCGGCATCGTCCCTGGATGGGACGTCTCCAGCGTAAAGCCACGCTCTCACAGTCGAATCGACCTCGGAGGTTCGTCAATCTCGGCTGCGAACCTGCGGGCGCAAGCCTTTGTTCCCGCGCACCGGCATAAGGCATTCCCAAGAGCGAAGGCGTATCGACTTGACCTAGGCCGGAGGCGAGTTCGCACAACTCATCAGCGTTACTTCAAGCGCTCTTCGACGACGCCCAAGACCTGCATTGCGAGATCGTCTTTACGCAGATCGCCTGAGGCGTCGACGACCGTGACTTGCGACTGCTCACCGCTGCCTTCGACGCGAACGGTCATCGACGATTTCGGTGCATCGGCGCCAAACATGCGTTTGAAGAAACCAGGGCGCTCGCCCGGCTGGGTCATTTCAACCACGTAGGTCAAGGCGGACTCGTCGCGATCGACAACTTTGCAGCAACCGCTGCGCTCCAGCGCGATGCCGACGCGCCGCCAGGTGCTGGCGCTTTCGTCGTTCAACTTGAGGATCGCATCGGCAGCGCGCGGCAAGCCGCTGCGGGCGACTGCCGCGGTGTTACCCAGACTCGGCGGCGCCGCGCTGTTCGCCACCGCAACGCCGCTGGCGGCAGGAATCTGCGATGCCGGATTCGACGACGGCGCGATCAAATCGTCCGGAATTTCTAGCGGCGGTGTCTCTTTCGCGGTTTCGTAGACGATCGGGCGATTGACCCAATTGCAACCGGTCGACATCAGCACCACTGCGATCATCGTCCAAAGGCGTTTTTGCACCTACCGTCTCCTTTTTGTCGTTCGATTTACGCTGCCGCCGCTGCCGAGAAGGCAGCCAGCGCAGCGTGCAGCGCAGGTCGCAGCGCCGAATCGAGCGGTTGCAGGGGCAGCCGCAAGACGTCTTCGATGCGGCCCAGATGCGCAAGCGCAGCTTTGATCGCGATCGGATTCGGCGCGCTCGCCAGCGCGGCATTCAGCGGCGCGAGCATAGCGTCGATCGCGTTGGCTTTTTCTGTACGGCCATCGCGAGCGGCGGCAATCAGTTCAGCGAAAGCCGCCGGCAAGACGTTGGCGGCCACGGAGATCAGCCCTCGCGCGCCATCGCGCACCGCGGCGACGGCCGTTGAATCATCGCCGCTCAATACCGCGAAGCGATCGTTTTGAAGTTCGATCAACGCGCGCCAACGTTGCTGATCCGCAACCGCCTCCTTGACAGCCACGATATTGGAGTGTCGGGCGAGGGTCGCCACCGTGGCAGGTAACATATCGACGCCGGTGCGCGGTGGCACGTTGTACAAGATGACCGGTAAGGGACCGGCCGCCAACGCCTCGAAGTGCGCGATGAGCCCGGCCTGCGTCGGTCTTGAGTAATAGGGCGTGACGGCTAGTACTGCGTCGGCGCCGCACTCGTGCGCCAGTCGCACCAGCGCCGCCGACTTCGCTGTGGCGGCTGCACCCACCCCAGCGATGATCGGAATGCGCCCCTTTAAGCGCCGCACAGCGGCAGCGAGCAGGGCCGTGAGCTCCAGTTTCTCTAACGCGCCAGACTCGCCGGTCGATCCACCGACGACGACGGCACTTGACCCGGCATCGACGTGCCATTGAAGCAGCGCATCGAACGCTACAAGATCGAGTCCGCCATCGCTTTTGAACGGCGTGACCAGCGCGGGAATGCTGCCGGAGAGTTGCACGTTGATAGGTTCCTGGTTCTTGGTGGCTGGTTCTTGGTTGGGCCAGAAGTGCCTGGCCTCCGTTCCAAATACCGAGAACCAAGAACCGACGACCGCGAACCCAAAATGAGATGTTACTTGCGGCCTTCCGACGGTGACAAGTATTCTGAGGGGCTAGCGCGCGGCCGTTTCCCAGGCAGTTTGCCCCTTCCGTAGATCACAAGCCTTCACAGTGACCGACATCCCACGCCCCTCAGTGCCCGATAATCATCTCCTCGTTTCCGCATTGGCGCCTAACTCCGTGGCGCTGCTCACCGTCATCGGCAAGCGTGTCGTCGACGCCGGCTGCAATTTGCTCGAAGCACGAGTCTCGATGCTGGGGCAGGAAGTGAGCGTGCAGCTCCTTGCATCGGGCACTTGGGATGCGATTGCCAAATGCGAGAACGCGCTCGGCAAGATTCAGCGCGACGAACAGATCGCGCTAACGATTCGCCGCACCGGATCTCGCGAGTTGGCCGGCAACCACTTGCCGTACACCGTCGAGGCGATCGCCGCCGACCGTCCCGGCATCCTTTATCAGCTGGGCGAGTTCTTCGCGCGGCGCGGCATCACCATCGAATCGCTGTCGTCCTCGCGGTACCGTGCTTCGACCACTGGCGCCGAGATGTTCTCTGCGCAAATTGCGATCGGCATCCCGGCCTCGGCGCACATCTCCAGCCTGCGCGAGGACTTCCTCGAGTTTTGCGATTCCTTGAACCTCGACGCCATACTCGAGCCCGTAAAGGGCTGATGCGTATTCCATTTCGCGCGCCGCGCCGCAGTGCGCCCTGCCCTTTTCCTGCCTGAGCCCCATGAGCCAAAAGAAGCGCACCTACGTACTCGACACGAATGTCCTGATGCACGACCCGACCGCGCTTTTTCGCTTCGAAGAGCACGACGTTTACCTGCCGATGATGGTGCTCGAAGAGCTCGACAACGCCAAGAAGGGCGTCAGCGAGGTATCGCGCAACGTGCGTCAGGTCAGCCGCTTCTTGAACGAGCTGATCGAATCGCACGGCAACGGGCATTTGTCGAAAGGCATTCCGCTGAAGAATCCCGATGGACTGGAGCTTGGCCGCCATCGTCCACGCGGATTGTTGTACTTCCAGACCGAAGCCAATAAGCCAACATCGCAGAACTTCGGATCGGTCATCCCAGACAATCAGATTTTGATGTCGGTGCTGCAGTTGCGCGAGCAGAAAGGCCGTGCGCCGGTGGTGCTGGTCACCAAAGACATCAATCTGCGGATCAAGGCCAAGATCCACAATATTCCGGCCGAGGACTACGAAAACGATCGGGCGCTCGACGATCTGGCGCTACTTTACACCGGCGTCGATACGCTCAAGGCCGACTTCTGGACCAAGCATCCGGAACTCGAATCTTGGAGCGAGCGCGGACGCACGTTCTACCGCGTCAAGCTCAAGCGCGATGAGCGCTGGCATCCCAATCAATTTGTGCATTTCGGCGACGATGCGCAAGTCGCCCTGCGGGTACTCGATATTTCGGGCGGAAAAGCGAAACTGCAGATCGTCGATGACTACCAGAGCAACCCGCATCGCGTCTGGGGCATCAGCGCGCGCAACCGCGAGCAGAACTTCGCGCTCAACGTATTGATGGACCCGGAGGTCGATTTCGTCACGCTGCTCGGCACCGCCGGCACCGGCAAGACCTTGCTGGCCCTGGCGGCGGGACTCGCGCAAACCATGGATCAGCAGCGCTACAAGGAAATCATTGTCACTCGCGCCACCGTGCCGGTGGGCGAAGACATCGGTTTCCTTCCGGGCACGGAAGAGGAAAAAATGACACCGTGGATGGGCGCGTTGGCGGATAACCTCGAAGTCCTGGCGAGCCCACAGGATTCCAGCAACTGGGCGCGACAAGCGACCAACGATCTGTTGAACTCGCGCGTCAAGGTACGCAGCATGAGCTTCATGCGCGGCCGCACCTTCCTGCAACGCTACGTGATCATCGACGAGGCGCAGAATCTGACGCCCAAACAGATGAAGACGCTGCTGACACGAGCGGGACCTGGCACCAAGATGGTGTGCCTTGGCAACGTCGAGCAGATCGATACGCCCTACCTGACCGAAACCACGTCGGGTCTCACTTTCGCAGTGGATCGCTTCCAGCACTGGCCGCACAGTGCGCATATCACGTTGCGTCGAGGCGAGCGGTCGAGGTTGGCGGACTTTGCGTCGGAAGTGTTGTAACACCAACGTCGCCGGGGCGTCTTTACGCGTCAGCGTTGGATGCCCGAACATCTCACGCAACGCGCCAGGTTAGCGCGCGACGATACTGAACGCGCTTGCTGGATCAAAATTCTTGCGAGCGAATGCGCACACTTAATCGCGAACGGTAGATAACTGCTGCCGTAATCTCACGACTAACGCTTGCGCCTCTGCCAACGCGAGAAGCGGAATCCGTGCGCGACCGCCGGGACCGCGGGTGCGCAATTCGATCAGGACCGACGCCGTGCCGTTGGCGCGATCCATCGGTGAAGTGACCAGCGACACCCATTCGATACGGTCGATCGGCACAAACCAAGTCTGGCGATCAAGAAAGCCCTCGCGAAAAGCGATGATGGCATCGTCGATCGCGTAGCCGGCGAAGCGTGCGTAGGCGAACGCATCGAGCGTAATCAACACCAGCGCGGTGACGACGAGCACAGCGACGAGCGTTGCCGAAACGCCCATCAATAGCAACAACAGCGGCACAAGAAGCGCGTGACTGAGCCACACGCGCCAACCGGCGCTGCGATGCAGCGGCTGCCAATCGAGCGTGCGCTCATCCAAAATCGGCAACGCCGCGTGCAGCAGTTCGCTGCGGCGTTCGGGCCGCACGACTGGCGCCAGCCAGCGCAGCGAGTCGGTTTCATTCAACGCCTCGCGCTGACCGGCGACGCCGACTTGAATCGCCTGACGCCTGAACAACCGATATAGCCAGCCATCGAGCACCAGCAAGCGCTGCACGCGCTGTCGATGCGCGGCCCCCCGCCGCTTGGTAAACAGGCCATGTTCCGTGCTGAGTTTTTCGTCGACCAGATGCAGCGAAAAACCATGGAACTGCACCAGCCACCAGGTGATCGATAGCGCCCGCATCAGTGCAAAACCGACCAATACCAATGCGATGATCAATGCCATCCAAAACACGGCGCCGTGGTCGATGCCGACTGCATCGACAGTCGCTTTACCCGCGTCCCTGACCCAATCTCCAAGCGGGAAATAGTCGTCGAATTGATACGCCAGTGCGAACAACGCGCCGACCGCAAGCCAGCCTTGATTCGAAATCAGACCTGCACGGATGAGCTCCTTGCTATTCAGCGCCAGCAAGACGTCAGCGCCGTCGGCGACTGCTCGCTCGTCGACACCAATCTTCTTTCGAGCGCGCACAGCCTGTTCGAACTCGGCTGCGGCGTCGAGGCCGAGGACGCGTAGCTTCGCTTCTGCATTCATACCGCCACCGGCTTCGACCACCACCTCGGCCACGCCGGTCAGGCGATGCAGCAGATTGCGTTTCTGCTGCACATTTTCCACGCGCGCCCAGGGAATACGGCGCACGGTGCGACCGATGATGCCGCTACGGATGACCAAATCTTCGTCGGTCATCCAATAACGCAGGCGGCGCGACGCGAACAAGCTATACACGATGGTCGCCACACCCATCACGATGATGCCGGCGATGCCCCACATCGCGTAAGTATCGCTGGCGGTCGCCAGCGATAAGCCCAGGATGGTAGGAATCATGTTGGTGAGATGGAACACCAACTCGTAGAGTGGCGATGCCCAGTGCAGGCGCTGGCCGCTGCCTGGCGGCAGGACGTTGTCGCTCATGCGCCGTCGCGCCGCAACAGGCGATCGCGCAACGCATAAGCGTCAGCCGAGCGAAGCCCGGAAATATCGGCCGACTCCAGATGCGCTCCAGCGGTGTGCAGAGAGAGCACGCTCAAGCCATGGCGCCTTGCGACCGGACCTTCCACAACATCCACATGCTGAATTCGGATACGCGGAACGTAGCGTTCGCTGCGCCACATCACGCCCTTGCGAATCAGCAAGCCGTCGTCTGCCAACGCAAAACTGAGGCGCTCGAAGCGTCGCGTCGAAAAATGCGAAATGAGCAAGTGCAGCAGCACCGCCAACGCTGCCCCGACAAAAACGGCCGCCCACCAGGACACGAACGCACTCGATACCAGCCCGGCGGCAATGGGCAGCCAGAACAAGCCATACCAGGCGCTCTCGCGCCACAACTTCGGTGCGCCGGGATCGACGCGCTGCCAGGAGATTTCGGTCATTGGATGTACGCTCACTCGAATGCGCCCACTCTTGGGCAGCGGCGCCGATGCGAACAGTGACAAAAGTCAGTCGTTACTGCGATCGCTCTTGGTACGCGGGCCGATGGTCCGCCTTTCGCAAATCCCAAGACGCGGCATGCGGGCCATGGGTCCGCGCACCCGGAAGCATGTTGGACCGCGTTCCTGGAGACTCTACTAAAGCCGATCGAGTGTCGCTTCCATCCCCGCCTGCCACGACGGCGGAACGATACCGAACACGCGCTGCAGCTTCTCTGTCGACAGCACCGAATACGCTGGTCGCCTGGCTTTGGCCGGATATTCGCCCGTGGCGATGGCATCGACCGGCGTTTCGCGCGCCAGCAAGCCGCGTTGATGCGCACGCTGGATGATCGCGCGGGCGAAGCCGCACCAACTGACGCTGCCGGTGCTCACCGCGTGATAGGTGCCTAGATTGTCGCGCAGCCCAGGCGCAGCCAGCATGTGCGTGGTGATCTCGGCCAACGTCGCGGCAGTCGTGGGACAACCGATTTGATCGTCGACCACGCGCAAGCGCTCGCGCTCCGCCGCGGCGCGCAGCATGGTGAGTAGGAAGTTCTTGCCACGCGGCGCGTACACCCACGCGGTGCGCAAGATCAAGTGCGGCGCGCCACTGGCACGCAGCGCGATTTCGCCGTCCGCTTTGCTGCGCCCGTATACGCTTTGCGGCGCGATCGGTTCGTCTTCGCGATACGGCGCTTCACCAGTGCCGGCGAACACATAGTCGGTGGAGTAATGAACGACCAGCGCGTTGTTGCGCGCTGCCCAGGCGCCGACAACAGCCACAGCACGATGATTGACGCGGTCAGCCAATTCGGCGTTGTCCTCGGCCGCGTCGACCGCAGTGTAGGCAGCGGCGTTGACGATGATGCGCGGTCGCTGCGCATCCAGCACCTTCTCGATTGCGCCAAGATCGCCAAGGTCGAGCGCAATGTCGGCATCGGATCGTGCCGCGCATACCACCGATCCCAGCGCCGGCAGTCGATTCGCCAGCTCGAATCCCACTTGGCCGTTGCTGCCTGTCAGCAAGATCATGGTGCTGAGTACACCGGCAGATGCTCGGGCGCGATGTCGGCGAGAAACGGGGCGCTCGCATCTTTGGCCGACAGTGCCTGCGGCGCAAACGGCCAGGCGATGTCGATGGTCGGATCGTCCCACCGAATGGCGCGATCCCACTTCGCCTCGTACAGGCTCGTGCACTGGTACACGAAGGTTGCGAAGTCGCTGATCACCGCGAATCCGTGCGCATAGCCTTCTGGGATCCACAACATATGGTGATTATCCGCCGACAGCTCAACCGCCACGCTGCGCCCAAAAGTTGGTGAGCCGCGACGGATGTCTACCGCGACATCAATGACCGCGCCTTCGAGCACGCCGACGAGTTTGCCCTGCGGCTGCGGCCACTGGTAATGCAATCCGCGCAAAACGCCCCGCGCCGAGCGCGAGACATTGGTTTGTACGAAAGCGGTGGGCAATCCCTGCGCAGCGTAAGTGGCCTGGTTGAAGGACTCAAAAAAGAACCCACGCGCGTCACCAAAAACGCGCGGTTCGATGAGTTTGACGTCGGGGAGTTGAGTGCTCGATACCTTCATGACTTGCTTGCTGCGCTTCTTTTTCTCGCATTCCATCCATCGATAAACGGTCCCGGCCTAAAGCAGCGAAACCAAGTCGCCCAATCTTCAGTATCGCGTTCTCTGCTCGTGACTGCGCACTTCTCCTTTTCGAATCTGGCCTCGGCCTCATTTCGCGCGCGCTCAAGTTCCTCCACGAACTCGGGATCGCGCTTCACACTGCACCAATCCAACCAGTAATCCAGCGATATCTCAGACTCGTCGAATCGCGTCTCGATCACTGGTCGATTCGCCAGTGCATGATCGATGAACTCGGCCGGCAATTCGGTACGATGAACTCTGACATAGTGCGCAAGGCCTTCTGGCCAGACCCAGCGACCGTCGGTGAGCTCACTTCCACCGATTGATTCGATGCCGCATCGAAAACGACACCAGGCGCCACCGCGATAGCTCCTGAGAGGTCGACCGCCTTCCAGATAAGCGGCCAAACGGTTGCGAATGGATTCGTCCTCAATGGCACTAAGCTCCTGCGGAGCCATGAAATCGCAGTCGCTCAGATCGCGGAACCAATAGCCGATCAGGTTCATTCGCTACGGGTCATCGTACCAGCCCGCGCAAGTATTCCCCATAACCGCTCTTCAGCAGCGGCCCGGCCAGGGCCTCCAGTTGCTCCGCGTCAATCCAGCCGTTCTCGAACGCGATTTCTTCCGGGCACGCGATCTTCAAACCCTGACGCTCTTCGATGGTCTGGATGAAGTTGCCGGCCTGAATCAGCGACTCGTGCGTTCCCGTGTCGAGCCACGCATGACCGCGCCCAAGGCGTTCGACATTGAGCTGACCGTGCTGCAGATAGACGCGATTCAAGTCGGTGATTTCCAGCTCGCCGCGTGGCGATGGCTTGAGCGCCGCCGAGTAGTCGCTGGCGTTGCCATCGTAGAAATACAACCCCGTAACTGCAAAGTTCGACTTTGGCTGCTTGGGTTTTTCTTCAATCGACAGCACTCGTCCATCGGCACCGAATTCAGCCACGCCGTAGCGCTCCGGATCCTTGACCCAATAACCGAATACGGTCGCGCCGAGGGTCCGACCATCGGCTCGCGCCAGCATCTCACGCATACCGCCGCCATAAAAAATGTTGTCGCCCAAGATCAAGCACGACGGCTTGCCGCCAATGAACTCGCGGCCGATCAAAAACGCCTGCGCCAAGCCATTCGGCTCTGGCTGCACGGCATACTCGATGTTGAGGCCCCATTGTTTGCCGTCGCCGAGCAGGCGCTGAAACAGTGCCTGTTCGTGCGGCGTGTTGATCACCAGAATGTCGCGAATTCCGGCGAGCATGAGCACGCTCAGCGGATAGTAGATCATCGGCTTGTCGTATACCGGCAGCAGCTGCTTGCTGACCGCGATGGTTAGCGGATGCAAACGCGTACCGGCGCCTCCGGCCAGGATAATGCCTTTGCGTGTGGTCATGCCCCGGCTCCCAGGCGTTCGCCGCGATAGCTGCCGTCGCGGATGCGCGCCGTCCAGTCGGTGTTGGCGAGGTACCAGTCGATGGTGGCGTCGATGCCGCTCTCGAAGGACTGCTGCGGTTTCCAGCCAAGCTCGCCCTGAATCTTGCTGGCGTCGATGGCGTAACGGCGGTCATGGCCGGGGCGATCTTTGACGTAAGTGATCAAGTCGCGGCGCGGCGTGCCGCGCGGCCGGCGCGCATCCAAGCCATCGCAAATGCGATGCACGACCTCGATATTCTGGCGCTCGGCGTCGCCGCCGACGTTGTACACCTCGCCGACCCGTCCGCGCGCCAGAACGGCAGCAATCGCGCGGCAGTGATCGGTCACGTACAACCAGTCGCGCACATTCTTGCCATCGCCGTATACCGGCAAGGCTTCGCCGACAAGCGCTTTCTGGATCATCAGCGGGATCAGCTTTTCCGGGAACTGATAGGGCCCGTAGTTGTTCGAGCAATTGGTGGTCAGCACCGGCAATCCATAGGTGTGATGAAAAGCGCGAACCAGATGATCGGAAGCTGCCTTGCTCGCCGAGTACGGCGAGTTCGGCGCATACGGGGTGTCCTCCCGAAACTTGCCGGTGTCGCCCAGCGATCCGTACACCTCATCAGTCGATACGTGCAGGAATCGGAATGCGCTCTTCTTGCCCTCCTCCAGCGTGCGCCAATACGCCAACGCGCACTCGAGCAAGTTCAAGGTGCCGACGACGTTGGTCTGCACAAACGCAGCCGGGCCGTCGATGGAGCGATCGACATGCGACTCGGCAGCAAAGTTGACGATCGCATCGGGCCGGTGCTCGGCGAGCAGCGACGCCACACGCTCGCGATCGCCGATATCGCCCGTGACGAAATGGTGCAACGACGATCCATCCAGCGAGCGCAGCGATTCGCGGTTGCCCGCGTAAGTCAGTGCGTCGAGATTGACAATGCGCGCTGCGCCCTCGCCCGCCTGCTGCAACACGAAGTTAGCGCCGATGAAACCCGCGCCGCCTGTCACCAGCCAAGTTTGCATGAATAGCCTTCAAGTCCGAATGGTGGCACCAAGACCATCGGCCCTGGGTAAAAGTTCGCGAAAGATAGCCCAAGCTTCGAGCGACCGTCGGCGAGACCGAGTCCAGCGAAGGAGACAGGGGGCAAGGGGCCGGGGCCGAACCGCTGCCTCCGAAAGGGTCTTCGCGTGTGCTATTTCAGAGGAAAAGCGCGTTGTTGCCTTCGGACAATGCCGGCCCCTGCCCCTTGCCCCCCGCCCCCTTCGCGGACCGAGTGCGATACGTCATGAACTTCGGATACACTCCGCGCGCCCAAAAGGGCATTGGGTGGATACCGACACGGACGTCTTCAAAAAACAAAGGCCGATCAACGGTCGTTTGGAGATTTTGATGCTCGCCGATTTGCATACGACGCGCGTGCTGTCGCTGGACAGTGGCGGTCGCATTCTTGATTGGATTTCGTGGCAGGACGCGGTATGCCTGTACGTACGCGATGCAGTGGCCTGGACGCTCGGTGAGCCGTGCGTCACTGTGCACGGCGGGCGCTCGCGGCTGTCGGGCGAGCAAAGCCTGATTCACTTGCACCCGATTGTGGCCGGGCGGTCGCGTGCCCGCTCGCTGTCTGCCGATCCGGCGCCGGCACTCACTAACCATGCACTGTTCACGCGCGACCGGCACCTGTGCCTGTACTGCGGACAGACTTACTCGCGCGGCGAGTTGACGCGCGATCACGTCATCCCGGTTTCGCGCGGTGGGCGCGACACCTGGGAGAACGTGGTGTCGGCATGTTTATCGTGCAATGTGCGCAAGGGTTGCCGCACGCCGCAGCAGGCCAACATGCCGCTGCTCGCGGTGCCGTTTCGTCCGAGCTGGGTGGAACACTTGATCCTGTCCAATCGCCACATCCTGGCCGACCAGATGGATTTCTTGAAGAACCACCTGCCGCGGCATCGGCGCGCGTAGACCAGGCGACCGCGCGGAGCGATGAAAACGGGCGAGTTCCGTGTCGGTTGCCCGGTCTGGGCCTGCGCCGACTGGCGCGGCAGCCTGTTTCGCGGCGACGCGCAGCGCAAGGATTTTCTGTCGCAATATTCACAGGTGTTCGAGACCGTTGAAGGCAACTCGACGTTCTATGCGCTGCCAACGCCCGTCGCTGTCGATCGTTGGCGCCGCGAGGTCCCTGAGCGCTTTCGCTTCTGCTTCAAATTTCCCTCCGACATCACGCATCGCAAGATGCTCGCGGACGCGGGCAAAGAAACGACGCAGTTTTTGCGGTTGATGTCGCCCCTGGAATCGCGACTGGGTCCATTCCTGATCCAGTTGGGCCCAAAATTCGATGCACGACAGCTTGGCGCGTTGCGCACCTTTCTGGCCGGGCTGAGTCACGAATTCCGTTATGCGGTAGAACTTCGGCATCCAGACTGGTTCGATGGCGGGCCCTTTGAGGCCGCACTCCACGAATGCCTGCGTCAGTTCGACGTCGATCGGGCCGTAATGGACACGCGTTGCGTACACGCCGCGAAACCCAGCGACGCGAGCACCATCGCCGCGCAAGCGAAAAAACCTCGGGTACCGTTGCGGAGACTTGCGATCGGCCGGCGCCCGATGCTGCGCTTCGTCGGCGAAAACACCGCCAGCGCCGCATATGACTACCTGCCCCAATGGATCGATGCGGCCGTCGCATGGCTGGCCGAAGGCCGGGATGTGTACTACTTCATGCACACGCCCGACGATATCGAAGCGCCCGCACTGTCGCGTTGGGTGCACGAGCGCGTGGCACAGCGTGCGGCTTTGCCCCCGCTGCCGGCGTTCCCCGGTGCCGCAAGCGCCGTGCAGTTGGGGTTGTGGTGAACAGTTGGCTTTACCACCACACAGCCCTCCTCCCGGACAACCAGGTGCCGCCCTGGAGACGGAACGACGATCCGCCGTTCCGCACCACAATCCGCTGAGCCAACCATCACATGCCGCCGCGTTAGACTCCGCCCATTGCCTGCCAACGCATCGATCCCATGGCACCAGAAACCGCCCCGTTGCTTCCCGACATTGCGCTGCAAGCGGCGCCCCTGACCGGCGCCCTCGCGTGGGTGGGCATGTCCGATATCGAGCTGCCGGTGCAACTCGATGGGATACGCACATCGGCGCGCGCCGACGCTTTCGTCGATCTGGCGCGTAGCGACGCACGCGGCATTCACATGTCGCGTTTGTATTTGCATCTCGACCAACGTCTCGGCGATCGATCGCTGTCGCCAGCGATGTTGCGGGAGACGCTGGACGAGTTCCTGGCATCGCATCGCGACTTGAGCACACGCGCGCGGCTGGCGCTGCGGTTGCCGTGGCTGACGCGGCGGCGTGCGCTGGTCAGCGACAAAAGCGGCTGGCGCAGCTACCCGGTCGAACTGATCGCGACGCTCGGCACGAGCTTTGCCTTGGAATTGCGTACATCGATCGCCTATTCCAGCACTTGCCCCTGTTCCGCGGCACTGGCCAGACAGCTCATCCAGCAGCAGTTCGACGTCGATTTCGACGCGCAGCTGACGCATGACGAAGTGCGCGATTGGTTGGGTGGCAGCGGCATTGTTGCCACGCCGCACAGTCAGCGCAGTACGCTGGATGTGCGCATTGCGCTCGATGGGGAGAGCCTGCCGCTTGCCGATCTGATCGATGCCTTGGAGCGCGCACTTGCAACGCCGGTGCAAACCGCGGTCAAGCGCGAAGACGAACAGGCCTTCGCGCGCCTGAACGGCGGCAACTTGATGTTCTGCGAAGACGCTGCGCGTCGCGCACACGCCGCGCTCAGTGCGCTGCCCTTCGCGCGCGACTTCTGGTTGCGCGCCAGCCACCATGAGAGTTTGCATCCGCACGACGCGGTGGCGGTGGCGATCAAGGGCGTGCCGGGTGGGTTTGAGGCGTGAACGTGCCGTTTCCTGACGACCGCATGCGAAGTCCAAGTTAATGCCTTACGTCCACGATATCGATCCCGTCGCACTTCAGCTCGGTCCCATCGCCATTCATTGGTATGGACTGATGTACATCGCTGCGGCCCTGGCTGCGTTCTGGCTGGCGCGCCAGCGCACGCAGGATGCATGGCGCGGCTTCCAGCGTTCGGAAATCGAAGACATCATCTTTTACGGTATGGTCGGCGCAATTCTGGGCGGCCGACTTGGCTCGACCTTTTTCTATCACTTCGACTCGTTCCTTGCCGATCCAATATCGATCTTCCGCGTCTGGGAAGGTGGCATGAGCTTCCACGGGGGGCTGATCGGTGTGCTCATCGCGATCGGCTGGTATGCGCGCAAGACCAAACGCCCGTTGTTCGCAACCTACGATTTCATTGCGCCCATCGTGCCATTGGGCCTGGGCCTCGGGCGCATCGGAAACTTCATCGGGGGTGAGTTGTGGGGGGCGAAAACGGCGCAGTCATGGGGCGTGATTTTCCCCGGCGCACTGCCTACGCAGATGTCCGCCGATGAGATCCGTGCGCAGCTTGCGCAAGGATTGCTGCTCAATGAGGCGCGACATCCCTCGCAGCTTTATCAAGCGTTCTGGGAGGGCGTGGTGATGTTCGCGATCCTCTGGTGGTTCTCGAAAAACCCCAAGCCGCGCATGTCCGTCTCGGGCCTGTTCCTGATCGTCTACAGCATCGGTCGCATAGGCCTTGAGTTCGTCCGCCAGCCCGATGCGCACATCGGATATCTGGCATGGGGCTGGCTGACCATGGGTCAGGTGCTGTCGTTGCCGATGCTCCTGTTCGGCGCGGCGCTGATGATCTTTGCGTACCGCCGCCGCGAGGCAGTGACATGAAGGCTTATCACGATCTCTTGCGGCATGTGCTGGAAAACGGCACCGAAAAATCCGACCGCACCGGCGTGGGCACCCGCTCGGTGTTCGGTTACCAGTTGCGCTGTGATCTTCGGAACGGCTTTCCGCTGCTGACGACGAAAAAGCTGCACACGCGTTCCATCGTGCATGAGCTTCTGTGGTTCATCGCTGGCGACACCAACATCAAGTACTTACGCGATAACGGCGTCAGCATCTGGGATGAGTGGGCCGACGCGAACGGCGATCTGGGACCCGTGTATGGCAAGCAGTGGCGATCCTGGCAAACGCCTTCTGGTGCCAGCATCGATCAGCTGACGCAGGTCATCGCCGACATCCGCCGCAACCCCGATTCGCGACGCCTGATCGTCAGCGCCTGGAATCCGGCGGACGTGCCGTCGATGGCGCTGGCGCCATGCCACGCATTGTTCCAGTTCTATGTTGCCAACGGCCGCTTGTCGTGCCAGCTCTATCAGCGCAGCGCAGATGTTTTTCTGGGCGTGCCGTTCAACATTGCCTCGTACGCGCTGCTCACGGCAATGGTCGCGCAAGTGTGCGATCTTGAGCCCGGCGAATTCGTACATACCTTCGGCGATGCGCATCTTTATCTGAACCATCTTGAGCAAGCGCAACTGCAACTGACCCGTGAGCCCAGGCCTTTGCCCACTTTGCGGCTCAATCCCGCCGTGCGCGACATCGCCGCGTTTCGCTTCGAAGACATTGCGTTCGACAACTACGACCCGCATCCCGCCATCAAGGCGCCGATTGCAGTCTAGCCAGCGTCTTTCGCGCTGAATGCTGAGCTGAGCTGTAAAGCCAGCAACGAAGTAGCCCGCCCATCGCGCAGCGAAAACCACGTTTTCGCTCCGCGGGCGAGCCCCGCTTGAAATCCGGGTCAAAGTTTCCGCAGGAAAGTTTGGCACGAGTACATGCGGGTCAAAGTTTCCGCAGGAAACTTTGGCACGAGTAATGAATACTGCAGCGGTCATTCGAATGCCACAGCCGGGGAGCCATGACTGCCATCGTCGATCGCGAGTACACGCTCGATCACAAATACACACGCAGCGCCGGGCGCATTTATCTGTCCGGCGTGCAGGCCCTGGTGCGTTTGCCGCTGATGCAGAAGATGCGCGATCGCGCCTTGAATCTGAATACCGCTGGCTTCGTCTCGGGCTATCGCGGCTCACCTCTGGGCGGGCTCGATCAGGCGTTATGGAGCGCGCGCAAGCATCTCAAGGCCTCTAACGTCGAGTTCGTTGCCGGCTTGAATGAGGATTTAGCGGCGACCGCGGTGTGGGGCAGCCAGCAAGTGAATCTCTTCCCTGGCGCCAAATACGATGGCGTGTTTGCGATGTGGTATGGCAAGGGGCCTGGCGTCGATCGCACCGGCGACGTGTTCAAGCATGGCAATGCAGCGGGCAGCAGCAAGCATGGCGGCGTGCTGGTACTCGCGGGCGACGATCATGCCTGTCGCTCGTCCACCCTGCCCCATCAATCTGAGCACGAGTTCATCTCGGCGATGATGCCGATCCTCAATCCTGCCGGCGTCCAGGACATCCTCGATATGGGGCTGTTGGGTTGGGCGATGAGCCGCTTCACCGGGCGCTGGGTGGGCTTCAAAACCATTGCTGAGACCGTGGAATCGAGCGCATCGGTGAATGTCGATCCGCATCAGCTCGACATCGTCATTCCCAGCGATTTTGTGATGCCCGCCGGCGGGCTCAACATCCGCTGGCCGGACCCGCCCATGAACCAGGAGCTGCGCCTGCATCAGTATGCGATGCATGCTGCGATAGCGTTCGCTAAAGCCAATGGCATCGATCGGGTGGTGTTCGACTCGCCCAAAGCGCGCCTGGGCATCGTCACGACCGGCAAGAGTTACCTGGATGTGTTGCAGGCGCTTGAGTACCTCGGCCTGGACGAGAAAATGTGCCGCGATATCGGCATTCGCGTGTACAAGGTTGGCATGACCTGGCCGATCGAGCCTGATGGCTTGAAGTCCTTTGCGCATGGCCTGGAAGACATCATCGTCGTCGAGGAAAAACGCTCCTTCATCGAAGCGCAGTTGAAGGAACACATGTACAACTGGGAGCACACGACTCGCCCGTCGATCGTCGGCAAGTACGACGAATCCGGCAAATGGGTGCTGCCCTCGGTCGGCGAGTTGACGCCAGCGATGATTGCGCTGGTGATCGCCGCGCGCCTGAAGCGCTTCTTCACCAGCGAGCGCATCGAAGAGCGCCTGACCTGGATTGCCGTGAAAGAAAAAGAATTGGCCTTGCCGCGCGCGAACTTCACGCGCGCCGCGCACTACTGCTCAGGCTGCCCGCACAACACCTCCACGGTGGTGCCAGAAGGCTCGCGCGCCGCGGGCGGCATCGGTTGCCATTACATGGTCACCTGGATGGACCGCAAGACCGACACCTTCACGCAAATGGGCGGCGAAGGCGTGCCGTGGATCGGCCAAGCGGCGTTTACCGAAACGCAGCACATCTTCCAGAACTTGGGCGACGGAACCTACTTCCATTCCGGGTCCTTGGCGATCCGCGCCTGCGTCGCCGCCAAAGTCAACATCACCTTCAAGATTCTCTACAACGACGCAGTGGCGATGACCGGCGGGCAACCGGTCGATGGCACGCTGAGCGTCGAGGATCTGATCAAGCAGGTGTATGCCGAGGGCGTCAAGAAGATCTGGCTGCTATCGGATGACCCGGACAAGTACCGCGGAAACTCGGAACTCTCGGGCCACGGCGTGTCGCTGGAGCATCGCGACGAGCTCGATCGCGTGCAGCGGGAGCTACGCGATATTCAGGGCGTGACCGTACTCATCTACGAGCAGACCTGTGCGGCCGAAAAGCGCCGCCGTCGCAAGCGCAAACTGATGATCGATCCGCCCAAGCGCACCTTCATCAACCAAGCCGTGTGCGAGGGCTGCGGCGATTGCGGCGTACAGTCGAACTGCGTGTCGATCGTGCCCGTCGAGACCGAGTTCGGTCGCAAACGCGCGATCGATCAAAGCTCGTGCAACAAGGATTTTTCCTGCGTTAAGGGCTTCTGCCCAAGCTTTGTCACCATCCACGGCGGGCAGCTCAAGAAGAGCCGAGGCTCGGGCGGAAAACTCGATGTCGATCGGTTGCCGCAACCTGCCATCAAGAGCGATCTGCGCGAGCCTTGGAATGTGCTGATTACTGGCGTCGGCGGCACGGGCGTGGTCACGATCGGCGCCCTGCTCGGCATGGCCGCGCACCTTGAAGGCAAAGGCGTGTCGGTGCTCGACCAAACCGGGCTGGCGCAAAAAGGTGGCGCGGTGACTTGCCATGTGCGCATCGCCGGGAAACCCGCCGACTTGCATGCGGTACGCATCGCCGCTGGCGAGGCGGATCTGGTGATCGGCTGCGATGTGGTGGTGGTCAACGACTACTGGGCGCTGAGCAAGATTCGCGAGTCGCGCACGCATGCGGTGATCAACGATTACCAGAGCTATCCGGGTAGCTTTACGCGCAATCCAGACATGCAGTTTCCGCTCAAGGAAATGCTCGACGCGATTGGCCTGGCACTCAACCACAAAAACCTGGATGTCGTCGATGCAACGACGATTGCCACCAACCTGATGGGCGATTCGATCGCGACCAATCTATTCGTGCTCGGATACGCGTGGCAAAAGGGCCTTGTGCCGGTGAGCCTGGACGCGCTCATGCGCGCCGTCGAATTGAACGGCGCGGCCATCGAAATGAACAAGACCGCGTTCGGCTGGGGACGTCTCGCCGCGCACGACCTCAAAGCCGTGCGCCAGGCCGCGGGACTGGACCAGCCGAAACTGTTGCCGGTGAAAACCGTCACGCACAGCGATCAGTTGAGTTGGGGCGATGCTGGCATTGCCGAGTCCTTGGACGAGATCATCGCGCGCCGCGTGGCCTTCCTGACCGATTACCAGGACGCCGCCTACGCCGCGCGGTACACGCATCTCGTCAATGAAGTGCGCGCCGCCGAGCAGCGCAAGGCGCCGGGAAGCCAGGTGCTCACGACCGCGGTGGCCAAGTATTTGTACAAACTGATGGCAATCAAGGACGAGTGGGAAGTGGCGCGACTGTATTCGTCCGGCGAGTTCGAGAAGCGCCTGGCGCAGACCTTCGATGGCGACTACACGGTGCACTTCAACCTCGCGCCGCCGCTGCTCGCGAAACGCGACGAAGACGGCAAACTCAAGAAGTCCGAGTTTGGCCCATGGGTATTCAAAGCCTTCAAGTTGATGGCCAAGTTGCGTCGCTTTCGCGGCGCCTGGTTCGACGTGTTCAGCCGCACCGACGAGCGCAAGATGGAGCGCCAGTTGCTCGCCGACTACATTCGCTGCGTAGAGGAGCTGATCGGCAGTATCGATCATCAAAACATCAAACTCGCCAGCGAAATCGCGTCGATCCCGGAACACATCCGCGGCTACGGGCACGTCAAGGAAGCGCATGTGCACAAAGCGCGGCAGCGCTGGGAGGAACTGATGGCGATGTGGAAGAAGCCGGCGGAGGCTAAGCGGGCGGCGTAGCCTTTGAGGGTCGCGCAATGTCGCGACCGTTCTGGCTGTACCTGTAGGTCGGCCATCTTTTATACGTTTAGATCGACAGCATCGCGGTGCCGTCGAATTCGCAGATTCCTGACCAATGTTAGAGGATTGACGTGCCACCTGGGTCGTCGTTTTTCTTTGACCTCCTCAGCAATCGTTAAAACCTGCTGGAGAGACTGCTATGACGATGCTGCTGTTATTGAAGCTGCTCCTGGTGCCGATGCTGATCCTCGGCGTGACGCTGGCCGGCCGCCGCTGGGGTCCGGATGTGGCCGGTTGGCTATCAGCGTTTCCAATTCTGTCCGGGCCGATCCTGCTGATCATCGCGCTGGAACAGGGGACCGCCTTTGCCGCAACGGCGGCGCACGGCACCTTGCTTGCGGTGTTGGCGATTCTGGTATTCAACCTCGCCTATGCATGGGCGGCGCAGCAACGGCGCTGGCCGGACTGCATGTTGATCGCCCTTTGCCTATACGCCCTGGCGGTGCTCGGGTTACGACAGCTCGATACCAGCTTGACGGAGTCGTTCGTCTGCGTCATCGCGGCGCTACTGCTGGTGCCACTGGCGTTTCCCAGCGTACCGCGCTGGATCACTGGCAGGACCGCGAACAGCGACCTGCCATGGCGCCTGGGCAGCGCCACGGCGCTGGTGCTGGTAGTCACTTGGGGTGCCGCGCACTTTGGCCCACGCCTGAGCGGCCTGCTGGCGATGTTTCCGGTGATGAGCACCGTACTGGTGGGCTTTTCGCATCGGCAATCGGGCGGGCAATTCGCGACGCGGCTGCTCCGCGGGATGGTCTGGGGCTATTTCTCGTTTGCCTGCTTCTGCGCCGTATTGGCGTCGACACTGGTTGACCTTGGCATCGCCGCAGCGTTTTGGCTGGCGTTAGCGGTTGCGCTACTCGTGCACGTGATAACGCGGCGCCTCGTGCCGCGATAATCCCGTCGGCGCGCGCCATCTCGGCCGAGCCCTGCTCACGAAGAACATTGACCCGGCAGCTGCATCGTCCGCTAGTGTATTGCTTCGCTATTAGCGGGACTAAGATTTCCGATGGATTTCGGCCCGAGTCAAGGCGCGAGAAGGAGACATAGCTCTTCTATGGCGACGACGAGCAACGCAGGATTGGGCCGAAGGACGCGGAAATATGTTCCGATAATGGCGAAGAACTACACTAGAGTGCGAGCGTCCGCGTTCAGCGGTCGCTCTCCGCAAAATCGGTCTGCAAGCTCAGGGTTCGTGCCATGCAAGAAACCATCGTCACTACGCTCCTTCTGCCGCTGGCACTGGGCTTCATCATGTTCGGGCTTGGCCTGGACTTGTCGGTCGCCGATTTCAAGCGCGTGGTTGTGTATCCCAAGGCGGTGCTGATCGGTCTGGCGGTGCAGATGCTGCTGCTCACCACGGTGGCTTTCGGCCTGGCCGTCGCACTCGGCTTGCCGCCGGAGTTGGCGGTGGGCTTGATGCTGCTGGCCGCCTCGCCCGGCGGCGCGACGGCGAATGTTTTCAGCCATTTGGCCAAGGGCGATGTGGCGCTCAACATTACGCTCACAGCGATCAACAGCGTGCTTTGTTTGCTCACCTTGCCGCTGATCGTGCAATTCGCACTGGCGTGGTTCATGAACTCCGATCAGTACGTGCCGCCGCCGTTTCGTAAGGTTATCGAAGTCGGTCTGATCATCATCATTCCGGTGATCGTTGGCATGACGATTCGCGCGCAACTGCCGCGTTTCGCAGCCGCCGCCGAAAAGCCGCTCAAGATACTGAGCGTGTTTCTGCTGGTCGCGCTCGTGGCCTGGTCGGTGTACCAGGAATGGGACACGATGCCGTCGTACTTTGCGCAGGTGGGCCTGGCGTGTTTGCTGTTCAACCTGATCAGCATGGGCGCCGGTTATCTCGCGCCACTCGCTGCAAAACTTCCGAGACGCCAAGCCATCGCCATCGCCATGGAGATTGGCGTACACAACGGCACGCTCGCAATCTACATCGCGCTCACCGTGCTCGGCTCGTCGGCGATGAGCGTGCCGGCGGCGGTGTATTCGCTGATCATGTTCGTCACTGCAGGGATTTTCGCGACGTATCTGGCGAAGCGGGCGTGACGGCGCCTGTCGGTCGCGCGATAGCCTATGTCGCCCTTCGGGCATTGAGGCCAGACGTCACACGAGAGCTGACTCACACCAAGCCACGAAGACACGCAGTGGATCGCTAGGCGCGCTGGCACTTCTCATCTCTTCGGTGAGTTCGTGGCTTCGTGTCTTCGTGCAAACAAGTCGCTTTTCCCATAGCCCAGCCGGGCCGATCGAGAAAACCTAACCAGCTCATGCACAACCGCGACTGGCCTCTCGCCAGCTTTTACTTCACCTATCTGGCCGTGCTCGGCGCGTTCTCGCCGTACATTGGGCCGTTCCTGAAAAGCCGCGGCTTCAGCGGCTGGGAAATCGGCGTGGTCATGAGCGTCTGGTACGGCACGCGCATCTTCGCACCGCCACTGTGGAGCGCGGCCGTGAGCCGCGCAAACGAGCCGATCGGCTGGTTGCGCGGCGGTTGCATTGCGGGGACGGCGGCTTTCGCCGTGCTCGTGCTGCCGCTGCCGTTCGCCGCGACGTTGTTTTCGATCGGCTTGTTCGCGGTGTTCTACAACGCGGTTCTGCCGCAATTCGAAGCGCTGACGATGGCGACCATCGCCGCGCGCCGCAGCGCTTACGGACGCATTCGCGTCTGGGGCTCGATCGGCTTTGTGATCGCCAACGTAGGCTACGGATGGCTGCTGCAGCAATGGGGCTACGGCTGGTTGGCGTGGCTGCTGTTACCGGCACAGCTGTTGATGATCGCCAGTGCCTTTGGCAATCGCTATCCGGTCGCGGCTCAGAGCGCCTCAGCACCCACCGCACCTGCGGAAGGATTCTGGGCGACGATCCAACCGCGCCTGCGGCGCACGGAGCTGCGCTGGTTCCTGTTGGCCGGATTGCTGATGCAAATCGCCCACGGGCCCTTCTACGTCTTCTTCTCGCTGTTTCTCGGTCGCCACGGTTATAGCGCTGGCGCGATTGGCGGCATCTGGGCCGTTGGTGTCATCGCCGAAATTCTGATGTTTCTGGCGATGCCGCGCGTGCTCTCGCGCTACCCTGCGGCGTGGGTCATGCTCGCGTGCTTTGCTGCCGGCGTTGTGCGCTGGTTGATGACCGCAGGACTGACCGATGTGCTGGCCGTCGTGGTGCTCGCACAACTGCTGCATGCGCTGACCTTCGCCGCCTTTCATTCCTCTGGCATGCAAATCATCGGAAAGCACTTCGAAGGCAATGCGGCGATGCATGGCCAAGCTCTGCTCTATGGCTTCAGTTCCGGCGTGGGCGGCGTCATCGGCGCGCTGCTGGCGGCTGCACTTTGGGAATACGTGGCGCCCGGCGCGAGTTTTGTGGGCGCGAGCGTGATTTCGCTGCTGGGAATGCTCGCGGTGCGCCGCCTGCTGGCTGCGCACCGCGAACAAGCGACCAATTAAGCCGCGACGCTCTCGATATCGAGATCGGCCAAACGGTAGCCGGCGCTATGGATGGTGTGCAGCAGCGTCTTCTGGAACGGCTTATCGATGACCTTGCGCAAGTTGTACAGATGGCTGCGCAGCGTGTCGCTATCGGGGAGCATATCGCCCCACACTTCGCGCTCGATGTCGCGACGTGACACCACGCGCGGCGACTCGCGCATCAAGATCGTCAGCAGCTTCAATCCAATCGGCGAGACCTGCAGATCCTTGCCGGCGCGTGTCAGGCGCAGCGTTGCGGTGTCGAGGATCAGATCGCCCACGCGCAAGATTTCCTGGCTCACCTGACGACGATCGCGACGGATCAGCGCACGCACGCGAGCCTCCAGTTCCTTCACTTCGAACGGCTTGACCAGATAGTCATCCGCACCCGCGTCCAGACCCGTCACCTTGTCTTCCAGCGTATCGCGCGCGGTGAGCATCAGCACCGGCGTCGACTTTTTGGCTTCCTGGCGGAGCTTACGGCACACGTCCAACCCATCCATGCCCGGCAGCATCAGATCGAGCACGACAACGTCGTAGCTGTTGCTGACCGCCAGATGCAAACCCGTTACACCATCGGCGGCATAGTCGACCGAATAACCTCGGCGCTCCAAAAACTCGCCGACCATCTCCGAAATCCCTCGATTGTCCTCGACCAGCAGCACCAGACCCGATTGATCATCTCGCTTGTTCATCGCTTTCTCCTGCCCGCCCGCCGGGCTTTCACGGATGTGAAGATAGGGGAGTCGACATTGTGAAAGCGTGAAGATGGAAAACTGAGAAGCGGAGCGATGTGGAGAGGACGTCAGCGCTAACGCCGATAGAAAAACGCATCGACGGCGAGGTACGGTGCAGCCAACCATCGGCAGCGAATGGGTCGCTGTGGTAACAGGGCCATCAGCGCATCGTAGCGAGACTTGCTGACAAAGGTGACGGCGAGTGCCGTGAAGAGCGTTAGTGCGATCAGACCAGTCAGATACAAACAACTGGCCATTGCGACCAGGAAGACCAGCAACCACGTTAACGAAATCGGCGCGTGCATGTCCTGTTCCATGACCCAGTTGGTCATGACGAATGCGACCAATATCCCGCCGAGCAAAACGGCGCAATTGCAGCCTTGAATGTGAAGTCAACGAGGCGGGATTTGAACTGACGAGTCACGGGTCTATGGCTAGTGTGGTGTTCCGTAATTAAGTTGAAGTAAGTTCCGATGCATTTTGGCCCG